>Ga0209006_10001501_pt1 | contig 21150 bp, 23 predicted proteins | sample JacPin_JW_Ref_O2_FD_188567 | JGI IMG/M metagenome (GOLD analysis project Ga0209006, IMG submission 188567) | Forest soil microbial communities from Algoma, Ontario, Canada - Jack Pine, Ontario site 1_JW_Ref_O2 (SPAdes) (version 2) | ecosystem: Environmental > Terrestrial > Soil > Boreal...
TCGTAGATGATGTCTGGACCGGCGTGGATTCGGCCAATGCCTTGGCGACATTGAGGGGGAAGCGCGCGAAAATCCATCGGGGCTCGCTGCGATGATGATCAATCTCAATAGATTTGCGCTTGAGACCCAGAGCATCCCAAGAAATTTCGGTCTGGGCTCTGCATCTTGCCGGTTGACCTCCAGTCACTCAGCCGCTGTGACCGTGGGAATGCGCGGGGTCGCGCCAGGCTGCAGCCGCACCGCAACCGCGGTGACGAGCGCCTGCGCAAGGCACATTGGCGCCGCAAGCGAGCGGGAGAAGGTGTAATCTCGTTCCGGTACAGGGAAGAGGATACGAGAATGCTTGGCGAGCGGCGATAAGGTGCTGTCGGAAATCGCGATGATAATCACACCGCGCTTTCCTGCTTCTTCGACGATATTGACAACTTCCGTCGCGTAGAATCGAAATGAGACCGCCAGCAGTACGTCTCCTTCCTCAATCAGGCGGGCCATATGGGTCGCCAAACCGCCCCCAGGATCAAGCAGAACACAGCGCTTGCCCACCATTGTGAGCACATACCGCAGCAGCTCGACGACGGGTGACGATCGCAATTGCCCGAGGAGATAGACAGTATGGGCCTCAACGATGGCGTCGACGGCGACCGCCAAGTCAACCTGGCTTATTTCCTCCAGCAACCCTTCAAGCGACGCGATGTCTTTCACGACAAGTTCGCGTAGAAAGCCGAATTCCGAGCGATCCTCTCTGGTGTGCAGCTCTGATTCCAGCGCCTTGACCCGCGCCTCGAAGCCAGGCGCCGCCGTTGCAAGCCGCTTCCGAAATAGGGTCTGCAAGTCCTTGAAACCGTCGTAACCGAGCGTCTGAGCGAAACGTACAAAACTCGAAGCGTGTATGCCGCATCGCTCCGCGATCGAGGTGACGGAGTTAATCGCGACGTCGTTCGGATTCTGAGTCAAATAGACGGCGATTGCCTGATATGTCTTGTTCATTCGGTCGTGCCGCTCGTGAATGAGCCGAATCAAAGCCTCGTAGTCCCGCGGTGCCTTGCGTTGCATCGGTCTCTCCTCCCCCGAAGTCTGCAATAAAAATTGCAAAGCGCCAATCCTTGTTTTGGATCGCTCCGACCTCGTTGGAGAGCTGCGCGGCGTGATGAAAAGGCCACCTGACCCAGCATAATATTCCCGCGAATGGGAGGATTCTTACACCGTTCGCTCGAGTGTCACCTCCAGCCATCGTCCTTCAGCCGATGAGCGCGCAATCGTTTCGACGATCGTCTGAATTCGCAAACCCACCCGGAAGCCGAACGGCTCCTCAATTTCTCCCGCGATCGCGCGAACGAATCCCGCCACCTCGATCGCCTTGAGATCGTTGAAGCCGAGCTGATGGCCGGGGCAACGCAGAACTTGCCGTACGGCGGGTGGTCCGGTCCGGCCTCGATACGGCGAAAACCTTGCCGCCCAGGCCGATCATCGACCGAATACCAGTGCAACTCGTTCAGGCGCTCCTGGCTGAAGGAAAGCGCGCCGCGCGTGCCCCAGATCTCAAAATCATGCTGCATCTCGCGACCGGTGGCGACCCAATTCGCCTCAATCGACCCCGTCGCGCCATTCTCAAAGCGCAAGAATACCCTTGTCGTATCATCGACGGTGACGGGTCTTGTGCCGCCCGTCGTGACCGGACGTTCCAGGATCGCGATGACGCAATCGCCCATGACCTTTGAGATCGGGCCAAGCAGGAACTCAGCGCTGGCGAGCGCATGGGAACCTAGATCGGCGAGAGCCCCGCCACCTTCCGGATCGTGCCGAAACGTGAAAGGGGAAGCGGCGTCGGCCATGTAGTCCTCGCAGTGGAGGCCGCGATAGCCTCGGATTTCCCCGAACTCGCCGGACTGGATCATTTCGCGGGCGCACGCGAACATGGGGTTGCACAGATAGTTAAACCCGACCTGCGTTCGTATGCCGGCCGTCTCGGCCGCCGCCGCCATGCGGCGCGCTCCCGCGCTCCGGGTAGCGACGGGCTTTTCGCAATAACGTGTTTGCCTGCGCCGATGGCCGTCAGAGCCATTTCCTCATGAAGAGCATTCGGGGCGGTGATATCTACGATCTCGATCTCGGGATCGAGGATGATTTCCCTCCAGTCGGACGTCGCGCGGGCGAAGCCGAACTCCGCAGCCGCCCGTTGGGCGGCCGCCTCGGTCACATCGGCAACAGTGCGCAGCTCAATGTCGAAAGGCAGGCCGAAGACTTTCAACGCCGTCGCGAAACCGAACACGTGCGTCTTGCCCATAAAACCTGTGCCAATAAGCCCCGCGTAGCTTGGGCTTAGCGCTCATCGAGAGTCCTTCCGTTTACGACGAGAGCCGGATCGATACTGCCATTCAGATAGTCAATGGCATTCCCGATGGCGCCGACCGCCATCCGTTCGCTGCACTCGGCGGTCAGGCCCGCGATATGGGGAGACAGGACTACGCTGTCGTAGGCAAGCAAGCGAGAGGCCGGCCTCGGGGGTTCATCCTCGAAGACGTCCAAGCCCGCGGCGCCGATCTGCCCAGACTCCAGGGCTTCGGCCAGCGCGGTTTCGCACACCACGCCGCCGCGGGCGGTGTTCACCAGGATGACGCCCCGCTTCATCAGCGCGATCTCTTCCGCGCCGATCATCGGCTTGTCGCTCTTGGGCACGTGAACCGAGATATAGTCCGCCCAGCCGAGAGCGGCGCCGAGGTCAGAGACAGGCTGCACTTCGCCTTTCGGCCATCCCACCTTTTCGAGATAGGGATCGAAGGCCATGATCTCCATGCCGAAGCCCGTCGCCATGCGGGCCAGATACCGTCCACTCCGGCCGTAACCGAGAATCAAAAGCCGCTTGCCGGAGATCTCCTGCTGCTCGAGCTTGTTGCGCCAGTCCCACTGCCCCTCGCCGCGTACGGCGGAATCGGCCTTCCGCGCGCGTTTCGCGGCTGCGAGCAACAGCATGATCGCGTGTTCAGCGACCGAGATGGAGTTCACGTCGCCGAGAATGGTCAGCGCGATCCCGCGCGCGTCGAGCGCCGCGACATCGACGGAGTCGTAGCCGACGCCGTGTCGTGACACGACTTTCAACCGGCCGGCGCGCGCGACCGTGGGGGCCGAAAGCGGCTGGGTGCGGATCACCAACGCGTCGGCGCGGTCGATCAGCGGCGCGTAGGAAGCCTCGGAGACCTCCTCCACATAGTCGTAGCTGTATCCATCGCTGTGAAGGCGCTGGAGCAGAGCGACGCCCGCGGGATGCAGTTTCCCCGCCACCAGCAGATGGGGCACTAATAAACTCCCTTCGCGGCTTCGCGCGGTTTCGCATCGTGGCCGGTCAGTTCGCGCCACTTCTTGACCGAGGCTGAAGCCGCGGCCGCCAAAAGCCGCGAATCCCCGGCCACCGTCGTCATGTCGAATCCCCAACCGATTGCGCGGGCCGCATAGTCGGGCGTGCCGCAATGTAGGCAGGCGCGGATGCCATTGGTCTTGCAGGCGGCGAGGATGCGCTTGATGAGCGCAATCATCTCCTCTTCCTCCCGATCGAAGGCGGGGGTGAGACGACCGTTCTGCGTGCCGAGAGTCAGATCGGCAGGGCCGATATAGATCCCGTCGAGTCCGGGCGTGGCGGTGATTTCGTCGACGCGCTCCATGCCGTCGCGGGTCTCGATCATCGCGAGCGCCAGCACTTCGTCATTGGCCGACACGTCGTAGCCCCCGTAGGCAATCGCCGCGCGGGTGGGGCCGAAGCTGCGCTGACCTGCTGGCGGATAGCGCATACAGCTCACAAACTCGGCCGCTTCGGCGGCCGAGTTGATCATCGGGCAAATGATGCCGAGCGCGCCGGCGTCGAGCGCCTTCATGATAATGCCCGGCTCGCGCCACGGCACGCGCGCCATCGGCACGACGGCGGACGCGCGCATCGCCTGCAGCATCGGCAAGACTGACGAATAGTCGAGCGCGCCGTGTTGGATATCGATGGTTATCGAATCATAACCCTGCGCCGCCATGATCTCGGCAGTGAATGGATTGCCGATCGATAGCCATCCATTGATCGTGGGGCGGCCCGCGGCCCATCCTTCCTTTAGTCTGTTCTTGATCATCCCAAGCTCCTCAAAACGCGATCTGGGCGAGCTTGGTGTCGAGATAGTCGCGAATACCCTCGCTCCCCCCTTCGCGGCCCATCCCGGAGAAATTCGTGCCGCCGAACGGCGCTTCCGATGCGGCGAGCGCGAACGAGTTGATTCCAACCATGCCGGCCTTCAGTTCCGCGACCGTTCGGCGGGCGCGGGCCGGCGAGCGCGTGAAAGCATAGGCGGACAGGCCCATATCGGACGCGTTGGCGCGCGCGATCGCCTCATCGTCGCTGCCGAACCGGGTAATCGCCGCGATTGGACCAAAATTCTCTTCCGTCATCACTTTCATGTCGTCGCTCACGTCGGCGAGCACCGTCGGCTCAAAGAAATAGCCGGCGTTGAAGGCGGCCGCACGGCCGCCGCCGATGACGACTTTCGCGCCGGCGCGAACCGCATCGGCGACGATCGCCTCGATCTCCGCGAGCCGCGACCCATTGATCAACGGCCCCATGCCGACCGAAGGGTCGAGCCCGTCGCCGAGCTTGATCGCGCGCGCTCGCTCCGCGAACCCCTTCACGAACTCATAGTGCAGACTTTCGTGCACATAGAAACGGTCTGGCGTCACACAGACCTGGCCGGCGTTCGCGTATTTGGTGGGAACTGCGACGTTCAGCGTGGTCTCGAGGTCGGCGTCGTCGTAGACGATCAGCGGCGCGTTGCCGCCGAGCTCCATCGAGACCTTCTTCATCGTGTCCGCGGCGTCGCGGATCATCTGCTGGCCGACGCGCGTCGAGCCGGTCAACGAAACCTTGCGCACCGCCTTGGACGCCATGATCGGCGCGTAGGTCGCGCTCGTCGGCCCGACGACGAGGTTGACGACGCCGGAGGGAAGATTGCCGGCGCGGCAGCAGTCGACGATCACCATCGCCACGCCCGGCGTCTGCGACGAAGGACGCACGATGACCGAGCAGCCCGCCGCCAACGCGGGCGCGACCTTGCGAGCGATCAAGGCCGCCGGGAAGTTCCATGCCGTGAACGCGGCGGCGACGCCGACGGGCTCGTGGCTAACTTCGAAGCGTCCGCCAGGCGCGCGGCTCTCGACGATGCGGCCATATATCCGGCGCGCTTCCTCCGCGTACCAACGAAACTGGTCGATCGTCAGCGCCCATTCGCGCTGGGCCTGCCCGATCGGCTTGCCGGTCTCGCTGGAGATCATCCGCGCCGCCTCCGCCGCCCGGCGGATCATCTCGTCGGCGATCGCGTGCAGCGCGTCGGCGCGCGCGAACGCCGACGTCGCCCGCCACGCCTTGAGTCCAGCCTCGGCCGCGCGCAGCGCGGCCTCCGTATCGGCGGCGCTTGCGACCGGGGCCTCGCCAAGCGCCGCTTCGGTCACCGGGCTGATGACGGGCGCTTTCGCCCCGTTCGCCGCCGCCAGCCATTCTCCAGCGATGTAAAGTCCAAAACGATCGTACATCTCAGCCAACCTCCGAAACCTTCACCGCGCGGCCTTCGCCAATCGACTTGATCGCCGCCTCGGCGAGCGCCAGCGCCCGCCGCCCGTCCTCGAAGCCGACGTCCGCGGGCCGCTCCTTCTCGATCGCATCGACAAAGGCGTCGATCTCGGCGTCGAACGCCTCGCGATAGCGCTCGATGAAAAAATCTAGCAGTGGCGCGGCACGATCGGTGAATCCCTTGCCCGACATCAGCATCAGATGCGGCCGGCGATTGTCCGAAATGGCCATGCCCTTCGAGCCGAACGCCTCGACGCGCTGATCGTAGCCATAAAGCGCCTCGCGCGAGTTCATGATGAGGGCCTGCCTGCCCGACGCCGTCGTCATGACCACGGTGATCGTATCGTGATCGCCAAGCCGCTGCATCAGGGCCGGGTCGACTAGCCGCGCGCCGACCGCGAACACGGTTTCTGGTTCCTCGCCGAGAATGAAGCGCGCCATGTCGAAATCGTGGATCGTCATGTCACGGAGGATGCCGCCGGACACCTTCAGATAGGCCTCCGGCGCAAGACCTGGGTCGCGCGAGGTGACGAGGACCTGATGCAGTTCGCCGATCTCGCCGGCCCTCACGGCATTGTGGACGGCCCTGTGTCCGGGATCGAAGCGGCGCACGAAACCGATCTGGATCGGCAGCTTGGTCCCGCGAATCTTTTCGGCGCAGCGGTTGACGCGAGCGAGGCTCAAATCGATCGGCTTTTCGCAGAGCACTGGCTTGCCGGCGGCGACCGACTGCTCCAGGAGATCGGCGTGGGTGTCGGTCGCGGTCGCGATCAGCACCGCGTCGACATCAGGCGACGCAAAAATCTCGGCGGCGCTTGCAAACACTGGTGCGCCGGTCGCGGCTGCCGTCTTCTCGGCCGCGGCGACGTTGATATCCTGCACGCCGGCTAAGCGAGCGCGGGGATGTGCGGCGATATTGGCGGCGTGCATGACGCCGATACGTCCACAACCGAGCACAGCGATTCGGATCATGGGATCTCCTCCCTCAAGGTTTGCAATTTCTGTTGCATTTCACCGTGATTGTCAATATACGATGCGAACGGTAGCGTAGGGACCAGTAGGGGCTAATCGCCAAGGGAGGAAACCAGATGACGCAGTCGACCGTCCGATTGACCATGGCTCAGGCCACGGTGCGCTGGCTGACGCAACAACTCACTACGATCGACGGCGCGCGTGTCCCGCTATTCGCCGGGGTGTTCGCCATTTTCGGGCACGGCAACGTGACCTGCCTTTCCGAGGCCCTGGAAGCGGCGCAAGACCGTTTACCCACCTGGCGCGGCCAGAATGAGCAATCAATGGCGCTCGCCGCCATTGGTTTCGCCAAGGCCAAACGCCGAAGGCAGATCATGGTGGCCGCTTCGTCCATCGGGCCCGGTGCGCTGAACATGGTGACGGCCGCAGGCGTCGCTCATTCGAACCGTTTGCCTGTGCTCCTTATTTCCGGCGACTCCTTCACCAACCGCCTGCCCGATCCAGTCATGCAACAGGTGGAGCATTTCGGCGATCCAACAGTGACGGTGAATGACGCGTTCAAAGCAGTGACCCGGTATTGGGACCGAATTACCCACCCGTCGCAGATCCTCTCGTCTCTGCCGCAGGCGGTAGCCACGATGCTTGACCCGGCCGACTGTGGGCCGGCGTTCCTCGCGCTGCCACAGGATACCCAGGAGCTCGCGTTCGATTACCCAGACGTCTTCTTCAAGGAGCGGACGTGGTCCATCCCGCGGCCGCGACCCGACCGCCGCAAACTCACAGATGCCGCGGCGCTTTTGAAGTCCGCGAAGAAGCCGATACTGATTTCGGGCGGCGGAGTGCGCTATTCGCTGGCCGAACAGGTCGTAGCGGATTTCGCGGTGAAGCGCGGTATTCCGATTGTGGAGACCATTGCGGGCAAGGGTGGCCTTACGCATGACCATCCGGCGCATGCGGGCCCCATTGGCATCATCGGCTCCACCTCGGCAAATGCGCTTGCCGCCGAAGCCGATGTGATCCTGGCCGTGGGCACTCGGCTGATGGATTTTACTACGGGCTCGTGGACAGCGTTCAGCCCAGAGGCGCATTTCATCTCGATCAACGCTGCTCGGTTTGACGCTGCGAAGCATCGCGCGCTGGCCGTGGTCGGCGATGCATTGGAGACCGTGGCGGAGCTTGACGCCGAACTCGGCGATTGGCGCGTCGAACCCTCGCACATGCAACGCGCGCAAGCCTTGTTCAAAGAATGGGACGCCCTGCTCGATAAGCATCAGGCGCCGAGCAACGAGCCGGTCCCGACCTATGCCCAGGTGGTGGCCGCGGTGAACGCGGCGGCGGGCGACAATGACACGCTGATCACGGCGGCCGGCGGGCTGCCCGGCGAAGTCACCAAGGGCTGGCGCGTCAAGGCGCCCAATACGTTCGACCTCGAATTCGGCTTCTCCTGCATGGGTTATGAAATCGCAGCCGGCTGGGGACACGCGATGGCGAATTCCGGGCCAGGCGGCCTCGGTGGCACGCCGATCGTCATGGTCGGCGACGGAACCTACATGATGATGAATTCTGACATCTATTCGACTGTTCTCAGCGGTCACAAGATGATCGTCGTTGTTTGCGACAATGGCGGCTTCGCCGTCATCAACCGCTTGCAGCAAGCCAAGGGCGTTCCCGGCTTCAACAATCAATTAACCGACTGCCGCATCAAGGATCGCGCCAATCCGCTGCACGTCGATTTCGCCAAGCACGCCGAATCCATGGGGGCCGCGGCGCGGCATTGCGAAAGCCTCGCCGATCTGCAGGCTGCCCTCGACTGGGCCAAGACCACCGATCGAACGACCGTGCTGACGATCGACTCCGACGCTTACGCCTGGGTTCCTGGTGACGCGGATTGGGATGTCGGCGTGCCGGAAGTCTCGACGCGCGAGTCGGTCCAGGTCGCGCGTAAGCAGCAGCAAGAAATCCGCGCCAAGCAGCGCGTCGGAGTTTAGACCATGGAAGCCAAACTCGGAATTGCGCCCATCGCGTGGTGGAACGACGATCTCGCCGAACTCTCCGACGACGTAAGCCTGGAGGAGTGCCTCAATCAGGCGAGCGTCGCCGGCTTCACGGGCATGGAGACGGGCCGCCGCTTCCCGATGGACATGAAGGAGCTCGGGCCGATCCTTGCGCGCTACGGGATCCGCGTGTGCGGCGGCTGGTTCTCGGGGCTGTTGCTCGATGGTGCCATCGAACGCGAGAAGGATCGCATCCACGCGCAGATGGATTTCTTCGTCGCCGCCAAGGCGCCATGCATCGTCTACGGCGAGACGGCGCGCTCGATCCAGGGTGTGCGCTCGGCGCCGCTTTCCACCAAGCCGAAGCTGTCGGAGGACGAAATCAAGACCTATGGTCGCAAGATAACGGCGTTTGCTGAATGGTGCGCCGATCAGGGCATGCCGATCTCCTATCATCACCATATGGCAGCCGCGATTGAAACCGAACTGGAGGTCGACCTCTTGATGGCGAACTCGGGCGAGGCGCTGCCGCTGCTCTTCGACGCCGGCCACATGGCCTTCGCCGGCGGCGACGTGATGCGGGTGATCGACAAACATCACAAGCGCATCAGCCACGTGCACACGAAAGACGTGCGCATGGGCGTGATCGACAAGCTCGATAGAAAACGGGAAAGCTTCCTTGACGCAGTGGTGAAAGGCGCCTTCACCGTGCCGGGCGACGGCTCGCTCGACTTCGCCGCGATCGTCAAACGGCTCGCGTCTTACGGCTATGAGGGCTGGTTTGTGGTCGAGGCCGAGCAGGATCCGAAAGTCAGCCCGCCGCTCGAGATGGCCAAGAAAGGCCACAAGGAGCTTCTGCGCGTGATGTCGCTCGCCGGCTATGAGGTCGCGCGATAAATCGCACGGACAACAAGCTTCCTTAAGACCCGCCGACCTGAAGCTTGCGCCGGCGGGGGTGCCGTGAGCCGGTCATCACAAATCGGCCAATAGCTGGGATAAAATTCGCCTTTAGCTTATTTCATAGTAGGCATTACGAAGTCCGCGCCGGAGCGTATGCCGGTTGGCCACCGCGTCGTGATTGTCTTGAGCTTCGTATAAAAACGCACGCCCTCGTTTCCGTGCATGTGGTGATCGCCGAAGAGTGACGACTTCCAGCCCGTCGAAGGAGTGAAACGCCATCGGGACAGGGATCGGCACATTGATGCCCACCATGCCAACCTGGATCTGATGCGCGAACTCGCGCGCCGCGTCGCCGTCACGGGTGAAAATGGCCGTCCCGTTGCCGAACTCGTGATCGTTGATCATTTGAGCCGCGGCTTCGTAGCTGGGGGCGCGCGCAACGGCTAAGACTGGCCCGAAGATCTCTTCCTGGTAAAATCTTCATATCGGTCGTGACGTGGTCGAACAGGGTGCCACCGATAAAATATCCGTTCTCATAGCCCTGCATCTTGAAGCCGCGGCCGTCGACGACAAACTGGGCGCCCTCGCGTTCGCCAGCATCGATATAGCCGCGCACTTTCTCGTAGTGCTGCTTGGTAACCAGCGGACCCATTTCCGCTTCGGGATCGGTGCCGGGACCTATCTTGAGCGCTCGCACCTTCGGTTCGAGCTTCGCCATAAGCGCATCGGCCGTCTGATCGCCGATCGGCACAGCGACCGAGATCGCCATGCAGCGTTCGCCGGCCGAGCCGTAGGCCGCGCCCATCAGCGCGTCGACCGCCTGGTCGAGATCGGCGTCCGGCATGACGATCATGTGGTTCTTCGCCCCGCCGAGCGCCTGGCAGCGCTTGCCGTGCTTGGTCGCCGTCTCGTAGATGTAGCGGGCGATCGGGGTTGACCCCACGAAGCTGGCGGCGGTGATGTCGGGGTCGTTCAGGATCCCGTCGACCGCCTCCTTGTCTCCCTGCACTACGTTGAAGATGCCGTTCGGAAGGCCTGCTTCGGTTAGCCATTCGGCGAGCAAAGGCGCGGCAGAAGGATGGCGCTCGGACGTCTTCAGAATGAAACAATTGCCGCAAGCGAGCGCGACCGGAAACATCCACATGGGCACCATCGCCGGGAAGTTGAAGGGCGTGATGCCGGCCAGGACGCCGAGAGGTTGGCGAAGCGAGTGGCTGTCGACCCGCGTTCCGACATTCTCAGTGACTTCGCCCTTAAGCAACTGAGGCGCGCCGGTTGCAAACTCAACGACCTCCATCCCGCGCTGTACTTCTCCCTTCGCATCGGAAATGATTTTGCCGTGCTCGGGCGCTGATGACCTCGGCCAGCGTATCGAGACGCTCTTCGAGGATATGCAGGAAGCGACTGAGAATCCGGGCGCGGCGCAATGGAGTTGTCGAAGCCCATCGGGGGGCTGCGGCCTTCGCGTTGAGAACGGCGTCCCGAACCTGCTCGGCCGATGCGAGCGCCACCTGCGCGCTGACCTCGCCGGTCGCGGGATTGTAGACGGAGGCGCTCCGGTTACCGCCGCCTTGCACGAGACGGCTGCCTACGTAGTGAGAGATCTGTCTTGTCATCGTTGTTCCTCCAGATATGGGCGTCATCCGGACGCTAGGCTTCTCTTGGCCGCTTTTATGCGAGGTGATGGAGCGCGCAGCATCCCCGCCTTTGCGAAATTGTCATTGGCGTGATGCAATGTTTATTGCAATTCTGTGATATTTTCAATATGCATTTTATCGATCGCCGGGGCGGGCACGAAAGATCCCAAAGGGAGGATGCATTATGAGCCGGATAAATGGGAAAATCGCAATTGTTACTGGGGGTACGCAGGGGTTAGGAGCGGCCGTAGCGCGGCAGCTAGCTGGCGCGGGCGCCGTCGGCGTCGTCACCTGTGGACGCTCGCAAGAAGCGGGAGCAAGTGTGGCGTCCCGCATCGCGTCTGAAACCGGTTGCGATGTCCGCTTTGTCAAAGCGGACCTGGGTCAAGTCGACGACTGCCGCGCCGTGGTCGCCGCCGCCGACGCTGCGTTCGGCCGAGTGGACATTCTTGTCAACGCCGCCGGCATAACCGACCGCGGCGATATCTTGAGCACGAGCGCCGAACTGTTCGACCGCATGTTCGCGGTCAACACCCGGGGTCCATTCTTCCTGATGCAAGAGTCTATCCGGCGCATGATTCGCGACAAGCTCGACGGCGCCATCGTGAACATCGGTTCTACCTCGGCGCTCGCCGGCCAGCCTTTTGTTGCAGCATATTGCGGCTCGAAGGGCGCTCTCGCGACACTCACGCGAAATACAGCCTTCGCGGTGATGCGCAACCGCATCCGCGTAAACCAACTCAATATCGGTTGGATGGCGTCGGACGGCGAGGATCGAATCCAGCGCGAATATCACGGGGCCAAAACAAACTGGCTGGAAGAAGCCGCCGCCGAGCAGCCATTCGGGCGCCTGCTGGCGCCGGCGGAAGTCGCTCGAGCGGTCAATTTCCTGGTTTCGGCTGAATCCGGAATGATGACTGGATCGGTGATCAATTTCGATCAGTCAGTCTGGGGAGCGTACTCCTTCGCGCCGCCCACTCCGGCGTCGCCGCTGCAGGTGAGCTAGTCCGTTCGGTTGTCGTGAACAATTGCGAGCGCGAAAGCGCTCGCGCAGCGAGATGGGAAAATCGTGGACGCCCGCTCTCCGCCGCAAACCTCGGCAGCCCGCGGCACCGTCGAAAAAGACGCTGACCACGATCCCCGATCAATATGCAACGCAAATTGCCAAAGCAAAAACGTTTACAATTTTTATTGACAAGAGTTGAATAAAGGTGTCTCGTCGGCTGCACGGTGGCGTTTCAGGAGCAAGTCCGATCCGCACTGATACGAAGGAGGAAAGCATGAGGAGAATGGCGACACTGGCCGTCGCAGGCGTGGCGGCTATCTGCGCTGTCGTTGGCCCAAGCGTCTCGCACGCCGCCGACCAGCTGCGATTTGTGATGGTCTCCCACATCGGGTCCAACGACCCGAACATGGGTTGGTTGACCACGTCGCTCAAGGCGTTCGAACAGAAATATCCCGACGTCAAAACCGAGTATGTGTCGACCACGGATTATTCCGTGCAGAAGCACATCCAGTTGCTCGAGCAGGTCATCGCGTCGAAGCCGGACGGCATTGCGGTTCCGATCGTCGACAGCAAGGCCTTTAAGCCCCTTCTCGACAAGGCGATGGCGCAGGGCATCCCCGTTGTCGCGTTCAACATTCCCGACAAGACGGAGGGCGACGCCAAGATCAAGTACCTGACGTATGTCGGCGGCGACGAGTACTTGACTGGTCTGAAACTCGGCGAGCACGCGATCGAAGCCGCGAAGGCCGGCAAACTGCCGATGCCGACCAGATTGGTCTGCGCCAATCACGATCCGGCTCACCAGGGACTGAAAGCGCGTTGCAAGGGAATGGCCGACGCCCTGGCCAAGATCAACGTTCCGAGCGAAGTCCTGTTCATCGGCGCCGACCCTGCGCAAGCGCGCAACACCCTGCAGGCTTATCTCTCCGGCCACAAGGACGTGAACTACATTTTCAACGTCGCGAGCTGGTCGGCGCCGTGGTCCTATTCGGTCGCTGACGACATGGGGCTTCACCCGAAGATCGGCGACAAGGGCATGACCATTCTGACCGTCGATGAAAGCCCGGTCGCACTCGAGGGCATCAAGGAGGGCAAGGTCTTCGAGACGAACAGCCAAGGTTTCTGGCTGCAGGGTTATGTGCCGATGGAGTGGCTCTACTGGTACCACAAGTACGGCTATAAGCCCGCTTCTGACATTCTCACCGGGCCTGTCGTGATTGACGCCGCCTCGGTCGGGCAGTGGGAGACTTTCGTCAAGAGTATTTTCGGCGACAAAGAATACGCCAAACAAGCGGGTGTCTGGTAACCGGCTGCGCTCAAGCGGGCCTCCCTGCGTGGAGGTCCGCGCTAGAATTGGCAAGGAGTGAAGAGCGATGTCGCCAGTTTTCAGCAAAGCTGCGTTAACCCGCTTCGGTCAGAGGGCGGACTTTGGCGCGATCGTCGGACTTGTCGTCGTCTTTGCGGCCTTCACGATTATCGACTTCCACGGCTGGTGGTCGTTCTTCACGATGAGGAACGTCACGCAGTATGCGGCTATTCTTGGTCTCGTCGCGCTCGGTCAGACGCTTGTCATCATGGTTGGTGAAATCGATCTCTCGGTTGGATCGGTTTACGGTTTGACCGCTATCGCGTTCATCGTATTTGCGAACACCTTCGGAGTTCCGATCGCCTTCATATTGGCGCTCGCCCTCGCGGCCGCTTTCGGAGCCGTCAACGCGTTCCTCTGCGTTCAACTGCGCCTCGTCTCGATGATCGCGACCGTGAGCACTCTGTTTGTGGGGCGGGGAATCATCTATGTCTGGACGGGCGGAACGGCCGACTCGCTGTCGCATGCGGATCGCGTTCTCTGGCTTACCCAGCTTTTCGGCGGCAGCTGGCTTGCCCTGAAAAACGGTTTCTTCATCTTCATCCTAGTCGTCGCGTTGGCCCAGACCGTCCTCTCGGCGGCTCGGTTCGGAAATCATCTTCTGGCGACTGGCGGTGATGTCGACACCGCTCACTCCCGCGGCATCAGCGTCGCGCGCGTGAAGGCCTCCGCATTCATCCTCTCCGCCATGCTCGCGGGCTTTGCGGGGATCTTAACGATCTGCGACCAGCCGCAAACGCACGTGACGCTTGGCGAACAGATGGAACTTGAGGCCATCGCGGCCGCCGTCCTCGGCGGCGCCCTTCTTTCCGGCGGCAGGGGCACGGCGATCGGCGCCGCGATCGGGGCCTTTACTCTCACGGCGGTCCGTTACGAACTCGTCGGTCTTGGCGCGCCGTCGTCTTGGTACATCACGTTTCTCGGCGTGATCGTGATCGTGGCCGTCATCGTCAACCAACGGCTCGCCGCCGCCATCAAGGCAATTTGAGGAAGCCCATGACTCCGGAAAAGCCCCCCCTCATAAGCGTCAGGAACGTCTCCCTGAAGTTCGGCGCCTTCTCGGCTCTGAACGATGTCAGCGTCGACTTTCGCGAGGGCGAAATGGTCGGCCTCGTAGGTGATAACGGCGCGGGCAAGACGACGCTGATCCGCGTGCTCTGTGGTATCCACAAGCCGACTCACGGCTCGGTGTTTTTCGACGGGAAGGAGGTCACGAATTTTCATCCGAAGCTCGCGATCGAACTCGGAATCGAAACGATCCAGCAGTCCGTCGGCCTGTGCGAGAACCTCTCGGTGGCGCGGAACTTCTATCTAGGTTCCGAACCCGTTCGCCGGATCCTCGGCGTACCCTTCCTGGACTTCGCAAAGATGCGCAAGGACAGCGCCGAGGTTATCAGACAGTTTGGCTTGCGCAGCAACGTTCACGTCGACGACGAAGTCGGTCTGCTCTCCGGCGGCGAACGACAATCGATCAAAATCGGTCGTTCGGTCGCACTCAGGAACCGCGTCGTTATCATGGACGAACCGACCAACCATCTCTCGGTTCGTGAACGCGAGCACGTCAATGAGCTTGCGAAACAACTTCGCGACCAGGGACTGCTGGTCATTTACATCACCCACGACATTTTCCAGGTGCATCGCCTAGCCGATCGCATCGTCATTATGGAGAACGGCAGCAAAGTCACCGACGTCGCAAAGACGGAGATGACCGCAGATCAACTGGAAGGGATCATCCGCGACGGAGGCCGTGAATCAACGACCGGCGCGCAGCTATGACTCTCGCGCCCATTGCATCGCTATGGGGCGGCACCTCACGCCCCTCGCCGGCTTTCGGCATTGTTGCGCTCACCATTGTGCTCGCGATCGCCTTTGCCGTGCAGACGAAGGGCGTTTGGATTTCGAAGGACAATTTGGCGTCAGTCCTGCAAGTCACAGCGACGTTGGGGATCATGGCGCTCGGAGAGGCCCTCGTAATCACGGTTCGTGAGATCGACATCTCGGTCGGTTCGACTTTTGGCATTGGGGCGCTTGTCTACCTCGGGGCGGCTCAATTTATCAGTCCCTGGGCGGCGGTCGCCGGCGCGATTCTTGCTGGTTCAGCGATCGGCGCCATAAACGGACTCCTAGTGACCCGACTGAAGGTCAACGCGCTCGTCGCCACGCTCGGGACGCTCTTTATCTTTCGCGGACTCTGCTACGCGTTGACGGAAGGATTCTCGTTCTCCGCCGGCGACGAACTCACTGGCTCATGGGCCTATGCAATCTTCGGTGGCGGCGAGATCTTTGGGATCAAGAATTCGCTGATTTGGCTGTTGCTCATCGCGGCGATCTTGCATGTGATCGTGTTTACCACTCGGTCGGGCAATTGGCTGCTTGCGGTTGGCGGCGACGAGCCGAGCGCGCTGTCCCGTGGCGTACGCAACGACGCAGTCAAACTCGTCGCTTTCGTCGCCGCCGGGACGCTTGCCGCTCTTGCGGGCGTTCTCGAAGCTTCGAAGATCGGCTTCGCGGACGGTTCATTTGGACGTCTTCAAGAGCTTCAGGCGATTGCGGCCTGTGTCATCGGCGGTTGCGCATTAACCGGCGGGCGATGTTCGATCGTCGGCGTCGTGTTTGCGACCTTCATGTTGATGGGCATTCAAAGCGTCCTCGTCCTTAACAGCGTGCAGCCTCAGTGGTTCATGATTTTCCTTGGGGCAATGGTCATCGTCGCCATGGTCTCGGACAAAGCGATTCGCAAATGGATATTGCGGACGTGAATGGCGCAGTCTCGTCGACGGTGGCGCGACGGTCGGTCCCGCCACCGCGAAGCTCTCCGGACGCATCGCGAAGAAGGTGACGGGCGCCGGCTCTTGGATGGCGCGTTACAGCTGCGAGATGACAGGTTTCATTCAATCAAACGGTCTGCGACGGAGCCAACGCCGCCGACGCCGTCAGCCAAATTGGAGGCAGAGAATGCGCACGATCAAGGGCCCGGGTGTTTTCCTCGCGCAATTCGCCGCTGACAATGCTCCTTATAATTCGCTGCCGACGTTGGCGAAATGGGCGGCCGACAAGGGTTTCAAGGGCGTGCAGATCCCAACCTGGGACACGCGCCTGATTGACATGAAGCAGGCAGCCGAAAGCGACGCCTATTGCGACGAGCTAAAGGGCATGCTCGCCGATCATGGACTGACGCTCACGGAGTTCGCCTCGCATATCACCGGCCAGCTCGTGGCCGTGCATCCTGCCCATGACAAGATCATGGATGCCTTCGCGCCTCAGCATGTCCGCGGCAATCCCGCCGTTCGACGCGCATGGGCGGAGGAGCAACTGCGCTTCATAGCTCGCGCCTCGAAGCGGCTGGGCATCGATCGGCATGTCACCTTCTCTGGCGCCCTTCTGTGGCCTTATCTCTATCCCTATCCGCAATGGCCGGAAGGACTGGTTGAAGAAGGTTTCGACGAGCTAGCGAAGCGCTGGGTGCCGATCCTCAATGATTTCGACGCGCATGGTGTCGATGTCTGCTACGAAATCCACCCATGTGAGGACCTGCACGACGGCCACAGCTGGGAGATGTTCCTCGAGAAGGTCAAGGCGCATCCGCGCGCCAACCTGATGTACGATCCCTCCCACTTCGTGCTGCAGGCGCTCGACTATCTCGCCTTCATTGACCACTACCACGAGCGCATCAAGACCTTCCACGTGAAGGACGCCGAATTCCGCCCAGACGGCAAGTCTGGCGCCTATGGCGGCTATCAGCCGTGGTCCAAGCGGGCTGGACGGTTCCGCAGTCCCGGAGACGGGCAGGTCGACTTCGGCGCGATCTTCACCAAGCTCACCACCTATGGCTTCGACGGTTGGGCGGTGCTGGAGTGGGAGTGCTTCGTGAAAAATCCGGAGGATGGCGCAGCCGAAGGGGCTCGCTTCATTGCCGACCATATCATCCGTGTTTCGGAGCGCGCATTCGACGACTTCGTGAAATCAGGCGCGGATCGCAGGACCAACCGGGCCATGCTCGGGCTGGAGGACTGATGAACACTCAGCGACCCTTGCGTCTCGGCATGGTGGGCGGCGGACAGGGCGCCTATATCGGCAACATCCATCGTCTCGCCTCGCGCCTCGACGGCAAATGGCAGCTCGTAGCGGGCGCGTTTGACGTCGACCCACAGCGCGGCCGCGAATTCGCCATTTGCGAGGGGCTGGATCCCGCCCGCAGCCACGGCACATATCAGGATTTGATTGCAGGCGAAGGATCGCGCGAGGATTGCGTCGACGCGGTGGCGATCTGCACGCCAAACTTCACGCATTACCCAATCGCGAAGGCCCTAATCGACGCGGGCTTCGACATAATCTGCGAGAAGCCTCTGACCGCCACACTGGAGGACGCTGTGGCGCTCGAGAAGCTGGCGCGGGAGAGCGGGCGTTTCGTCGGCGTGACCTACACCTATTCGGGCTATCCAATGGTGCATGAAGCGCGCGTGCGCGTGGCCCGTGGCGAAATCGGCGAGGTGCGCACAGTACAGGTGGAGTATCCGCTGGAATGGATGGCAACCGCCATCGAACAGAAAGGCAATGCCCAGGCTGCCTGGCGCACCGATCCGAGAAAGAATGGCCGTGGTGGCTCGATCGGCGACATCGGCACGCACGCCTATCATCTGGCCGGCTTTGTAACGGGACTGAAGCTCGAGGCGCTCACGGCGGATCTTGCAACTTTCGTCGGCGGTCGCGCGCTGGACGACAACGCCCATGTGATGATGCGCTACGAAAACGGCGCGCGTGGTCTGCTGTGGTCGTCGCAGGTGGCGCTCGGCAACTCCAACGGTGTCCGGCTCCGCGTCTTCGGCGAGAAGGGCTCGTTCCAATGGTTTCAAGAGCAGCCGAACGAACTTATATACGCGCCTCTCGACGGGCGCGTGCAGGTGATCAAGCGTGGCGGCGACGATCTGTCGGAGGACGCAAGGGCGCGCATCCGCACACCGCCTGGCCATCCCGAGGGCTATCTCGAAGCTTTTGCCAATCTCTATGCCGGCTTCTCCGAGGCGATTCGAGCCCGCCGGGAAGGTCGCGAGCCCGACCCGATCGGTCAAAACGTGCCGCTCGCCTATGACGGGCTAAAGGGCGTCGCTTTTGTCGAGGCCGTCGTCAACAGCCACGAAGCGAGCGATCAGCCCTGGCTCAAGCCGGTAGCGGTCTGAGACGTGCCTCCGACCGCCAGCCCCGCAGGAAGACCCTCGGCGTTTCGCGGTCAGATATGCGGGGACATCGGACGACATCGGACTGAACCGCGATTGCGTCTGGACTGTCGAAAGATGCGGGTAGTTTCGGAATGAAAAATCCTTGCCTAGCGGTTGTTTTTCTGGCGCTCGAGTCATCCCACGTGATCTGGCTTCGCACTGCAAAGCTATCGCGAGGAGGATGTGCGGCCAGCGACGAGGTCTGGTGGATGATCGGCGAGAAGATGATTGCCGCGATCGAATCGGGGGCGATTATCGCTTTCGGAGGATCCTACTGGAGCGTGCTTGAACTCTACAGAAACCGGGTCGCGGCCAACGCTGCTCGCCTCGTTTGAATAGGTCAGGACGCTGGATGCTGTCGGACTCGGCATCGGCTAAGACGTTAGAGTCTCTGGGCGTTCTAACAGTCGATAAAACGTGCATAATGACGGTAGTTACACTAACCGGCATGGAATCCCACAGCGACTCACGCGAGCTTGCGCCAGCCGAATCCGCCTCGCGGCCAAGGCAGTCATAGCCCGACGCTCGGGCGTCGTGCCGGCGATCTTCGCCGCGGCCGGCGAAAAGGCCATGCGCCGCTTTCTGGAATTCTTCGCCGTCACGATCGACAACAAGAACACGCGAAACGCCTACCTTCATGCCTGCCGGCGCTTCTTTGCCTGGTACGATCGGCACGAGGACGTCGAGCAGCTCGCTAATTTGTCGGGCTTGAGCGGCGCAGGAGTCGAGGCGGGAGAGATTCCATCGATCATGCGCCGGGCGGCCATGACGACGTCGCGAACGCTGTTGCAGGCGTGCGTGGCTAGCAAGCGCGAGCAAATCGTTTCCGGCCCCCTGAAGTGACCACCCGTCGCGCCGCCATGGGCGCCATCATCGCAGCTGGAGCCGCTGGAGCGACGGTGGTTCTGCCCGCCGCGACAAGCAGAGCCATTGCTGCATCAGTGCCTTATGAGGATGCGGCACTCTTCGCCCTCCTCACTGAGGCTCGCGCTATCGACATGCTTCAGAACGAGGTCAATGATGCTGAGAATGCCGCCTACGACCGAATCATTTGGCCCGATCGGCCGAGCGCGCTGAACCCAAGGCCGGGCGACCATTTCTTAGTTCGGTCGCGCCGCGCAGAATTCGACGAGCCCGATATCCGCGAGTTGCGTGGTCTCGTCGAGGGTATGGAAAAACTCGGTCAGGACGCGAAGATCAATCAGGCCTTGGTGAGAGAAATCAAAACCCGAGGTCGAGAGATCGTCGACGCTTGGGATTCTTATCGGGCAGAATGTGACAGAGCCAAAGAGGCGGTCGGTTTGCCGACGGTCAACCATCGGTGGAAAGAGCTCAACGAACGGCGTCGCCGGCTGTGGTCACAGATCGCCGAGACGCCTGCGAGGACCGTCGACGGAATGCTCGCCAAGATCGCCTTCGCCTCAAGCTTTAATATTATTGAGCGAGAGGACTTGGTGGAAGGCACGATGCAAGACATCCTCGTATCGGCCGCCATGGATTACACCGACCTTCGCGCTAGGAGGGCGCGCGCATGAACGCTCTTTGGCGCGCCATAAGGCTCATGATCGCGCGCCTGCTGCTCTGGATCGTGAAAGCTCTGGGCCTCTGAACCGGCGCGGTGCACGTGACGGCGACAGGGCGGCTTTCGGGCCGCCCTTTTTGTTTGGGACAACCCGCGAGTTGCAGATAGCCTCTAACAATAGCAAGCTCGATCCGTGGATTGGTTGATCACGGGCGATGTCTCTGGAGGATCGGGTGCCGACGGCGGAATTTGATCCCGATCAGTTAGAGCGCTTGATGGTGGCGGCGTTTGAGCTGCTAGACTAAAAGCTGCCGAGCGTCCTCAATCCGGCGATCCAAGTCCTCCGGATCGGAACCCGACGTGACGCCTCGGGCGCTTTCTAAACCGAGGGTATGCGCCTTGACCGCCTGAAAAAGCTCAACTTGTGCTTCAATCGCCATCGCAACGTCTCCCCTTTGAGGACGACGTCGCTCTTGAGGCTGCGGGCGGCCCTCGTTCGTGAAAACTACGCCGAACTGTTGGCCATGCGCGACCCAACAAATTTGGGGGATGCCGCCGGAGGCGATTGAAAAGGCCGTGGGCGGCTTTCCGCCCGCCCGTTTGCGTTGAGCGACGGAACAATGCGACACTCGCGGTGGCGCGCTATTAATTGCCCCCCAGCCCTAGCGCGCTGCTTGCCCCGTGCTGGCCTTCCTGCGCGGGGTCTTTTTTGTGTGGCCGCGTAGACGGCGCAGAGAAGGCCGCTGAGGCCTTGCCGACGCTACGGGCGCGGCCGGCGTTCTGAGGGCCCCAGGGCGCTACGTGAACTCTACGGAGCATACTCCTCTTTCTGTTTGCGAGCTGTGATAGCGGTCACGGCGCTACGCGGGGCGTTGTACTTAAGTTGAAAACACAAGGCTTGGGAGAGCAGGAATTTCCAGATGTCCTATCATCAACGCCCACATGAG
>Ga0209006_10001502_pt1 | contig 21150 bp, 14 predicted proteins | sample JacPin_JW_Ref_O2_FD_188567 | JGI IMG/M metagenome (GOLD analysis project Ga0209006, IMG submission 188567) | Forest soil microbial communities from Algoma, Ontario, Canada - Jack Pine, Ontario site 1_JW_Ref_O2 (SPAdes) (version 2) | ecosystem: Environmental > Terrestrial > Soil > Boreal...
CGGGAGTGATTACGGGCGCAGCGGCAATCAACGTGTAAGTTGCAGTGGCTGCTGCGCTGTTGGTATCGCCGGGAGCCGTAGCGATGGCTTTCACGGTGGCAGTGGAACTGAGCGTAAACGCGGTGCTGAACCGCGTCGTGGTTCCCTGGCCTGGCACGGGTGTGGATCCATCGGTGGTGTAGTAAATCGCTGAGCCGCTCGTCGCGTCGGTGATGGATACGCTAACGGTTCCGCTGAACGACTCTGCGCCGGGCGTGATCACGGGCGTTTGCACCGGCGTGCTGCCCGAAGGGGTGGAGGCGAAGGTCCATGTTTCGATCTTCTGGCTGGCGGTGAGTCCACCTGTTCCGGCCGTAAAACCGACAAAGGCGGTGTTCCCGCCAATAGTTTGGGGGATATTGATGGGCCAACTCGTGCTGAAGGTTGCGTTCACCGAGAAGTCGGTGATGGTCATAGAGAGAGTGGCGCCGTCATAAGTGATGTGAACGCTCATGGTGTCGCCGTTGTTCAAGATCACTCCTGAGGAAGTCATGTCGGTGGCCGGCATGGTAGGTGAAGCTCCATTGGTGTAAAGGCCGGTTGAGTCGTCACCTTCGCCGTCGTTGCTATAGAGATCGAATTTCACGGCTATGCTGTTTGAAATTCCGGGAGTCCCGCCGGGCACGTCGGGGCCGTATCCCAGGCCGCCGCCAGCAGGCCCCAAAGCAGTGGCTCCAGCCGAAGAGTTCTGAATCGTAAAAGTCATGCCATCGGCCTGGGCGTCAGAAAGTTGGAAAGTGAAATCTGTCGTAAAATTCGTAATGTTTGCCGGGGTAGTAAAGAAAACGCTGCCGGCCTCACCTTGTCCGCCGTTGGTCAATTGAAGACGGCTATCGTCGAGATCGGTTGAGCCGTTGAATTGCATGCCAGTCGGAGTGGAGAAACCCATTCCAAAGTTGATAACGGTGGCATTCGGATTGATCGTATAAGTTGCAGTCGCCAGGGGACTGTCATTCAGGCCGGGCGAAGATGCGATTGCCTTAATTGTAGAAGTTGAGGCAACAGCGATCGGCGTGGTGTATTGCGGCGACGCGTGCGTGGGTTGGGATCCGTCGGTAGTGTAGTAGATGGTCGGATTTGGCGTGGTGTCCGAAAGTTGAACCGTTTGAGAGGAGCTATAAGTTCCGCCTGCCGGGGAGAAGTCCGGTGGAGATGTCGCACTCCCTATCGTAAAAGTTGCACTAGAAACCGGGCTCTGAAGAAAGCCATTCGCTATTGTTACGGCGTTGAAGGTGGTGGTGGCGTTGACGGTAATCGGGCCGGTATAGAGAGTGGAAATGCCCGTTGGCGTGCTTCCGTCCGTGGTGTAGAAAATGGTGGCGTTCGCGGTTGTGCTGCTGATCGCGACCTGAACTCCCGTGGCATAGGAGCCAGCTAACGGGTTAAAAATAGGCGCTGCAGATTGAGGCCATCCGGCGGTCAAACCGAAAACGTCAACCTCCTTTTGCGCGCCGACGTAAACTTTTCCGTTAGTCACGACCGGCACAACAAACTTTACAGCGTTCCCCATCGTGTCGCGTCCGGCAGTAAGGTTCGAACCGTATAGCAGGTTCGAAACGTTTGTCGCCGTATATGCGCGAAGAATGGCGGGGCCGTCAGTGGTGTACGCGTCTGATTCCACCGCCCAAACAATGCCATTAGTTGTTCCGTTCGATGAAACAACGGGAGTTGATCCCGGAAAATTGCTCGATTCCGCGGAGGATGAAGTAGGTGATTGAGACAGCATGCCATTCGTCAGAGAATAGGCCACCAGGTGCCCGGAATTGCCCCACATATAAATTTGGCTGTTCCAGTATGCCGGCATGCTCCAAAGACCGGCGGTGCCCGCCAGGGGCTGGATAATCTCCGGATCGCTGGAGCAACCGTTGCAATAGTGGCTTCCATCGCTGGTTAGCTTGTCGCGGTTAACGACGTAGATCTCGCCTTGCTTTCCACTTTGTATCAGAATATGCGGAAAGGGACCGGGTTGATCAGGAAGGGCAAGCACACCGCCGGAACCTAAGTCGGTGTCAGCGCTGTCCAGAGACGCTTGATTGAAAGGTGTGAAATAGTCGGTGGGAACCGGGACTCCATTGGTCGCGCTGAGTTTTACGATGCTGTCGCCGTAGTCGATTGTCGTAGATGGCGGAGGCGCGGGTGTGGCGACGGTATCATCGCCGTTTCCTGTTGCGACATAGATGTTTCCTGCCGCGTCGGCGGTAAGTCCAGAACCCGCTCCCCAAATTCCGTTACCCTTCCCGTTAGGCGACGTGCACCAAGTGCCCGTTTGCTGCAGAGTGGCCGCGTTATAGGCGAGAATCCAGCCGTGCCAGGGGCCGTTATCGCCATGCGAACCAAATCCGACGTAGAGAAATCCGTTAAGCAAGAGAAGGCCAGGGCGCTGGTTGGCCCACTGGGGGTTAAAGGGAACCGTAGAACCATTGCCGTCGGGTGCGGAACCGGGTACGGAAGCGCTCATTAACACTGGGCCACCGAATTTCTCAGCGCCGCTAGTGATATCCACGGCATGCAGGCGGTATACGATACTCGCGCCTTCTTTTGTGTTCACCACCACGTAAAGCGTGTTGGTTGTTGGATCGATCGTGGGCGTGCCGGTAATCCCCATTTCGGGGTTTATGTCTTGCGTGCCGCCAACATCGTTGGTTGAGAGAGTAGTAGCGCCGTTAATTAGATAGCTTACGTTCCAAAGAGGTGCGCCGTTATCCGCGTCAACGGCATAAATGCTGTCGTGCTCCGTGGCTATGTAAAGTACGTTGTGAATTCCGTTCCCGGGGATGGTGACGCCAGGAACGTAGAGCGGCTGCGCGTACACGTAGCCATCCACGGGTATCCAAAACAATTTCCCGAAGGTCGAGGAATTGACGTTAGAGGTAGTGAGGATGGTTTCCGCCGTATTCTGACCGGTACGACTATTGTCGTAGTGTTGCGTCAGTATGCTTGTCTGAGCGGATGCCGGGAGAGAGATGAGGAGGAGAGCCAAGGCTGCGGTCATACCCAGCGAAATTCTGGAAATCCACGACGTGCTCCGGGGCTTAGTGGTCAACGACAGGCGGGCCATAAAGAAGTCGCAAATTACCCTCAAGACCTCAAGGAAAGTTAACAGAGTGACCATCCTTCCGAAGCGAAATCCGACCGCGCCAGTTCCAGTACCCCGTTTGCTTGGTCAAGGCCCGACATGAATGTGCATTTGGATGACCGAAACTGACAGAATGATTGTCGGCAATGTGGATGTAAAGCATGAAAGTAAGCTAATTACGAAGAGTGGATCGAGTTGTTTGCCGCCGACATCCTGGCGTGGGAATTCATTTGCTCGTTTTGAGAAAATCTCCGCGGTAAAGGAAAGCATTTGCACAGGAGAGCAACTAAAGCTCTCCTACGGCGTTACGGTGAGTTTCTGCGATTCTTGAGCGCGCCCCACGGTGCTTGCGGTGACCCAGACCTCGATGTCCGCGCTAGGATTTCTCAGCTCCAAATTGGGAATAGTGTACTGAGTCTGGCCTTCGGGTACCTGGACATAAGGTGGCAACGTGTTCAGATTTCCCGCGGGGCTTACGTCGAGTTTTACCCATGTGCCGGAGGGAGGCGCTGGTGCATCGAGCGTAATCGTCAAATCGACACGATCGTGACCCTTCACTTTGTTGACGCTCTTTCCACCTTTCGTAAACTCGACGTCATTCACGGGAACCCTTGAATATGCTCTCACGACATTTCGGTAGGAGTATTCCAGGTCACCGGGAGGCTCGCCCATACAATGGATGAGAAGTTTCGTGGTCACAATCTGCGTCCCGACTATGTTGGAGACATGCTCGTCATCCCAAAAAAGATAAGTACCGGCTTGAACGACGGGAATGGTCTGAATCACCTTTTTTTCTACGTTGGTGGCAGGCGTGTGTTCACCCGTGGCGTCGTTCCAATCAATTGTCGCGGTGAAACGGTCGGCATATACGCAGGGATTGACCAGATGGCCGATGGGAGTGTGCCACTGCGCTTGGCGGTAAGAAATTCCAGCTTCAAAATCGGTGACGGTAAGAAACATATAGCGAGGTTCGCCGTGAGTCGTTTTTGGATGTGTTCCGGCAAGAGCTAGAGTCAATAGTGCCAAAAGAGCGAGACTGATTCCTGGGCGATACCGTCGCATGAGCACCTTTTGGAATTTGTAATACGTGACGGCGGAAATACTAACAAGGCGTAAAGCGCGAGTAAACACAGTTTGCTTCCCGCTGCCCGTCAGGCTGTCGGCGGCAACCCAGGGGTGATACCGGCATCGTGGAATTTAGACTCATTTTTCTGGTTAGAGAGGTGCGAGTATTTTTCTGATCTCTTCGGCCTGGCTTGGATTGGGTTTAAGCAGTAGCGCACTTGCGAATTCCTTTTTAGCCATGGGGAGATTATTGGACTTTTGGTAAGCCAAACCGAGGTGATAGTGATAGGTTGCATTCTCGGGACTGGCCTTTACGGCTTCCTGCAATGCGCTGATGGCGGCGTTGTAGATGCCCTGCTTGTAATAAGCCCAACCGAGAGTGTCGGCGGAAAATGCCTCATTGGGCAGGCCTTTGCGAGCCGCTTGCGCGAGCGAAAACGCTACGTTGATGTCGCCGCCGTGCTCGAGCATTACATAGGCGAGATTATTTGCCGCCAGAGCGTAGTCCGGCTGAATTTCCAGGGCTTTTCTGTAGGCTTCTTGAGCTTGCTGCCAATCCTGGTGTGCTTCGCGTGCTCCGCCTAAACCGGTGTAGAGGCGAGCGTCGCCAGGGGTTTGCTGAATGGCTTGCTGGTAGGTGGCGATGGCCTGATCGACGGAGCCCTCCGCGACCTGTAAGCCACCGAGCGAGAGTACGGCGGGGACGTTGTTTTTGTCGAGTTCCACGGCTTTGCGAAAAGCAGCATCCGCTTTGGGCTGTTCCTGGGCGTGGAGTTCGAGTTGTCCGAGGAGAAAATAAAAGTTACTGCTGTTGGGAACGAGCGAGATCTGGTCTTGCACCAAGCGCAGAGCTTTGGCTGGGTCTTTGCGTTCCAGCGCGATGTTCACCAGGCCTGCGAGCGCGTCGGACGATGAGGGATCGAGCTTGAGCGCCTGAGCGAAATACTTCTCAGCTTCCTCTATTTTTTTCTGGCCCAAACGCAGATCGCCCATCTGAATGTAGCCGGCCGGATTCTGCGGAGCTATTTCGATGACCCGTTTAAGATCTGTTTCCGCGGCAGCCTGATTACCTTGCCAAAGGGCGGCTTGAGCCTCGTAGATGTATCCATCGGAGGAACCTGGAGCGATCGATTTCAAAGCTGCGCCGCTCTCCGCAAGAAGTTTTGCATCGTGTTTTTGCAAAGCCAGGTTAGCAAGCGCGCGATGAGCATCCGGCATGGTCGGTTGCAAGCGCACGGCTTCGCGCCACTGAGTTTCGGCTTGACCTAAGTTTTTGGTTCCGGCGTAAGCGAGTCCAAGTTGAAAATGGCCGACGGCATTGTCCGGCGCATTCTTTACCGCTTGCTCCAGCACGGGAACAGCATCGGACTGCTTCTGCTGCCGATTCAGAATCGCGCCCTTCAGAATTGCGGCACCCGGATCGGAAGGGAAATTTTTCAGGTTGGTTTCGTTCACCGTGTTGGCTTGGTCCAAATGATTCTGCTGGACTAAAAGCTGGGCGTAAGTTTCGGCGATGGCTTTGTCTTTGGGATGTTGAGAATAGAGAGCGCTGAATTCGCCGGCAGCTTTGTCTAATTCTCCCTGGCTCAAATAAAAATCGCCGAGCAGTCGATAGCCCGCCGGATTATCTTTCAGCGCTGCTTTGGCTTGCTGGATGGTTTGTTCGGCCTCCGGCTTCTTTCCTTGCGCAAGATAAAGATTAGCCAAGGCAACGCGTGGGGCCGGATTTTGAAGTTCCATAGCGACGGCGGCATTGAATTGTTTTTCAGCGTCGCCCCAGCGTTTTTGCCGCTGGTAAAAAGATCCCAAGGCAATTGTCGCAGACGCGGATTTCGGATCCAGAGAAAGTGCTTTCACGAAGTTTTGCTCCGCGGCAGCGATATCGCTCGATCGTTCGTACATGAAAGCGAGATTCAGGTAAGACAGAGAGCGATTGGGATCCATCTGCACCGCTTGTTGGGCCTCGCTCAAAGCTTTTTTGGAATCTCCCAGAGCGGCATCCGCATTGGAGGCGATTACCTCAGCCCTGGGGTTTTGCGGATCATTCTGCAAGACAATGGCAGCGTGACCGCGTGCGTCCTGAAACCTGCGGCCGGCGAGATACAAATCAGCAAGGTCGAGCTGGGCTTTGAAATTGTTGGGGTCGAGTTGAACCGAGCGGGAGAGCTCCTGGAAAGCATGCGTCCAGTCGCCCTTCTTTGTCAGGCAACGGCTCAACTCGTAATGCGCGGCGGCGTAGTCGGGATCGATCTGGATCGCGTTATCGTATTCAACAACCGCCGCGTCACAGTTGCCCTTTTCGAAATACGCGACACCTTTGTCGAGGAATTGTTTTTTGCGGACCTGCGGGTCGCGGGAGCACCCGGCGACTAGGGCGACGGCGAGCGTTATGCAGAAAGCTAGTTTGCCACTGAAATTCATTCTCGATCGATCCGCGAAAGTGCTGACATCACTCGATTGAAGAGGCACTGCAATTCTATCTCTAGGTTCCCAGGCAATCCAGAGAAGTATGCTGGGGCGAGAGCCAGGGTTTCCTAACGCATAGTACAGACGGCAAAGTGCTTACGGGTAAAGTATTCTCAATGCGATGGAGATGTAACCTATGACGGGGGTTCCTACTCTCTATCATTGGGAGTTTCAATCGGGCACTAAGCGGAAGCTATTTGCCCAAACATGGAAGTTTGCAAGGATTTCCAAGATTGCATCCGGGAGGCACACTTAGGCAGGACTGGCTTGTAAACGAAACATAATGAGTGGTTTAGTGTGTTTTCGGACGACCTCTTCGGTGACGGGCGCCTTGGCAGTGACCTTGCACTCAGTGCTAAGCAACCGAAGTCCTATGTACACCAATGCGCCTGTAACCGAGGATGAGAAGCTCTATGGAAAGCCATGATATTGAAATTGCACCGGTAAGAGGGGAGTTGGGCTTTGTCGCGGGTATGTCGGCGGCAATGCAAAGCCTCGAGAATGTTGTGGCGGAAATCGCCCTGACCAATATTCCCGTTTTGCTGGTGGGAGAGAGCGGCACAGGCAAGGAAATGTTTGCCCAAAGGATTCACCGTCTTTCAGCAAATGGCGACACCGCGTTAGTGAAAATAGCGTGTGCGTCGATGAACGCGGCAAACTTTGCCAGCGAACTTGGGTTAGTTATCAACAGTAACGGTTCGAACGACTTGGCTCGATTCCAGCCTGGAACTGTTTTCTTCGACGAAATCAGCGAACTTGACGCGGGCTGCCAACGGAGTCTTCTTTACGCGTTGCCGGATGGCGACCTGCGGCCTCGGCACGGTTTTCTCGGAGCCCGAATAATCTCAACGACTAGCCGGAATCTAGATGAGGAAATGCGAGCAGGACGATTTCGGGGCGAGCTTTATTATCGCATCACCGGCGCATGTTTGCGCCTTCCGCCGCTGCGAGACCGGAAAGAAGATATTCCTATTTTGGTGGAATCCTTTTTAACGAGATATTCGGCGGAATTTGGACGGCCAAGACCTACCTTGAGCCCGCGCACACTGCGAAGATTCCTGGACTATTCCTGGCCCGGGAACATACGCCAATTGGGAAATGTGGTAAAGAAAATCGTGGCGCTCGGCGATGAGAATCTGGCGCTACCGGAGGCCGCGGCGGCGCCAGTTGAAGTGCGGACCCAGCCGGTGGAAACGCGCAGCTACTCGTTGAAAGCTGCGGCTCGAGCCGCGTCTCGGGAAGCAGAGCGAGGGATGATTTTGGAAGCGCTGGCGCGCACGCGCTGGAATCGCAAGCGAGCGGCGCAAGAATTACAGATCAGTTACAAATCGCTTCTTTATAAATTGAAACAGATTGGGCTGCCAGAGACCCAAACTGAGTAACGGAAGCAGGAGAGACGATGATTAAAGGATTGCAAAGATTAGTGCTGATTGTGGTTTTGGCCGCGATTCCGACGTTGGCTCAACAGGGTGGGAGCAAGCGGACGTCGCAGCCGGAGGCACAGTCCACGGCGCAGTCTGGCTCGGCTACGCCGGGGCGGGGAGCGACGGACGACCCGAACTACGTTATTGGGCCGCAGGACGTGATCGACGTGAACGTCTGGAAAGAGGCCGATATTTCGCGAACTGTTCCGGTGCGGCCGGATGGAAAGATTTCCCTCCCATTACTGAACGACGTGCAGGCCGCCGGTTTGACGCCGACGCAGCTGGGAGCGCAAATCACGGCGAGCTTGAAGAAATTTGTGACAGATCCGCAAGTGACTGTGATCGTTACGGCCATTAATAGCCAGCGAATTTATGTTTTGGGTGAAGTGACGCGACCTGGCGCTTTCCCGCTGTTGCCTGGGACCACAGTGTTACGTGGGCTTTCGAGCGCAGGCGGCTTTACGCAATTCGCGAAGATGAAAGGTATTTATGTTCTGCGGCTGGAAAATGGAAAGCAGGTGAAATATCCATTTAATTACAAGGATGTGGTGAACGGGAAACATTCGGAGCAGGACATTGTATTGAAAGCTGGCGACACGATCGTGGTTCCTTAGAGGGATAAATGACAAGTTCGTATCGAATCGCCGGGACGTTAATTTTAGCTATGGCGATGGGTGTGTCTGTTGCTCAGGCGCAAGAGCAGCCGCAACCTCAGCAACCGGACGAGCCGCAACAGCAACAGGGAGCGCAGCAGCCGATTCCAGCTTACAAGTCTCCGCTAGCGTCTCAAGCCGATAACGGCGATGGCATGAGCGAGCCCGCGCAACTGGGTCCGGACAATCGTCCGCTGACGGGAATCCAAGAATTGTCGCTGGGCGTGCCGCTGGATCGCCATAGTTACTGGCAACCACATGGCGAAATTGATTTCACCGGGGATTCCGAATCTCCGCAGTCGGGTGGAACAGGAGGCTGGAATACGTGGACGACGGTGGTTGGCGGCGTCGATCTGCATCGATTTTCCGGACAGTCAGAGCTGACGTTTGAGTATTTGGGAGGAGGAGTTTTTTCGAACAATGGAAGCGCGGGCAACGGCATTATACAAGATGCAAATTTTGATGCCGCGTTTTCATTCCGCAGGTGGACGCTAACGCTGATTGATGAGTTGAGATATACGCCTGAACTTGCTTTCGGGAACGTAGGTTTTGGAGGAATTACTAGTTCGCTTCCGATCCAAACAAGCCTCCCATTCGGCGATAACCAGACAATCCTTACCGCGTTAGGACAACGCCTCTCCAATGCAACAGGCGCCCAAGCTGACCTGAGACTATCGCGCAAATCTTCACTCACGTTTTCGGGCGGCTATTCAGAGCTGTATTTTTTTGATCAAGATTTACTCAACAGCACGGCAATTTATGTTCAAGGTGGATATAACCATCAACTAGGCCGGACCGACACTCTCGGCGTTTCTTACGTGTACAACGGCATTCGCTATAGTAATTTTTCGCAGTCGATCGATACCCATAGCGGGCTACTGTCTTACGCAAGGCGGATAACCGGGCGCCTGGCATTTCAAATCGCGGCAGGCCCTCAATTCGCACATTTTGCAACTGGGCTCTCCTGTACAACGGGTGTAAATGCCCCACCGTGTGGCTCCACAAGCCAATTGCTCTGGTCCTTGAATACAAGCTTGAGTTACCAGCTACAGAAAACGGGCATTTCTGCGACGTACGCTCACGGAGTTGTGGGAGGCTCGGGCGTTCTCGCCGGAGCCATCGGAGACTCGGTGCTAGGGACAGTTTCGCGGCAAATATCCAGAACACTTAACGGAGATGTCGATTTCGGATACTCCCGAAACAAGGGTTTGGCGGTGGCGATCACGAACGTCCCAACTTTGAACGGAACGTTTGATTACTGGACTGTGGGCGGGCATTTGACCCATCCCTGGGGACGGACACTGCAATTGTTTCTGGGATATCAGTTTCAATACCAAAACTCGAATGACTCGTTTTGTGCAGGATCGCAGTGCGGGAGTTCTTTTACTCGAAACTTGATTAGCGTGGGCCTCGGGTGGCGTGCGCGGCCTAAGGCATTTTGACGGGGATTTCACCGCAAAAGAGGATGGCATGACTCAACGGGAATTAACATTCGCAGACTACACCGCGATACTTCGTCGGCGATGGGTTTTGATAACTGTGCTGGCGGTAGCCGGAGGGCCGGTGGCCTACGGAGTCTCGCGGCTACTTCCAAACCGCTACACATCGCAAACGTTGGTGCTCATCGAGCAACCGACAGTACCTTCGGATTTCGTCAAGCCGGTGATCTCGACGGAAATTAACGAGCGCCTGGCCAGCATGCAGGAAGAGATTCTAAGCAGATCCCGACTGGAGCCAATCATCCATCGATTTGGGCTGTATTCGAACGACGTGAACCAGGTGCCGGTGGAGGCATTGGTAACGCGGTTGCAGAAAAGTATCCAAGTAACTCCGGTGCAACCGATGGCCGAGACGCAGTCGCAGGCGCTGCCTGGGTTCCACATCATCGTGACGCTGGACAATCCGAAAACCGCGCAAGAGGTCTGCGCGGCTGTGACCTCGTTGTTTATTGAAGAAAATCAACGCTTGCGGCAACAACGTTCCGAAGATACCACTCAATTTCTCGCGCAACAGCTGGTGGATGCCAAAGCGAAGCTGGATGCGCAGGACGCCCGGCTCGCGGAGTTCAAGAGCCGCTACATTGGTTCACTTCCGGACGAGGAAAAAGGGAATTTAAATCTGCTAATGGGATTGACCTCGCAACTTGATGCCGCCACGCAGGCTTTGGCGCGCGCGCAGCAGGACAAGAGCTTTGCGGAGTCGATGTTGGCTCAACAAGTGGCCGCATGGCAAGCAGCCCAGACCGGCGCAAACCCGGAAACAATGGACATGCAATTGACAGCCTTGCAAACCCAACTCGCTAACTTACAGGCGCGTTATACAGATGATTATCCGGATGTAGTAAAAACCAAGAACCAAATTGCAGCTCTGCAAAAAAAGATTGCTGATAGCGACACGCCTAAAGTGGCTGGCACCGGCAAGTCACCCAAAGCCGCAGCAGAGCCTGTTCAAATCGCCCAACTGCGGGCGCAAGTTCACACGACGGATCAGGTGATCGCTCAAAAAACCAAGGAGCAGGAAAAAATTCAGCAGGCTATCAAGCTATATCAGGACCGCGTGCAATCGAGCCCTGCGGTGGAGCAGCAATATAAAGAGCTCACACGCGATTACCAAACAGCGCTCGACTTTTATAACGATTTGCTGAAGAAGCGGGATCAATCGGCAATGGCAGCGGATCTGGAGCGGCACCAAGAAGGTGAGAATTTCACGATACTGGATCCGGCGAACTTGCCGGATAAGCCGTCGTTTCCGAATCGCCCGATGTTCGCTTTCGGAGGCTTGGCCGGGGGCCTAGCCTTGGGTGTTGGGCTTGCGTTCTTTTTGGAATCTCAGGACACCTCATTCAGGACTGAACGAGATGTCGAAGTTGGGTTACGGCTGCCGGTACTGGCAATGGTTCCTGCAATCGAGCCTTTGTTAGTGAAGAAATCGAGGCATGCCGAGACCGCAAAACCTGGCGAATCCCCGGTCCACGCCGGAGCGGGAGCCTAAGGAAAAATGTACCAGAAATTTTTTGGGCTTCGCGAAAGCCCGTTCAACGTAAACCCGGATCCGCGCTATCTCTTCCTTACCAAGCAGATTCAGGAAGCGCTGGCGGGCTTGACCTACGGCATTCAAAATCGCAAAGGTTTCATATTGTTGACCGGCGAAGTGGGAACCGGAAAAACCACGCTCCTGAACCGGTTGCTCGATTGGTTGCATGGGCAGCGCGTGGCCACGGCGTTCGTTTTCAATTCGCAAGTGAACGTCAGCCAACTTTTTGATTTTATGATGGCTGACTTCGAGATTCCGTGCGAGACGCGCCATAAGAGCCAAGTCCTGCTGAAGCTCAACTCCTGGCTGCTCGAACGCTATCGCGCAGGCGAAACGGCGGTTTTAATTGTGGATGAGGCGCAGAACTTGTCGCTGCAAGTGCTCGAGGAAATCCGCTTGCTGACGAATCTGGAGACCTCCACGGAAAAGCTTCTGCAGATTGTGCTGACCGGGCAACCAGAGCTTGAAGAGAAACTGAAATTGCCGCAACTGCGCCAGCTTCGCCAGCGCATTACGTTGCGATGCCGGACCGGCGCACTGACTTTAGAGGAGACATTCGGATACATTGCGGAACGTTTGCGCATCGCGGGAGCCAACGGAGAGCCGATATTTTCGAAGGAAGCGATTCAGACGGTTCACTTATATTCCCGCGGCATCCCCCGCGTGGTGAATCTGCTGTGCGAGCACGCTTTAATTAACGCCTATGTTGACCATTTGCGTCCTGTTCCGGCGCACTTGGTGGAAGAGGTTGCGCGCGAATTTCAGCTTGACGAAATCGAACCGATCGCGCCAGCCGGCGTTTCAAACGGAAACAAGCAATCGGTGGATGCTCAGGTATTGCTACAGAATCTGGATGAATTGCTGAATCGCCTTCGCGAGGCGAACATCATGCCGGTGACAACCCGCGAGAGGAAACCATGAGTCGTATTCACGAGGCCTTAAAAAAGGCGGAGCAAGAACGAGCGGTGATCCAATCCGCAGAAGGGACTGTGCCGGCGCCCAATACGGCGGTGGAGACAATCATGCCGCCGATCGAGGCAGGAGATTCTCTTCCCGACATTTTCAAACAGCCCGAGGCGGTTATGCCGCAGTCGGCAAGTTTGAGGCGGTACGAAGATTTGTGCCAGCGTTGTGCGCATCCGCATTGGCATCCGGACCTGAATGTAAACATTTTTCACAACCCGGCTCTAAGCGTACACGCAGCGGAACAGTTTAGAACTCTGCGGTCACGACTGTACCAGGTGCGTGGAAGCCAGCAACTGCGGACTCTGTTGATCGCAAGTTCGTTGCCAGCCGAAGGGAAGACGTTCGTTACCAACAATCTGGCGCAAGCGATCGTTCGTCAGCCGGATAGACGGTGCCTGATTATCGATGCGGACCTGCGTTGCTCGCGATTGCATGTTCCCCTGGGCGCACCACCCACTCCCGGCCTAACAGACTATCTGTTGGGTGAAGCAGAGGAGATGGCAGTGATTCAACACGGCTCGGAAGGAAACCTTTGTTTCATACCGGGCGGGAAGGAAGTGGCCAACCCGAGCGAACTGCTCTTGAACGGGCGGCTCAAGACATTGTTGGAGCGAGTGACACCGATATTCGATTGGGTGATTTTGGATTCGCCCCCGCTACTTCCCGTAGCGGATGCCAGCTTGCTCGCGGATCATGTGGACGGAGTGATTCTAGTGGTTCGCGCCGCTTCAACGCAGACTTCCGTTGCGGAGAGGGCCTGCCAGGAATTGCAAGGCAGGAACATCGTGGGAGTGGTGCTCAACGCGGTTGAGAAGGCTCATACGTACGGTACCTACTATTACCATGGCTACGGTTCGACTTACGGACAAGAAGAGCTCAAAACGGCTCAGTCTTAAGGATTAAATGCCGTTGAATTGAGGACGGGAAATGCAACAGTTGCATGAGATTGTATTATGTCATGTGTTAAGTGATAGTTGCGGCGAGGAAAAGTATTGGAACTATGGGATAGCAATGTTCATAAAATTCTACAGTTGGTGAACCACACGGGCTGGCTTGGCGGCTAATAAGTCTTTTAGGTGCATAGGCTTATAGGGAACGAGCACTAAGCGAACGCGTGGCAACGGTCGTGCAAACCTAGTTCAGGTGGAGAGTCGATTGGGACTCTAATGGCGGTAGCACAGCTAACCAGTTAAATGAAGATGACACCACAATTCGAAACCGAAACGGCGACGATGACTTTTCCTTGGTTCGCCCTACAAGTGCGAGTACGCCATGAGTTAAGTGTCGCGGACTATCTAAGCGGGCTAGGTTACGAGTGGTTTCTTCCACTGTATAAAAGCAGAAAACGTTGGTCTGATCGCATAAAGGAAGTTAAGTCCCCGCTCTTCCCGGGGTATTTGTTCTGCCGATTTAATCAGCACGACCGGCTGCCGATCTTAAAAACGCCGGGAGTGGTCCAAGTCGTTGGATTCAACCGCATTCCGGCGGTGGTGGATGAGACAGAGATCAGCGCACTGCAAACATTAATGGCGACAGGAGTCGCGAATCAACCTTGCCCGTTTCTGGAAGTCGGCGACAAAGTGAGAATCGAATCCGGACCGTTGCGCGGTCTGGAAGGAATTTTGATGGATTTCAAGGGCCATCACCGCTTAGTTCTTTCGGTCACGTTGTTGCAGCGTTCGGTGGCGGTGGAAATTGATTCTGCGTTGGTAGCTTCGGCAGGCACGGCACAGCCATCGCGTCGCGAGAAAGAAGTTGCGCAGAACCGTCCAGTTCAGCTGGTGGTCTAGGACTAAGGGTCCTACGAATTTATGAAAACGAAATCTGAAGAGGGATTCCAAAATAGCAAGCCTCCGGGGAGTCGTATTCCCGCCGCGAAACCGAACGCATTCGTGAAGGCGGATGGGAACGGAAACGGCTCAGGAGAGGTGGCCAGTTTCCTTCCCGAAGAACATTTCCGCCGGATGCTTGCCCGCGAACGAAAAAGGTCGGAACGGTCGCGAAAACATCTGGTTTTGATGTTGATCGACGGCGGTTTAAAGAACAAGAAGACCGATGCTCTTCTGGAGCAGATCGCGGTTGTTTTGGGAGCGTCGATTCGTGAGACGGACCTGGCGGGCTGGTTTGAAGCAAATTCGGTTTTCGGAGTTATCTTCACCGAGTTTGGCGACAGCGATGTGAACGCTGCGGTGAAGACCATCGAAGCGAAAGTTACTGCTGGGCTTCAAAATGCGTTCAAGGCCACACAGCTGAGCAGCTTTCAAATATCTTTTTACGCGTTTCCCGACGGCTGGAAGGGAGGCGGGCATCAGCGTCCAGTTGATCCCACCATGTATCCCGATCTTTTCGAAGTTAAAGAAAGAAAAAAGTTATCGCTTTTGACGAAGCGAGTGATGGACGTGCTAGGCGCGTCGGCAGCCCTGATCCTTTTGTCACCGATCTTTCTAATACTCGCGGTGCTGATTAAGTTCACTTCGAAAGGGCCAATTTTCTTCCGACAGGAGCGAGTTGGCCAATTCGGTTCGCGATTTGTATTTTTGAAGTTCCGGTCCATGTATGTTTCCACCGACGCCGCGATCCATAAAGAATACGTTAGAAATTTCATCGCGGGCAAAGCAAACTCCGAGGCGCGAGAAGGAAGCAAAAAGGGCGTTTATAAAATTACGAACGATCCGCGCGTGACCTGGATCGGAAAATTCATGCGACGCACGAGCCTGGATGAAATACCTCAATTCTGGAACGTGCTGAACGGCGAAATGTCCCTGGTGGGACCGCGGCCGCCAATCCCTTACGAAATCGAGGCCTACGATATCTGGCACCGCCGGCGTTTGCTGGAGTCCAGGCCAGGTATTACAGGCCTGTGGCAAGTGCGCGGCCGGAGCAAGACTACTTTTGACGAGATGGTGAGGCTGGATTTGCAGTATTCGAGAATGTGGTCTCCGATGTTAGATGTGAAGATCTTGCTGCAGACTCCCCGCGCGGTATTCACGGGCGACGGTGCGTATTAACGGCATGACGCTCTTGGCAAGATTGGCCTGGTGCGAGAGTTCGTTGCACGACGCGTTTCCGATCTAAACCGTTCTTTGTTTTTCCGCGTGTTTGATCCTTCCCGGTAAACGCAACGATTTGGCTCCTGCAGGGTTGAATTCCAAGGTGAAAAAGATGGCTACTAGTCTAGATGCTGGCTCAATAAAAGCTCAGAAACCAGGAAACTCAAGCGACGTAATAAGAATGGGCGTGGTGGGGTACGGCTACTGGGGCCCGAACATCGTTCGAAACTTTCACGGGCAAGAGCGATCGCGCGTGGTGGCTATATGCGACCAAAGCCCAAAATCACAAAGCCGCGCGCGGCAGTCCTATGCGGAGATACGTGTGACCGGCGAGTGCAATGAACTTCTAACCGCCACGGATATTGATGCGATCGCAATCGTGACGCCCGTATGGACGCATTACGAGCTAGCTAAACTCGCGTTGGAAAACGGCAAGCACGTGTTTGTTGAGAAGCCGTTCACCTGCACCACAGCGCAAGCGGAAGAACTGATCGAACTTGCAGATCGCAAGAATCTGAAAATCATGGTGGACCATACTTTCTTGTTTACCGGTGCGGTGAAGCGCATTAAAGAATTCATCGATAACGGCACGTTGGGAGATCTTTATTATTACGATTCCACGCGTGTAAACCTGGGACTTTTTCAGCACGATGTGAATGTCCTGTGGGATTTGGCGCCGCACGATCTTTCAATTATGGATTATCTGATTAAGACCAAACCCGAAGCCGTGGTCGCCACCGGCGAACGCCATCTAAATGGTGTGGCGGATATTGCGTTTCTGACGCTGTATTACCCGAACAACATGATCGGACACATCAACGTAAATTGGCTGTCGCCGGTGAAAGTGCGCACCACGCTGATCGGCGGCGAGAAAAAAATGCTGGTCTGGAACGATCTGGAAGCCGACGAGAAGCTCAAGATTTATGACAAGGGCGTGCAAATGAGCGGCGATGGAGTCTACCAACTACTTGTCAGCTACCGCTCGGGCGATATGTGGGCGCCGCGCGTGGAGCAAGTGGAAGCGCTGAAGCTGGAAGCCGCGTACTTCGTGGATTGCATTTTGAACGATAAGAAGGCGTTTAACGACGGAACCGCGGGACTGCACGTGGTACAGGTGTTAGAAGCAGCCGACCAATCACTTCAGCAGCGAGGCAAAGTTATCAAGCTATAGCTGGATTCGTATCCGTATCCGTATCCGTATCCGTATCCGTATCCGTATCCGTATCCCTCACTCCATAAAAAGGAAAGACCTGAGCATGGACCAGTACTTGTCTGTTGCGCCCGACGTAAAACTTGGAAAGAACGTAAAGCTATCCAAGTTCATCAATCTTTATGGTTGCGAAATAGGCGACGATACGAAAATCGGCGCTTTTGTGGAAATTCAGAAGAATTCGACGATCGGAAAGAACTGCAAGATTTCCAGCCACACGTTCGTTTGCGAAGGCGTGACGATTGAAGACGGCGTGTTCGTCGGTCACGGTGTCGTGTTTATCAACGATTCTTATCCGCGCGCAACGACCGAGGAAGGCCAACTGCAAACCGAGCAGGATTGGAAGGTGGAGAAGACGCTAGTGAAGGCGCGGGCTTCGATCGGCTCCGGTTCGACCATACTTTCAAACGTGGTGATCGGAGAGAACGCAATTGTTGGCGCGGGCAGCGTGGTGACGAAAGACGTCCCGAAAGACACGATTGTGGCCGGAAATCCGGCGAGAGTATTGCGCCACATCTCGCGAGAAAAAACGACAGCTTAGGAATTGTAAGAATCCGCCGTTGAGGCTAGCCGCAACGATTTTCATAAACTGCTGAAAATACATCATCGAGGAAACGAGGATACGTTAATGTCCCTTACCGAAAAAATACCTTTTCTGGATCTGGTCACGCCGCATATGGAGCTGGAAGCTGAACTCACTGCGGTTCTTCACAAAGTACTAAGCACGGCCGGCTTCGTTGGCGGGCCAATGGTGGAGAACTTCGAAAAGGCGTTCGCGGAATTTTGCGACGCGAAGCATTGCGTGGGAGTAGCCAGCGGTACGGATGCTGTCCGATTTGCTCTGACAGCTGCGGGCGTGCAACCCGGCGATATTGTGGTGACTGTTCCGCATACGTTCATTGCTACCACAGAAGCTATCAGCCAAGCCGGCGCGCGACCGGATTTTGTTGATGTTGATGAGCGGACGTATTCGATGGACGTTACCAACCTGCGAGAGTATCTCGAGCGGGAATGCTACGTGGACCGCGAGACGGGAAAACCCTACCACCGAAAATTCCGCGCGCCGGTTACGGCTTTGGTCCCGGTGCACATCTACGGGCAATGCGCGGACATGGATCCCATCCTGGAGCTGGCTCGACGCTATAACCTGATTGTCGTGGAAGATGCTTGCCAGGCGCATGGCGCGGAATACTTTTCACAGAAAGAAAATCGATGGAGAAAGGCGGGCTCGATGGGCCACGCCGCTGCGTTTAGTTTTTACCCGGGCAAAAATCTCGGAGCTTGCGGAGAAGCCGGCGCCATCACGACGAACAGCGAAGAAATGGCGCGCAAGATGCGCATCTTACGCGATCATGGCCAGTCGAAAAAATATTACCACGATATGGAAGGGTACAACGGGCGGCTGGACTCATTGCAAGCAGGGTTCCTCAGCGTGAAGTTGCAGCATTTGGCGGAATGGAACCGGCAACGGCAGGAGGCGGCGTCTCGATACAACCAGAAGTTGTCATCGGTGGATGGCGTGATTGCTCCTTATCAACCACCCTGGTCGCGGCCAGTCCATCATCTTTACGTGGTGCGGGTGGCGGATCGCGATGGATTGCAAAAGCATCTCGCGGAAGCCAAGATCGACACCGGTATTCACTATCCAATTCCTCTCCACCTGCAGAAGGCATATGAAACATTTGGGTTCAAAAAAGGTGACTTCCCGGTCACCGAAAAGATCGCAACGGAGATCCTCTCGCTTCCCATGTATCCGCAGCTTCAGGCCGCGGCGCAGACGCGTGTGGTCCAGACGATCCAGGAATTTGCCGCCGTCGGCGTCCTTCGCTAGTCATGTTTTTCCAAATATAGACAGCGTCGTATTAGTGGCTTCGCGGAGAAGCGAGGTCGGGGCCGGAGCCCACTTGTAACACGGCAGTACCATTACTAGGGGGAGATTGCTTGTCAAGAATCACGAGCGGTAGATTGATTTGGCGGCAGATGTATCTCGAATTAGAGTCTTGTCATCTACTCTCCGGCCCCGGGATATGAGCAACCCCAGTGGATTTCGGCGAAGAGCTCGAAGATCACCTTTCAAGGAGGTTCAGCGGTGGCGGAACAAACTAAGGTAGTTGTCGTAGGGCTCGGAGAAGTGGGAAAGCCCCTCCTGGCGCTCCTCTCTAAGCACTACGAGACCGTGGGAGTGGACCTCGTGCTGCCTGAACATCCTGTGGGAAAGGTGGACGTTTTGCATGTGTGCTATCCGTTCGAGATCAAGGATTTTGTGGGGGAGACGGCTCGCTATATCGATCTTTTTAAGCCGGCGCTGACGGTTATCAATAGCACGGTCGCTATCGGAACCACCCGAGCGGTGGCGGAGCGAACAGGCGCGAGGCTGGCGCACAGCCCGGTGCGCGGGAAGCACGTCCGAATGCTTGAGGAACTCAGCAATTATGTGAAATTCATCGGGCCGATCGATGCTGCCAGCGGCAATCATGCTGCCCAGCATTTTCAGGGCGCAGGCATGAAGACGAAGATTTTGGCGGCTCCTGAAGCGACGGAGTTGGCGAAGTTAACGGAGACTACATACTTCGGGCTGCTGATTGCGTGGGCACAAGAAACAGAGCGATATTGTGATCAAGCAGGCGTAACCTACGACGAAGTCTGGAGTTTTTACGAAGAAATTGGATTTTTCCCCCAAACGAAATACTTTCCAGGAGTTATCGGCGGACACTGCGTGATGCCGAACATCGAGCTCTTATCTAAGTTTGACGATTCGACACTATTGAAAGCCATACGAAGCTCGAATCGTGCGAAAATTGAGCGTGAATCGCGCAAGAAATTGAGCGATCAGAAGATAGAAACGACCCGGACAAGAGGTTAAGACCGCGTGCGACGACAGATTTATGCGGAAGTGCATCTAACTTTGGTGCCGGCAAACCGACGATGACTGATTCTGTGATGACGCAAACGACCGATCTCACTTCGCAGCGCAGCCAGGTCACTGCAAGCAGCAAGCGGCTTGCCGGCCGGCGCGTGGCGATGGTTACTTTTTCGTCTTACCCGTTTGACCCTCGGCCGCGGCGTTCTATCGATGCGCTAATAGCTGAAGGCGCGACCGTGGATCTGATTTGCCTGGGAAGTAAAAATGATGTGAAAGGGCAAGCTCCAAACGGGGTCAAAGTATTTCGAGTTCCGCTCAAGCATCCGCGCCGGGGAAAATTCGAATACGCTTTTCGATATGGCGTGTTCATTCTGATCTCATCCTTGACGTTTGCAGTGCGTTCATTAGGCCGGCGCTATGATTTGGTTTACGTCCACAATATGCCTGACATATTGGTGGCGAGTGCATTGATACCCAAGATGTTGGGGTCGAAGGTGGTCCTCGATCTGCACGACCCGATGCCGGAGTTGATGATGACGATTTTCCGAACGCCGGAGGACAATCGAAGCGTTCGAATGATGAAAAGCCTTGAGAAGTGGAGCATTGCGCGAACGGATTTGGCAGTAACGGTGAATGTTGCGTGCAAACGAATCTTTTCCTCGCGGAGCTGTCCCGCGGAGAAGATTGCGGTGGTGATGAATGCTCCGGACGGCCAAATATTTCCATGCCGGGAGCCGAAGTTACGTTCGGTATCCACCCAGGATGGCGAAAGGCGTTTTGTGATCATGTACCACGGATCTATCGTGGAACGAAATGGATTGGACGTGGCGCTTGACGCTCTTGCGCGTGTACGAAAGACGATTCCCTGCGCGGAGCTGCGAATCTTCGGTTCACAAACCGCTTTCCTGGATCATGTGATGGAGAAAGCCCGAAGCATGGGGTTGCAGGATGCGGTCCAGTATATGGGTCCACGGAGTTTGGAAGGTCTCGTGACGGAGATAGACAACTGCGACTTGGGCATCATACCGAATCACCGGAATGCGTTTACAGACATCAACACACCCACCCGCGTTTTCGAATATTTGGCGATGGGCAAGCCGGTGATCGCTCCGTCCACGCAGGGGATACTGGATTACTTTAACAAAGATTCTCTAGTGTTTTTCGAGCCTGGAAATGCCGTCGAGTTGGCGCAACAGATCGAGTTCTCGTTTTCGCATCCGCGCGAGGTTCTGGAGATTGTCCGACGAGGGCAGGAGATTTTTTCGGAACACACCTGGGACCGTGAAAAGGAAACGCTGGTCAGCC
>Ga0209006_10001503_pt1 | contig 21147 bp, 11 predicted proteins | sample JacPin_JW_Ref_O2_FD_188567 | JGI IMG/M metagenome (GOLD analysis project Ga0209006, IMG submission 188567) | Forest soil microbial communities from Algoma, Ontario, Canada - Jack Pine, Ontario site 1_JW_Ref_O2 (SPAdes) (version 2) | ecosystem: Environmental > Terrestrial > Soil > Boreal...
GAATCGCTTTCGGCCGGGTGGGGGCCGATCAGCTATCGCAATAACACCGAACTTTCCATCGAGGCCTGGCATTGGAATCCAGAGGGCGCATGGAGCGAGCCTGGCCAAAAGGGATACTTCACAGGCTCGACGACTTCGACTAACTCCATCCGCTATTCCTATGGATACTCGCTTCCACATCGCGGCTTCACGCGCAACGATGGCACACCCAATGCTGGGTTTTCCCGCCTCACGGATGGAGACGACCGCACGTATTGGAAAAGCAATCCTTATCTCGCCCAACACTTTACTGGCGAGAGCGACGCTTTGCATCCGCAGTGGGTCATTATTGACCTAACCCAAGTCCAGCAAATCAACAGCATCCAAATAAAATGGGCCGAACCGTACGCCACGAAATTTCTCCTACAGTACTGGGTTGGCGATGACCCCATGCACGGCGTCAAGCGCGGAGTTTGGCAGACCTTTTCGCTGGGAGTGATCGACCACGGAATCGGCGGGTCAGGCAACCTGCAGTTGAACGCCAATCCCATTCCGGTTCGCTTTCTGCGCGTCCTGATGACCCAGTCTTCGAATAGCTGTTCAGCCGGAGAGAAGTTTTCTGACCCTAGATCTTGCGTCGGTTACGCCATCAGCGAAATTTACGTCGGGACGATTTCAACGGACGGCAAGTTTCACGATATCGTACGGCACACGCCCGATCAGACGCAGACCACGACTTATTGTTCGTCGGTCGATCCGTGGCATGAAGCTTCTGATCTGGGGACGACACATCAGGCCCAGGTAGGCTTTGATCTTTTCTTCGGCAGTGGGATCACGCGTGGACTTCCTGCGATGATTCCGATCGCTTTGGTTTACGACACTCCAGAGAACGCCGCCGCTGAGGTCACGTACTTGAAAAAGCACAATTATCCGATTTCATATATCGAGATGGGCGAAGAAATGGACGGTCAATACTTGAGCCCCGAAGATTATGGAGCACTCTACATTCAATGGGCCGACGCGTTGCATCGTGTTGATCCCGACCTCAAACTCGGAGGGCCTTCATTCCAAGGCGTAACCGAAGATATCGAAACCTGGCCCGACGCAAACGGCAACGCATCGTGGACCGCCCGTTTCATCGACTACTTAAAACAACACGGACGGTTACGTGACCTCGCCTTTTTCTCTTTCGAACACTATCCCCTCGAAGCCTGCAGAAGTCCCTGGGGCGTTCTTTATGATGAACCCCGCCTTGTAAGCCACATCCTACAGGTCTGGCATAACGATGGTGTGCCGTCGGATATTCCGATGTTCATAACGGAATCGAATCTCTCAGCGGCGGCAAGCGAGACCTCAATGGATATCTTCTCGGGGATTTGGCTCGCCGATTATATTGGATCTTTTCTTACCGCCGGGGGAAACGGCGTCTATTACTTCCACTATCTGCCACTGCAGATGGAACACGGATGCAACGATTCGCCTGGAACTTTTGGCATGTTCAGCGTTGATTCTCACTACCAGATTCAGCAAGCCTTGGCACAATTTTTTGTATCGCAGCTTATCAACCTGGAGTGGGTCGCACCCGGCGGCGAAGTGCACGATATATTCCCCGCGAAATCAGATGTTGACGATGGCGCAGGCCATGAACTTGTAACTGCTTATGCTCTGAAGCGTCCCGACGGAGTGTGGTCAGTGTTGCTCGTGAACCGCGACCAGCATAACGCGCACCGTGTACAGATCGACTTCAAGAACCAAGACAATAAAGAAAAGATTTCCTTCGCTGGACCGGTTGCTATTTCAACATTCGGAAAAGGCCAATATCAGTGGCATCCGGGGCACACCCGGTACGTGGGCCATGCCGAATATCCTGCGGAGCCTTCGGTTGCAGCCGAGAGCACCGGCACGGCCGATCCGGATGGACCGATTCTTCGCAGCGCACAGAATGCCAGCGTCGGTACATTTTACGAATTGCCCGCTGCTTCCATAGTTGTGATCCGCGGCGCCATTCGCGCTCAATAGATGTAAAAGATTTAGACCTAAAAGGGTTTGTTAGTTCCCAGTCGCAAGCTACTGTTAGTTGTCGTGTTGCACCGAATACCGTGATGAATCTAAAAGTTAAGCTCTATGGCCTCGTCCTCTGGCTCGCCTTCTGCGGGATGGTTGCCGCGCAGGACACTGCTTTTGAATCCGATCATCAACAGATCCCCGCGCCCGATTGTCTGTCGCTGAAGGGAACTTGGGAAACGGCATCGAGGCTTTGCAATCGCGAAGACCACGATGTTTGGCTGGCCGACATCCAGCATTGGCGAAGCGAGCGCCTGATTCGCATCGGCTATGATGACTCCCGCTACGATTTGCCCGCACTCAAGTGGACGCAATCCAGCTTCCTGCAGCCACAGATGATGGTGCAAGACCGCTATTTCTACGATCCCGTCACCCACCGATACACAGTGAATCGTTATCTCGACGATCTGCAAAAGCGCTATGGCGGGATCGACGCAGTGCTTATCTGGCCGACTTATCCGAACCTGGGCATCGACGACCGGAATCAGATCGACTTGATTCGTAGCATGCCCGGCGGCGTGGCTGGAGTGCGTCAGATGATCGCAGACTTTCATAAACGTGGCGTGCGCGTACTGTTTCCCATGATGATGTGGGATCAAGGAACTCGAGACCCTGGCAAGCCGTGGCCGCAGGTAATCGCAGAACTCATGGCCGAAATCGGAGCTGATGGCATCAACGGCGACACCCAAGACGGAGTGCCCCTCGCCTTTTCAGTGGCGGCAGATAAGGTGAGCCACCCGCTGGCGTTTCAGCCCGAGGAGAGTCCGTCGGATGAGGCTCTGGCATGGAACGTGATGACTTGGGGACAATATAGCTTTCCATTTGTTCCATTGGTCGACAAATACAAGTGGTTAGAACCGCGCCACATGATCAACATCTCCGATCGCTGGAAGCGCAATAAAACCGATGACCTGCAGTTTGCATTCTTTAACGGAGTTGGGTGGGAAAGCTGGGAAAACGTCTGGGGAATCTGGAATGGGATCACGCCTCAAGACGCAGAAGTGACACGTCGAGTCGCTACCGTGGAACGTGCTGTGGCACCGTTTCTGACCAGCCCGCAATGGGAACCTTACGCGCCTATGTTGCGCTACGGAGTATTTGCTAGCCGCTGGCCGCTGGGTAGTGCGTCAAATCTACAGACGATCTGGACTATTGTTAACCGAAACGATTATGACGCAGATGGTCGACAGATCGAACTCGAGTCAGCAGTGGGAACCCGATATTTCGATCTCTACCACGGCGTCGAACTACAGCCCGAGCCTAGTGCCAACGGTAAGGTAGTTCTAAGTTTCGACATCGAAGCGAACGGGTATGGTGCGTTGCTGAAGACCCGAACAGCTCCGAATGCTGGCCTTCAGTCACTCATGTTACGGATGCACGAGATGACGCACGAGCCGTTGACCAGTTATTCGCACGATTGGAAAGTATTGCCGCAGCAGATCGTGCCGATCGCTGCCACAAAGCCGCCCCTGACCGCCCCTGCTGATATGTTGCGCATTCCCGCGGCCGACTTCATTTTTAAGGTGCAAGGTATTGAGATCGAAGGCGGCAATGACATCGGAGTGGACGTGCAGTATCCGTGGGAGCATTCCGCGCGCCGGTTTCACGAGCATCTTATGCAATTGAAGTCCTTCTGGATCGACCGACATCCAGTCACAAATGCGGAATTCAAAGTTTTTCTGGATAGTGCTCATTATCATCCGCAGGACGATCTGAATTTTCTCAAGGATTGGAAAGACGGCATCTTTCCTGCGGGTTGGGATCGCAAACCTGTAACGTGGGTTTCTTTAGAAGATGCGCGCGCTTACGCAGCGTGGGCCGGCAAACGTCTACCGCATGAGTGGGAGTGGCAATATGCGGCGCAAGGCAATGACGCTGACGGCGATGACGATGCACACATTTATCCTTGGGGAAATAAATGGAACCCGAGTGCCGTGCCCGCCCCGGATAAGAGTCGGACCATGCGCGGACCCGATGCGGTGGATGGTCATCCTCAAGGTGCGAGTCCGTTCGGAGTTATGGACCTGGTTGGGAACGTGTGGCAGTGGACCGACGAGTTTGTCGACGACCACACCCGCGCTGCGATCGTCCGTGGCGGGGATTACTACGAACCGCAAGGTTCGATATGGTATTTTCCGCAAGCCAAAAGACTCACTGAGCACGGCAAACTACTACTAACCGCCCCCTCTTTAGATCGTTCTGGAGGCATCGGTTTCCGCTGCGTGCAGGATGCGGAATAATCCATTTCGAACTTACTGGAGGACTGAATGCGATTCTCGCGCGCCTTTTTTCTTTCAGGAGCATATTTGTCGCTTCTAAACTTCAGCCTTGCAGTGGCTCAACTCTCGTCTAACATTCCACAAACCCCGGCGATAGAGCCCTGGAGTTCACAGTGGATTACATGTCCGAATGCGCCGGAACGCGATTCCTTCGTATTCCACTTCCGCAAAGTGTTGGACGTGTCCCAGAAGCCTGAACGTTTCATCGTGCGCGTCAGCGCTGATAATCAATTCCTTCTGCATGTGAATCAACAGCGCGTAGGAGCCGGACCCGCGCGTGGCGATCTCGCGCATTGGCGATTCGAAACCTACGATCTCGCGCCTTTTCTCCATGCCGGAAGGAACACTTTAGCGGCAACGGTTTGGGGATTTGGCGCACAATCCGCGTTCGCACAAGTAAGTGACCGCGCTGGATTCTTATTGCACGGAGATAGTTTGCCGGAACGCATCGCGGACACGAATGCAACTTGGCAGGTCGAAGAAGATATTGGATTGACGGCTCCGATCCCGAGTGCGGAGGCCGCGGACTTCAACGGCGCTGAGCCCGGCGAGAACATCGACGCACAGGCCTTTGACTGGCTTTGGGATGCCGATCCTGCCTCGTCGGCAGTCACTACGGCGGATCGGCCGGGTCGAGATCATCCGCGTGAGTGGAAGAGTGCTCTTGCTATCGATTATGCGGTGCCGCGGGGCGGGCAAATGCAATCCACGAACTGGCAACTCGTTCCCGATTCTCTTCCCGCTATGACAATGGACTTGATTTCGGCAGGTGCAATCGTGCGTAGTGTGGGGCTTGGGATGCACGGAATTGAGGTTCCCTTTTCGGTGCCCCCCCATTCCAAAGTAAGCGTCCTGCTGGACGTCTCCCATCTGGTGACCGGCTATCCCGAACTGACCGTGAGCGGCGGAGGCGGCGGGACGATTCTGCAAACCTATGCTGAGGCCTTGGTCGATGATAAAGGTGAAAAGGGGAATCGTAATGAGATTGCGGACAAGCACATCGCCGGACTCTCGGACCAGTTTCTCCCAGATGGCTCCGAGTCTCGAACATTTTCGCCGCTTGCCTGGAGAGCTTGGCGATATTTGCAATTGGATATTTCGACGGCGGACAAACCGTTGCAGGTCGACCGCATGCGCACCTGGTTTACGGCTTACCCCTTCAACCAGCGCGGGTATTTTCACTCGGACGACTCTTCGCTTGCCTCTATCTGGGAGATCGGCTGGCGAACGGCACAACTCGACGCGCATGACACCTACATGGATACTCCTTACTGGGAGCGTTTGCAGTATGTCGGTGACGCTCGTATTCAGGCATTGATCTCATACGTAATCGCCGGAGACGATCGATTGGCGCGGCAAGCGATTCAGGCTTTCAATGACTCGCGGATTCCTGACGGCATCACGCAGAGCCGATACCCTTCCAACTCCACCCAATTCATTCCTACCTTTTCTTTACTGTGGATCGGGATGATTCACGACTTCTGGCTTTATCGCGGATGCGCTGATTTCGTGCAACTGCAACTGCCAGGAACCCGCACCGTTCTGGATTGGTTTCTCGGGTATCAACGAAGCGATGGATTGTTGGCAAGGTTGCCTTGGTGGCCTTTTGTCGACTGGGCGAAGGACTTCGATGCCGGAGTGCCGCAGCAGGACGCGAATGGCGGATCGGCCGTGATTACTCTGCAATTCATCGAGGCGCTGCGGTATGCTGCGGAACTCGAAACTCGATTCGGAGAGCCTGAGCGCGCCGACAGATATCGAGTTGCGGCAAAACGGGCGGAATCGGCGATCCGCAACTTGTGTTGGAATGAGAAATATGGATTGATCGCCGACACTCCGGCGCAGACGCATTACAGCCAACATGCCAACATTCTCGCGGTGTGGCTCGACGTGCTTCCGAAGCAGGACCAGAGGACGGTGCTGAGAAAACTTCTGCTGGACGAACTGGGTGCGAGCGCATCGGGTCTCAAAGAGAGCAACATTCCTCCGATGTCAAAGGCTACCTATTATTTCCGTTTCTATTTGGCACGAGCCATCGAGCACGGTGGAATGGGGAACGAATATCTACGTCTGCTCCGGCCTTGGCGCGATATGTCTGCGTTAGGGCTCAGCACATGGGCTGAGACTCCAGAGCCGACCCGTTCCGATTCGCATGCCTGGAGCGCGCATCCTAACTTCGATCTGCTGACGATTGTGGCGGGAATTCACCCCAAGAACAGTGGATTCAAACTTGTGACCATTGAGCCTCATCTCGGAACCCTTCAACACTTATCCGCCTCAGTTCCCACGCCGCAAGGCAATATCACGGTAGAGTACACAACCGAGAAGAGTGGAGCGAAAGCTGATATTCGCTTACCTCCCGAGGTTGCAGGAGATTTTATTTGGAATGGAAAACTTTATAAGCTTCATTCCGGCAGCCAGCAACTCGCGCTTCCCAAATGATTTGGGTCACACAGATGTTTCAACTACAACAGGCAGAAATTAACGAAGGTTTCGCAAATACACTTTCAAGGGTTGCGAAATGGTCGGCGGAATTAATTCGTCGCGGCGACAACCTCTTTTTCACCCATCTGGTCCGCCAATCTCATCGCGGCCAGGTAACCAAGACATGGGTAGGAATCGGCATGGCTAGTCGTCTCCTCAGTGAAGTGCGCTACCAGGAGTCGTTTCTGTCCTCATCAGTTGCTCGTTAAGTGTAAAGTTGTCAATTATTTAGGGGGTGACCGCCTTGTCGCCTCTTTTTAGGCCTATACTCGGGACGAAGTTCTTTCCGAAAGAGTTGCTGCATTGGAAAACCAAGTGGTCGGCGTCCTCAGCAGATTTGTCGTAGCTAATGACATGGATGCCGAGGTCAAGCGAGCGTTTATTCTCCGTCCGCACCTTGTCGACGGAGCAGCCGGGTTTCTCCGAATGGATGTCCTCAGCCCAGAGGACATGCCGAATGAAATCTGGCTAATGACATATTGGTCCGATATGGCAAGCTATCGGACATGGCACAAAAGCCACGCTTATCATGAGTCGCATGCGGGAATACCGAAGGGGTTGAAGCTTGTGCCGGGCAGCGCTGCGTTGCGCATATTCAATCTCATTGCTTCCTAAGAACAACTCCTGAGAGATAGCGGGCACAGGTGAACGAGTTGTTTGCGCGTCCGGTCGGCTTCACCCTTCAATTTGCGAACTAAGCGCAATTAAGGATACGGCCGTATAGCTGGCCGCACGTGAACACGGAGTCGACAGTGCTTGGGTCGTGGAATCGATGTCGGAACTACTCGAAACAACGCGCGATTTCATCATTGAACGGCAAGAGGACCTCGCTCGCGAAATTGTTGAGCGCCACTGGCAGCTCAGGCCCGGGTTGGAACCACGGTATGGGAAAAAAGGAAGGACGAGGTGTTTGGAAGATGTCCGTTGCCACCTGCGATATCTCTCCGAAGCCGTCGGGGCGCGAGAACCGGCTCTGTTCGTTCACTACGTCACATGGGTCAAGACAATGCTTCTAGCGCGCGATATCCCAGTAGAGGACTTGGTGGTGAATCTGGAAGTCATGTCGGATGTCTTGGAAAAACAGCTCCCTACGTCGATGCACACACCCGCGCTGGATTATGTGAAATCTGCCATTGGGAGCCTGACGCTCACAAACGATAACTCATCATTTCTCGATCCTTCCCAACCGCTGGCCGAACTTGCCCACGAATACTTGAGCGCGCTGCTTCGCTACGACCGACACCGGGCATCGGCTCTGATTTTGGGAGCCGTGGAAAAGAAAGTAAGCGTCAAGGAAATCTATTGCCGTGTCTTCGAACCTTGCCAGTACGAGATTGGCCGTCTCTGGCAATCGAACGTCGTTAGTATCGCTCAGGAGCACTATTGCACAGCTTCCACGCAGTTCATTATGTCGCAGCTCTATCCCTACATTTTTCGTTCGGATCGAACCTTCCGAGGTACGATTGTGGCGGCCTGCGTATGCGGAGAACTGCACGAAATTGGTGCCCGCATGCTTTGCGACCTGCTTGAGATGGAAGGTTGGAACACAATCTACCTCGGCGCCAATGTGCCGACAGCGGGCATTGTCGATGTGCTCCGCGACAACCGTTCCGATATTCTCGCCGTCTCCGCATCCATGACTTTCCACATCCGCGCGGTGCGGGAGGTAATCGCAGCGGTACGTTTGGCAAGTCCTGAGGTGAGAATTCTGGTCGGCGGGTACGCTTTTAAAATCGTACCCAATCTCTGGCGCGACGTCGGGGCCGACTACTGCACCCAAAATGCCGCCGACGCAATATCTCTGATAGACGGCCTCGACGATAGGATGTCTGGTGCCCGGTAGCGTGGTAGCTTAGCAAGACAACAGATCGCTGAAGCTTTAGCCTGATCGTATGGGTTCGGAATGGATTCTATGAGTGCAAATCCTTTGGGTGATATGGATAGCGACGATCGTCTTTATGGCGAGCTATCCCGCGTCAACAATGAACTGATCAATGCCCAGAGAAATCTTGTTCAGAGAAACGCCCGACTTGAGCGCGCCGAAGAGGCGCTACGCAAGGCTCAGGCCGACTTGGAGCGGCAGGTTCAGGAACGAACGCGAGAACTTGAGAACACTTTGTCTGCATTTCGGGAAGAAGTCAGTGTTCACCGCCAGACCGAAGAAAAGCTACGAGAGCTTTCGCTAAGCGTACTTCGCATTCAGGACGAGGAACGGCGTCATGTGGCCCGGGACTTGCACGACACCGTGGGTCAAACCCTGACCGTATTGAAAATCACCCTGAGCGCGCTGGAAAATGCACTGGCGCAATCCCCTCAGACGACCGGCTTTCTTGCCGAACTTAATGGGCTTGCCGACCAGGCCCTTCAGGAAATCCGAACCACATCCTATCTTCTGCATCCCCCGCTTCTTGACGAGTCGGGTTTTGCCTCCGCCGCTTCCTGGTACGTCGACGGATTCAACAAACGCAGCCCCATTCAGGTTAAGCTCGCATTGCCTGAGGGCATTCGTCTTCCTGGTTCGGTTGAAATAGTTCTATTCAGGGTCTTGCAGGAGAGTCTAACGAATATTACCAAACATGCGGGATCTGCCACAGTCGATGTGCTTCTGCAACTCGACCAAGACGTAATATCCCTTTCAGTCAGGGATTATGGCAAAGGCATATCAGCCGAGAGACTTGCGAAAATGAAGGGCAGTGGCTCGGATGTCGGAGTTGGGATTGCCGGTATGCGTGAGAGGCTTAACGAATTGGGCGGACGGCTTGACATCGAGTCCAGTTCCGCGGGTACTCTGTTGAAAGCATTCATACCCTTGCCTAACGCTCCTTAGTCGATCAAAACAGACGCTCCGTCGATGATGGCTCTACGGCTTTGACCAGGGCCTCGGTTGCTTTACTTTTGGCGCCGTAGCGCGCGGGCAGCAATCTCCCTGCCTTTTTGAATGAAATGCTCATCTGGATTGAAAGACAGGATTACGATTGCCGTCTCCGAAAGCTCGGCCTCTATTTTCCTGCCCGCGTCTCGGCCGTTAAGAATCATCAAGCTCACCTTCAGCATTGTTTGGATCGTCGGATGATCGTCTTCGATCCTAGATAGCTGTATATCGATAGCTGTATATCCTGGCCGTCACCTGCGGCTTACGATTCGGCTATATTTGAACATCACTTGTCGGCTGGCTGCTCGAAGCGCCGGTTTGCGCGAAGGTCGGGAGTGGGTTTCAATTCGCCGGTTACTGCAATGGAAAAACTCTGTTTATAAGGCACGTCGTCCGGTCCGTCCACCGTGAGCCGGACTGTGAAATCCTTTGCTCTTGTATAACAATGAAAAACTTTGGATCCTTCCGAAATCGTCCCGTCCCCGAAGTCCCAGTGATAGCGTAGAGCCGGTACGCCGCCTGGGTCGGCTTGACCTGAGAAGGTCACCGTCTCGCCGACCTTCGACTGCAACGGGACCCGCGCGGTAACAATTGGGGCGGTCTTGGCCACGGTATTGTCCATCAGCTTGATCACCACCGCCGATTGTGGCGCCTGATTCTCAAGCCGAATCGCATCCCGCGATAGCGTAAAGCTGGCGCTTGAATCCATGACCGCGGTCGCCACCATCGTAGAGCTGGCAGGGACCCCAAGGTCCTTGAAGGTCAAGGACCGTGAGCGTGGCTGATCGGTCCAATTGAAAACGGTCAACATACTTTGACTCGGGCTTTGCCGCAGCAGGAAAACACTCGGTTGTCCATCTTCCGGCTCATACGTCATCAGGTCCACCGGCGTGGAAGCTCGGCCAGTTCTGGCCATGTTGAGCAAATCCCGGTTTTCCACCAACGCGAGGCGATCCTTTTCACTGTCAAGCACCAGCAGGTCATCGCCGATCTCGTACATGCCCCCGGCGATCGCGGAAAGCGCGATCGAAGTCTGAGCTGTCGCCAGTGAGTGTGAGGAATGCTCGCCCGAATGCTCCACCAGATATGTGTCGGTGACGTTGAAAGCGTCCGGATCGTCAATGAAGAAGTTACCATTCATGTAGAACCGCGCGGCGATGCCGGGAGCGGCGGACTTCGACCGCAGAAAACTGTGTCCAGTGTCGGCGGAGACGCGGCCCGTGTCCACGATTCCAACAGGATTGAGCATAGGACTTCCGTCCTTGTCCAGAATCACATCGTCACCGACTGCGTCGCGGATCACCTGCAAGCCGATACGCTGGGCCTCGAGCGCCGTCGTATTCGGGCGGCTATAGAAACCTTCAATTGCTGTCGTGTCCATGAAGTCCAACTTAATGAAGCGAACTCCCCACTCTCGAACCAATGTCTTGTATGTCTGGCGCAAATATTCCTGCGCCCCTGGATGGGTCGTATCGAGCGCGTAAAGCGTGTCGACTTTCTGCTTCCACACATCTTCCAGGGGAATCGGTTGGCCCTTGGCATTGTGGACCAGCCAATCTTTGTGATATTCGTAAACCCACGCCCGGCTGCTTACCTCGAACGGCGCCGTCCACAGGCCAACGGTCAGGCCATCTTTCAAAATGTGATGAGCCACAAACCCCATTCCGTCCGGAAACTGGGTCGCGTTGGCGGTGACGAACTCGCCGCGCGCATATTGATAACCTTCATCAATCTGGAAAAAGTTGTAGCCGAGCGAATTTAAATGCTGCGACAACCAATCGGCATTGGACAGCGTTTCGCCCTCGTTGATCGCCGCATAATAAGCTGTCCAGCTCCACCACCCCATGGGGATCTGACTCGAAACTCGCGCACGATGCAGCTGCCGAATTGCGGAACCATAAGCGCGAAGTTGGCCCAGGTAATCCGGCCCGGCCGCGAACAGCAATCGTTCAGAGCTCATCTCGTCGCCCGGATTAAGTGGCAAACTGAGTTCGATCCGGTCGCTTTCGAGAGACCTTACTTTTAGAGATTCTGCCTCGCTGTAATCCTTCTGAATCTCAGTGGTGCCGGTCGACTCGACGGCATACGACGCGATCTTCGCCGCAGCGCCTTTGCCATCGGTCTTCAGCCGCAAAATAGTCAGGAAGCGATCCGAAGTAAGCGCGCCAAGAAACAAGCTCTGCTTGGTTTGGCGGTTATAGATGAGCTGGCTTCCGACTCCGCGATGCATTCCGTCCGGAGCGTCCCCGAGATCGTAGATCTTCAAGTCCGGCCAATCTTCGCTAAAACTATCGGAGAGAATCCGTTCGTCCGATGATCGTCCACTCAAGTTAACAATCAAATTCCCCACAGCATCAACACTGCGGATGGCCTGCACCGACGTCGCTTTGCGCGTTCCGTTTTTGACCCGCACTTGAACCGTGCCGAAGGGATTTTTGGTGTAAAGCTGTAGCACATAAATAAGATCAGGACTGTCACGTAATCCGCTGTAGGTCACTGTCAACTGCTTACCGGCTCCGAGCGCGTCGCTGAATGTCGATTCGGCAACCGAATGCGAGGGATAATTTCCAGGATGCAGCCACGTGTGATTGACCAGTGCGCTGACGCCTGACTGCAGTACAGGTGGACTACCAGGCGGGCCGAGTTGATAGGATCCCTTCTGACCATCGACGGCAACGGATAATGCGCCGTTCGTTAGTTGTTGGGCCGGACACTGCATGACTCCGAGAAGCAGGGCGGAAAAAGTCAAGCCGATCATTGTGGGTAGTAAGGTTGCGATGCATCGCGCGGTTTCGATCCCACTCTTAATCGCGCTCGGTGCAATTGTTAGCTTTCGGATCTGAATTTGTGCGCCCGTCATAACCTGACTCCCCTTATTTTTGTGGCCCGAACGATACCACTGCACCCCGCTCCAACGCTGGCAGCGCAAACTCGATCAGTTCGCCGCGCTTTACTCCATGCACAATTTGCGCTTCGCCAAGGAATGGAAGATACGAAAGTGAATCTCCCATGGCCGCTGGAACTTTCACCTCGATATTGTTTACCGGTGCCGGAATAGCAATTTTCCCGGGAACTAATCCCCCGAAATTCGCGAGATACAAATGTGGCGCGCCATTCACGGTCGCGAAATTTGCCGCCACGGTCGGCGGAGCATCGACTTGAATGCCCTCATTGTTGCCCACAGCGCTCAACAGGTCTTTAGGCGGATTCGCCGAAGCAACCTCGAATCCGTCCTGTAACGCGTTGTAGTACGCTGCCGCCGGATCGGCCAGCAACACCGTTTTTTGCGCGGACTGCGGAATGCCGGAAACATCCTGTCCTAAAACAACGAGCCGTCCACCATGGTCGACAAATGCTCTTAGGTTTCTCCGTTCAGCCTCATTCAGCACACTTACGCTCGGCAGAATCAGCGTCTCACCGTGAAACTCCGCAAGGGTTCTGGGCGTCACTGCCTGCAATGCTCGGTGTTGTTGGATGAGCAGGACCATCGCTCCACGATAAGACGGTAGAAATTCTTTTGCGGCGTAGTCGCGGCTCTTCGGCGAGAAATACACACCCACGGGATGAAGTGGCGTGCGTGGCGAATACAAAGCCCTTTCGTTTTTTTCGATCCACCCGAAAATCTGTTTTCTTGTGGGTTCATCATTCGACCCGGCCATCGAATGTCCTGGCGCATCCCAGAAGTTTGCCCCATCCATCACGATGGAATTGGCAAGATTCTTCATCGGCTCCGGCGCGGTTACCCCTTTTTGCCCATCCCATGAATAATTCAGAATCCACGTAGCCTTACCCTGGGCAAACGCCCGAAACGTCAGCATCCCGGCCTGATATAGGAACCAGTCAACCTGTGAGCGCACCGCTGCCATGTGTTCGCCGTTGCCAAACTCATACTCGTGTGCAATGACGTCTACTGCGTCGTACATCTGATAGACATCCGCGCCGACTCGCGTTGCTTCCTCTTCGATTCCCGGATAGATTTCAGGAATGATCATGATTTCAGGATTGACGGTACGTGCATTCTCGCGAATTTCACGCACGAAGTCCGTCATCGTCTCGATTCTGAAATCAATCCATTTGCGAAAGTTAGCGTCCCGGAAATCGCCCAATTTCAAATCCTTCTTTGCATCCAACCCGGTTTTTTCCTTGAAGGCCGCAACGGTGTGGTCATCGAAACTCGCCCACGTCTGTTCCCACCCATCGAAATGCGTCATCCAATAAGGGATGTCCACATAAATTCCGTCAATACCAGTGGCGGCAATTTGGCGCACGCGTACCATATATTGCGTCCGCCAATCTTTCGCGTATGGACTGATCCACACATCTTCGTCGCCCTTCCGGATCCAGAACGCCGCGCCGCCGGTAAACATCGCCGGTTCCCCGGTGATCTTCCGCTGCAGCCAGTCTGGATGATCTTTCATCACCGTGTGAGGAGACTTGTCAGCATTCGCCGTAATGCACTCCGTACCGGCAATATAGACAAAAGCCTTGTTGTTGGCCTTGTGCGCCTGTTCCGCTAATTTGCGAATGACATCGAGTTTGACCGTGGGATCGAGGAAGCTTTCGTAGCGTCCTTCAATATCGTTGTCCACTTCAATGCCGTAAACATGATCTTCGCTGGCTGCGCGCACGATTTGTTCTGGAGGTTTGCGATCCAGTCCGTACGCGGCAATGCGCACCGAGTGGGTCCAGTTTTGCATTGGTTGTTCTTCGGGAGGTTCCTGGCTTGCCGCTCGGATCGATAGGCCACTCATAAGCCCGAGGAGGCCGAAAAACATTAATGGCTTCATAACGACGCGCATCTCCTGTTTCATCTGATAGCTTTGGGGTTGCAACCTCTGCCAGCGCTTTTGGCTTCCCTCGTCATTTTGTCGCGGACCTGGGCAACTCATCGCGTAGCCTTTCAGAAGGAATCTCTTGATATACCGGCGTCGATTGACTGTCAATCGAAATATTTCGCAGTGTTTCGAAATATTACGTATATTATCGCCATCTAAACCTCAAGGGACGGCGCTATCCGGTGCCCTGCGGCCGAGACTTTTGCTACTGGAGCTCTTGTTACGTATTTGGGTTAGCGTTGGGAAATTTATTGCAGAGGCTCCAGAAGGGGCCAGAATATCAAGCTGGGACGACGATTTCGAGGTACTACCGTAAGTATTTCGAATATCTGCTTTTGATTTCATTTAAAATGGGGTGCTCAATGGTGGCGACCACACAAGAGGTCTGGAGATCGTCTTCGACTAAATTCTGTGCCACTCTGGCCATCGCATTGTCGTCCTGCGCACTCGCTGTCGCAACAGACGTTCCCACCGCAAATCCACAGATTCAAAGCGGCAATCTACGGATTGAGTTTGATAAGAACTTGCGTAGCCATGTTGTTGCGCTTTTCGACACCAAAGAAACAGTGATGGGGCCCTTCACTGCCTCCGAGACTGTGACAACCGCAGACAAGGCTTGGTCCGGATTTCTCCTCGTCTCGCAAAAACACGAGCACACGAAAGACGCCTACGGAGATGGTGACCGACTCACTGTGGAAGGAACGGCCGGAATGCTCAGAAAGACAGTTGTCATCACCATCTATGACAACTTTCCAACCATGGCCTTCTTCGAGGTGCAGTACACCAATACCGGGAAGGCAAAATTTGAGATCAAAAGTTGGACGAACAACGCATACACAGTAACCGCACAAAACCACGCGGGCTCGCCCGCTTTCTGGTCTTATCAGACCGGCTCTTACGAGAAACGCCCCAACTGGGTCTTGCCGTTGCGCGCCAATTTTCGGCAACAGAATTATCAAGGCATGAACGCCAGCGATTATGGTGGTGGCACGCCAATTCTCGATGTCTGGCGGCGTGACGTTGGCATAGCTGTCGGACATGTCGAGCCGCGGCCCAAGCTGGTTTCGCTACCTGTATCGATGCCCGACGCTGCACACGCAAAAATCGCGATACGCTTCAAGAAAACTATCTCATTAGGCCCTGGAGAAAGTTTCCACACTTTTCGCACCTTCGTCTCCGTTCATCACGGAGACTACTTCCGGACGCTCGCCGACTACCGACGCTTCATGATGAAACAAGGCTTCCATTCAGCCACAGCTCCCGATGACGCTTTCGGTGCCATCTGGTGCGCGTGGGGCTATGGCCGATCGGTACAGCCGCAACAGGTGTATGACACCCTTCCGACGGCGAAGCGGCTGGGATTCAAATGGGTCACGCTCGACGACGGCTGGCAGAACAACGTGGGCGATTGGGCGCTCGATCCTAAGAAATTCCCCCACGGCGACGCTGACATTAAGGCTCTCGTCGACCGCATTCATCAGGAAGGATTCAAGGCTCAGCTCTGGTGGTCGCCGCTCAGCGCTGTTCCCGACTCGGAATTGCTCCGCGATCATCCCGACTACGAATTACTGAATAGCGATGGCTCGAAGAGAAAAGTATCCTGGTGGAATTCCTATTATTTGTGCCCTGCCGATCGCCGCGTTGTGGAGTATCACAAGGCCTTAGTGCGAAAAATTTTGGTGGACTGGGGATTTGACGGGTTGAAGCTCGATGGCCAGCACATGAATGGAGTTCCAGCCTGCTACAACCCGGCGCACCATCACGCACAGCCGGAAGAATCGGTCGAAGCTCTGCCGGATTTCTTCAAAGCAATTTACGATACCGCGCAGGCGGTAAAACCTGGAACGCTGGTTGAGTTCTGCCCTTGTGGCACGTCGTTCTCGTTTTTCACCACACCGAACTTTAATATGTCGGTGGCTTCCGATCCAAGTAGTTCCTTTCAAGTCCGTTCCAAGGCGAAAACTTTAAAGGCTCTAATCGGAGACAACGTTCCATTCTTCGGCGATCACGTCGAACTGAGCGACGGCGGCAATGACTTTGCGTCCACGTTGGGCGTGGGGGGCGTCGTGGGAACGCAGTTTGTCATTCCGTCTCTGGTCACGAAAAGAAGTAATTCCGATCTGACTCCGGAGCGGGAGAAGGAATTTGAAAAATGGCTTCGCATCTATCGCGAAAAGATGTTGTCCAAAGGAGAATATCTGGGGCAACTCTATGACATCGGCTTCGATAAGCCGGAGGCACATGCCATCCGTAAAGACAAGAACATGTATTACGCTTTCTTTGCCAAACAGTGGAAAGGACCAGTCGAACTGCGCGGCCTCGAAGACCGCAACTACAGCGTCGTGGACTACGTTACGGGAAAAAATTTCGGGACCGTGTCAGGACATGGGGCACATCTACCGGTTGAGTTCGACGGAGATCTGCTTTTGGAAGTGAAACCAGAATAAGACGCAATAGGAAAAGATGCGCTGCGATTCGCTGTTGCGATTCACCGCAACAGCGAGAAACTAAATACATCACTCCCCGCAGACACCGTGACATATTGCACACCATCCACCGAGTAGGTCATCGGCGATGCGCGGATCGTCTGGCCCGTGTTGAAGTGCCAGAGTTGCTGGCCCGTACTCGCGTCGACCGCTTCGAAGGATTCGCTGTCGTTGCCGAAAAACAACAGCCCTCCAGCCGTCGTCAACGTCCCAGCCCAGGATCTTCCAGTACCTATTTGAGGGTAACTCCACACGACTTTTCCATCTGACGTTGAAAGTGCCAGCAATATCTTCTGGGATTTCTCCGTTGCCGGAAGAGTCGTACCGGTGTTATAAAACGTCTCTCCTGGCACGAATTTGCTGGTCTTCGCGAAAAAAAGATCACAGCTCTCCAATGCGAGCACGTAAAAGAGACCAGTATCTGGATTATAAGAAGGCGAAAACCAATTCGTAGCTCCGTTGATTCCGGGGCAGACATATGTGCCTTCAGGCGACGGAATTCGTCCGGTGAGAATGGGGCGCCCCGATGCATCCACACCTTCGGCCCAATTCAATTTCTCGACAAACGGAGTCGCGCGAAGAAACTTGCCGTTCGTGCGGTCGAGGACATAAAAATAGCCATTCCGGTTGGCCTGTAGCAAAAGGTGCTGTACCGTTCCATTCTCGATGGTATCTACCAGAACTGGAGTTTCCGTCGCATCGTAGTCATACAAATCGTGCGGCGTGAATTGAAAGTACCACTTCAGTTGACCAGTATCCGGAGCAATGGCCAGGACGCAGGCAGTATAAAGATCGTCGCCGGGGCGGGAATCGCCAACAAAATCGGGGGACGCATTGCTGGTTGTCCAATACAGAGCATTGAGCGCCGGATCATACGTCCCGGGCATCCAGGTCGTGCCCCCGCCGTGTAGATAAGAGTCGCCCGGCCAGCTAGAGGAGCCCGATTCTCCGGGTCCCGGAATCGTCCAGCGCTGCCACTTTTTCTTTCCGGTCGCGGCATCATATGCAGCGACAAATCCTCTTACGCCGGAGTCTCCGCCGGAAGTTCCCACAACAACCTGGTTCGCCACCACCAGTGGGGCGCTGGTCGCGCCATAGCCCTTGGTCTTGTCAGCGTATTCCACGTCCCACAGCAGGCCACCCGAGCGCGCATCGAGAGACAGCAGATGCGCGTCGTCGGTTTCGACAAAAACGGAATTCTGCCATACCGCTACTCCACGATTCTTGTGCGCCGCAGCATCGTCGAGCAGTCCGGAACTCACGGGCCGATGGTAGTGCCACAACTGGCGTCCCGTCCGGGCATCCAGAGCAAACACATCGTTCGCCGATGTCACGAACATCACGCCTTGAATGACCACCGGTGTCGCTTCGAGGTTTTGTGAGTTGCCGGGATGGAAGACCCAGGCCGCTCGGAGCTGGCGGACATTTGCGGCATTGATTTCCCGCAATGCGCTGTAGCGGCGCCCAGTGTAGTCCCCGTTGTATGACGTCCAATTTGCTGCGACCGGACTCGCCAGCAAATCTTCTGCGCGCACTGTGTTGGCGGAGATCGCCGAACGCTCCTGTTTCGTCTGCGTCTGTCCCAGCAATGATCCGCTAATCAGGAAGGCATGAAGTAGGAACAACACCGCATTTTGCACTTTCATTTCAGCGAGCTTCCCCCGGCTTGATCGGAACTTCCTGGAGCGCGCCTCGGTCCAATCCGTCCTGATCTTCCAAGTGTAAAGAGACCCGCGTCGGCTTTCCTTGGGGAATGATCTCTGTATCCAATACAACTAGATTCGCAGGAGTCACTGCGGCCATGGGCAGGGTTTCAGTCATCGAGCCATGTTCGTTATAGAAGTACGCCACAAGCTTGCCAGGGAAAAATACTCCAAAAGAACCTGACAGTCTAACCTTGCCATTCTCCAGACGCACTCCAGAAAGTGGTTTGGTCACGATTCCAGCGTCCGCTACTCCATGGAATTCGCTATCGGCCCGTGTCGGGAACCAATCCGTTTCCAGTTGGCATGCCTCTCCCGGACGTATGCGGCACATTGGACTATTGATCTCCGCCTCCATGTAGAACGGAGACACGCCCTTTGAGCTGTCTGTCACCGTCGCTACTCCGTCGCTGTTCAACCTCAGTTCAGGGCCGTTCGTCCAGAAAATGACCGAAGCATTCCCCGGATAAGGCTTGCTTTTTTCGTATTGAAAACGCTCGACCATGGCATAGCGGCTGCTTCCATCGACGACAGCGAGCCAACCATCTGTCGAATCGACCCACAACTCGGCGGCCAGGTGCGCGTAGTGCAAAGAAAATAGCCCATCATCCCGCACCGCCGCGGCCGGATTTTCAGCGGGGCCAAAGCGAACGTGATAGTGGTTTAAATACGCGCTGGATCGACTCGTCGGAGTAAATCCCCAAAGCTCGCGATTGCTGCGTGAGGGATCGGTTCTATCGCTCGTGTCGTACTGCGAAACCGACTGCATCGACCACTCGACGATGTGTCCACTTATGTTCTTCATGGATGCGCGAAAAGCTATATGAGGCGAGTCTTCTTCCAGTCGAATGGTGCGGGAAATTTGGATTCCAGTGTGAGCGTCCAGCGGTCCCGTCAGTTCGATCCCACATCCCGGGCCATCCGAAAGTTTTCGAAAGCCGAACGGTCCATCATCGAGCACGTCAGAGTTGCCACGCCAATGTTGTTCGTCATCGTCGCCTTCCGGCAACAACCAAAGTTTGTCGCCGCCGTAATTGAACCACTCGTCCTGTGAAGGTGGAATGTACTTCCCCGCGAGCATTGGATTGACGAAAAGATAAGCATGCCCGTCGAAGCTAACTTGCATTAGGCGTCCGCCATTTTGTGGCACGATCACGAGTTGAACCCAGCGGTTAGAAACCTTTTGCGCCTGCCACCCTTGATAGTCGACACTCTCGACTCGACACTCCGCATTCATTAGAGATTTAGCTAGCGATGCCGTCGGTGCGCCTGCCGATGACGCTTGAAATTCCGCCAATAAGATCAACACCGTAAAAACTGCACCAGCTATTTGCCTCGACAAGCTCATATCCCTCCAACCACGGCGCATACCGCCCCCGGCGTATGAAATATATTCCGTAAACTAACAAAATGAAATAATTCAATATAAAACAAAAGAAAAAGATTGGCGTCAGGAAAGTTCTGTGTTAAACCAAGAACCTTAGTTCATATCGGTTCTTATCTTGTCTTGGCGGCTTTCCTTCCGTCGAAACAGACTCGCTGCCTAGAAAGTTCGGCTCGCGTTGGGAAGTTGGCAAGACCATGTTCAGCAAGAACATGTAGGGCACTCCATCAGGAGAAATCACTATGGCTGGAAATGGCTCTAGTCGGCGTTCTTTCGTCAAACTTTTAGCTGCGACACCTCTGCTGAGTCAAATTGCGGCTCACGAGCTTTACGCACAAGCCGCCACGGCGATGGGTATCAAGTCCCAGGGGAACGTTTATTCTCGACTCGGCGTGAAGACTGTCATCAATTGCCGCGGCACTTGGACTTATCTCAGCGGGTCCCTTGAATTTCCGGAGGTCCGCCAAGCCCAGCTCGAAGCCAGCGATTATTTTGTAAATATGATCGACCTCCAACGCGCCGTTGGACGCCGCTTGTCAGAGTTGACCGGCGCGGAGTCGGGTATCGTAACCTCGGGCTCCGCTGGAGCCATGGCCGCAGCCACAGCGGCATGCATGGCCGGCACCGACGACAAATTGATCTGGCAGTTGCCCGATACCACAGGGTTGAAACATGAAGTTGTCATGGCGGGAGGCCGCAGCGCTTTTGACAGCGCCATTCGACTTACCGGAGCGAAACTTGTTCTCGCCCACTCTCCGGAAGAAATCGCTAACGCCATCACCGACAACACGGCGATGATTTATACAACCGACCTCGGCGAGAAGCTGGAGCAGCAATTGAAGATCGCCAAAGACCACAAGATTCCCATGCTGCTTGATGACGCTGCCGGTATCCCTCCCGTAGAAAACGCAAAACTCTACGCCAGGATGGGAATTGATATGTATTGTTTTTCTGGAGGCAAGGGCCTTCGCGGGCCGCAATGCAGCGGTTTGCTTCTGGGACGCAAGGATCTTATCGAAGCCGCTCTCATGAATAGCAGTCCTCGCGAAGGCGCCGTTTGC
>Ga0209006_10001504_pt1 | contig 21145 bp, 11 predicted proteins | sample JacPin_JW_Ref_O2_FD_188567 | JGI IMG/M metagenome (GOLD analysis project Ga0209006, IMG submission 188567) | Forest soil microbial communities from Algoma, Ontario, Canada - Jack Pine, Ontario site 1_JW_Ref_O2 (SPAdes) (version 2) | ecosystem: Environmental > Terrestrial > Soil > Boreal...
GAAGGTCCGCCTCTACAACCGCACCCCCTTCGCGCAGACGTTTCTCTGGTGGGCCAACGTCGGCATTCGCGTTCACGATCAATACCAGGCGTTCTTTCCTCCCGATGTGACCTTCGTTGCCGACCACGCGAAGCGTGCGATGTCCTCGTTTCCCGTGGCGCGCAATTTCTACTACGGAGTGGACTACCGCCAGGGAGTCGATATCTCCTGGTACAAAAACATTCCGGTGCCTACCTCCTACATGGTCACCGAATCCGGATACGACTTCTTTGGCGGGTACGACTTCAGCGCCCAGGCGGGTGTTGTTCACGTTGCCGATCGATTCATTGCCCCCGGCAAGAAGCTCTGGACCTGGGGAAACGGTGACTTCGGGTATGCGTGGGATCGCGAGCTGACAGACAGCGACGGCCCCTATATCGAACTGATGGCCGGTGTTTACACCGACAACCAACCCGACTTTTCCTGGCTCCTGCCGTATGAGACCAAATCATTCAGCCAATATTGGTATCCGATCCAGCAGATTGGTCCCGCAAAGAACGCAAACAACAGAATTGCTATCAATCTCGAACAAGAAAACGGCATGGTCCGGATGGGTGCCAGCGTCACCGAGGCGTTTCAAAAAGCTCGCGTCATCCTGTCATCCGGTGACCACATCCTGTTTGATACGACTGCCGATATTCTGCCCGGAGCACCCTTCCTTGCCGGCCTGAACGTTACGACGTCAACTGATTCACTTACGCTGCGCGTGCTAACGGCTGGGGGGATAGAGCTCATCACCTGGACCAGGCAAGACGTTGCGCGGTCGGAACAGATTCCAGCTCCAGCCAAAGAACCTCCCTCCCCGGACGAAGTCCAGACAGTCGAGGAACTCTACATTACTGGGCTGCACTTGGAGCAGTATCGCCATGCGACCCGAAACCCGGAACCGTATTGGGAAGAAGCGTTGCGCCGCGATCCGTTCGATAGCCGCTGCAACACAGCTCTGGGGAAACTGTTGCTGAGACGCGGTCTGTTCTCGAAAGCGGAAGAGCACTTCCGTCGCGCCATCCAGCGGCTAACCGCTCGCAACCCCAATCCGGCAACCGGAGAACCTCACTACTACCTCGGTCTCTCACTACTCTTCGAGGACCGGGATGCCGAGGCCTACACGGCCTTCTACAAGGCAACCTGGAACTACGAATGGAGATCAGCCGCTTATTACCGGCTCGCCTGTCTGGACGCCCGTCGGGAGCAATGGTCACAGGCCCTCGAACATCTCGACCAGTCGCTCGCCACCAACCGTGACCATTTGCACGCGCGCTGGTTACAGTCGGCCATCCTGCGCAGGTTAAAGCGGACGGACGAGGCCATCGCTTTCGTCTTGGACACCGCATCGAAAGATCCCCTGGATTTCCTCTCGCGCTTCGAACTGCTGCTGCTCAAGAACCCCGACAATGCTGTCCAGCAGTTTCGAAAGCAGACCCACGAGGATCGCCAACTGCACCTGGATCTCGCATTCGACTATGCCGCCGCGGGTCTCTTTCCAGAGGCTCTGGCGCTGTTGTCGGGTGTGATTTCGATCCCATCTTCGGCGACCTATCCCATGGTTTACTACTTTTTGTCGCAGTTGGCGGGCAACCGCGAGTTGGCCGCTGAATATCGAACACTGGCTGCGAAGGCATCCCCCGACTATTGCTTTCCAGCGAGGCTCGAGGAAATGAAGCTCCTGGAAGACACGTCTGACGCCAAGGGCTTGTACTACCTGGGAAATCTCTACTACGACAAGCAGCGCTACGAAGATGCTATTTCCCTGTGGGAAAAGAGTGTTGAGATCGACAATGGATTTTCTATTCCCTGGCGAAACCTTGGCATTGCATATTTCAACATCCGTCACAACAGCGAGCGGGCGCTCGATGCCTATCAGAGAGCGCTGCTCGAAAACCCTCAGGACTCCCGCGTCTTTTATGAATTGGATCAGTTGCGGAAACGAATAGGGGTTCCGCCCATGGAGCGCCTGGCTTTCCTCCAGAATCGCGCGGATCTCGTCGCCCAGCGAGATGATCTGACCGTAGAACTGGTGACGCTCTACAACCAGACCGGTGAGCCAGGAAAAGCGTTGGAAATCCTTCTTGGCCGACGCTTTCATCCCTGGGAAGGCGGCGAAGGTTTGGTGTCGGGTCAATATGTCTGGGCACACCGCTTGCTGGGGATCTCTTGCCTCAACAACCGCGACTTCTCGGAGGCGCTGGAACACTTCAACGCTGCGCGAGTGTATCCTCAAAATCTTGGCGAAGGAAAGCATCTCCTGACCCAGGAATTAGATCTCGACTATTTTTCGGGAGTAACCCAGCGCGAACTGGGGAGCGACGAAATGGCTCGAAACTCATTCTTGTCTGCGGCAGAGAGCGAGCCCGCAACTGCTTGGATGGGCTATTACAAGGCCTTGGCTCTGCGCAGCCTGGGTAGGCCCTCGGCTGCCGGCGAGCTTCTGCAGGAAATAAAGGAAAGATTGGAGGCAGAACGCAAAATCGAGCCCGGTATCGATTACTTTGCCACTTCCCTTCCCAACTTCCTGGTGTTTGAAGACGATCTAACTTTCAGAAAAGAGATTGAATGCACTTTCACCGAAGCGCTGGTGGAACTGGGACTGGGTAATGACCTCGACGCGGCGAAAAACCTCCAAAGAGTGGTTGACAAGGATCCGAACCACCTGGCTGCACGGACCATGCTGGCCCAGATAAGTCGCAGCGGCGACAGTGTCATCGAATCCACCTCCTGGCTGGCAAAGTAGCCCAAGAATGAACATCGTCTCCGTCTCCCGCGAGAGCCCACCGGCAAGTGCTCCGGTAAACAGTCTCTACGTATGGATTGTGGCTTCGATCGCCGCACTCGGGGGGTTCCTGTTCGGCTACGACTGGGTCGTGATCGGAGGCGCTAAACCCTTCTATGAAAAGTTTTTCGCATTAACTCTGCCTTCGCAACAGGGATGGGCAATGAGCTGCGCTCTGATCGGGTGTCTACTCGGCGCGCTGGTTTCAGGCGCTCTCAGCGAACGATTCGGACGAAAGAAACCTTTGATTCTCGCCGCCGTTATCTTCTGTCTGTCCTCCATTGGAACTGGGATGGCGAATCACTTTCAGATATTTGTTGTGTGGCGCATCCTGGGAGGCTTTGCGATTGGTTTGGCTTCGAGTCTCTCTCCGGTGTACATCGCCGAACTCGCTCCCGCTCATCTCCGTGGAAAGCTTGTCTCCATGAACCAGTTCACGATCGTGTGCGGCATCCTGCTGGCGCAGGTTGTGAATTGGCTCATCGCGAGGCCCATCTCGCCTACCGCCACTGCGAGCGAGATCCTGAACTCATGGAATGGCCAGGTGGGCTGGCGCTGGATGTTCGCGGTGACAGCGGTTCCGTCACTGCTGTTCCTTGCTGCGATGTTCTTCGTTCCGGAAAGTCCCCGCTGGCTTGCCAGGCATGGCGCTCCCGATAAGGCAAGGGCGGTGCTCACCAGCATCGGCGGTCAATCCTACGGCGAAGCAGTTTACTCAGAAATAGAGACTTCGATCGCAACTGAGCACGCGGAAGCCTCTCTGCAGACACTATTTGCTCCAAAGACCAGGCGCATACTTTGGCTGGGAATCTTCCTCGCAGTTTTGCAGCAATGGTGTGGTATCAACGTTATCTTCAACTACGCTGAAGAAGTCTTCTCTGCGGCCGGCTTCCCTGTCTCCGACATCCTCTTCAACATCGTAGTTACGGGCGCGGTCAACGTGCTGTTTACGATCATTGCCTTGCGGACCGTGGATCGCTATGGCAGGCGAGTGCTGATGCTGGTCGGCTCGGCGGGACTTGGGGTCATCTATGCCCTGCTCGGTCTGCTCTACTACCTGCACGGCCGCGGCATCGTTATGCTGTTCCTGGTAGTGGCGGCGATTGCATGTTTTGCCATGTCCCTCGCACCGGTAACCTGGGTCGTGATTTCCGAGATTTTTCCCAGCAGGATCCGGGGAGCAGCGGTTTCCATTGCCGTCACTGCTCTATGGAGCGCTTGCTTTGTGCTCACCTATACCTTTCCCTTTTTAAACCACGCGTTGGGCGCATCGGGAACGTTCTGGATATATGCAGGCATCTGCTCTCTCGGTTTCGTCTACCTGCTCTTCCGTCTGCCGGAAACCAAGGGAAAGTCGCTGGAAGCAATCGAGCAGTCGTGGGGTTGAACCCGGCTTCCAGAGAAGCCGTGATGGTTAATGGGGCTCTTCTACGTAGATGCACCAGTGCGAAGGTGGCGCCTTTACCAGCGAGTCGTCTCTCCTGCCTTCATGGGGAAGAACTGCGGTTACGTCGAGTGGACCCTTGCCAGGCGGATATTGGATGAAGTCGACACCAGCCCCAGTGACACACGCTTGCCGTGCTCCATCAGAGAAAACGACGGTGAAGATGGTGTACCCCATGCCGGATTCGCCCGCTGATATAACTCGTTCGCAAAGCGAGCTGGTATACGCGTGGGACTATCCCTGACCTCGGCTACGTCTTCAACCCGTATCAATCGTTTCGCGCCGTCAGTTTGCCAATACGCTTCCCACAATTTCACGGTCGGCCTCTCCGGCATGAAATAAACTGTATCCAGGACGTCGCCGCTCGTCAGAGTAACACTGCAAGGAAAATAAGTAAAATCGCTGTCATGCGTTGGTTCGATGGCCTGCAAAGCGTCTTGAATATGCCGGGACAGCGACGAAAACCGAGACATGGGCAACTCCAATTGCAAATTCCGAGCATAGCAGGCGCTAGTAGCTCTGGCGCCCAACTTGAGCCACAATCGTTGTGGACGGGCGTCCTGCAAGGAGGATGAAGATCTAAATGTCTGACCAACCCGGCATTGAAGGAATCTCTCTGAAAGGGTTCGTGTCAGCTTCACATGGAACCGAATTCTCGGCCTATATCTCCGCACTCGAGAGCTTTGACCGGCTCGACCAAATGCAAGAGCTGAAGGCGCTGGGGCACGAACGCACCGGCATCCACGGCGGTGCTCAGGTGCTCGATGTGGGATGTGGCTTCGGATTGGAAACGTTGCGGCTGGCTCGCTTGGCAGCCCCGGGTGGATTGGTTGAGGGCTGTGACCTGAGTTCCGACTTCCTCGCAGAGGCTCGACGACGCGCCACTGCGTCCATGGTCGATGTCAACTTTCAAGAAGCACACGTGGAAGCCTTGCCTTACCCAGACCATTCGTTCGGGATCGTGTGGTCGGAGCGCCTGCTTATCTATGTTCCCGATGTTGTGCGAGCTGCTTCAGAGATGCGGCGGGTCCTCCGTACCGGAGGTCACGTTGCCTGCATCGAGCCAGATATTAGTACGTCCACCATTAACCTGGCGGACCGATCCCTGGTGCGCCGCGTGATGGGAAATGAGGCGGATAGCAACGTCGCCCACGGTTGGCTACCGGGGCAACTCGGCAGGATACTCAAGACAGCTGGGTTCAGCAATATCCGCCTGGCAACCCGGGTGGTTGTGTTCTCGCCTGAACTGGCAGCCGGCTATTTCGCACAATGCGGGCGTTCTGCCGCAGCCAACGGGGTAATTTCCGACTCCGAGCTGCAACATTGGACCTCTGAAATTGAGACACTCTCAAACGAAGACAGGGTTTTTGCTTCCGTCGGATACTTCTTATTCACCGCCCAAGCCTGACATGCCTGTGTTTAACGTCTCGTCGGTTACGGCCTCCGCAGACCGCTGCGGCGCCACACGTTGTGGCGCGCGGGAGAGAAGTGAGGAGACGTTAGCTCACGGTGATGAGCTTGTGATACCTCCCGGTACGAGGTGGATCAATCTGGTTCGGACCGAGGGTGCCCGCATGATTTCAGCAAGAAGCGAAAACGCGCATCAAGATTGCTCTATACCGGCATCCACAAGTGAGCGCGAAGGTGCTTACTTCACCAGTTCGTCGGCGTAACGGATGGGAACCGCCAGGTTGGAGCCGCCGAAATTATTCAGGATGGCGAAATTTACGCCAATCACTTTGCCATCGCGATTAAAAAGGGGTCCGCCCGAGCCGCCCGAAGTCGTCGCCGCATCGTAAACGATCTTGTCCTTCAACACGTCTCCGATGTGGCCCTGGGTGGTGGTCGGACGAATGAGACGTTGCGTTGCCAGCCGTGAAACAACCTGGGATATCTGGTGGGCGTTTTCCGTCACTTTCTGTGTAGTATCATCTCCCGCGCGAGCGAGGATTCCTTCGATTCCTGTGGGGTAGCCAATGAGGACGACTGCATCCCCCGCTACGCTGGCTGTACTTCGATCATCGAGTTCCAACCGTGGTGTGTGAGGTGGTGCGGGCGCTTCTAACTTGAGCGTCGCCAAGTCAGCATGCGACGAAATGCGGTCGAGCAAGACCCCGGTACCTTGAGCTGTTCCGGGAAAATACGCGGTGTAAGAAGCGACGAACGGCGACGCACCCTGGTCAACGAGTTGCTTCAATTCTTCACTGCCCCACCAGGGCTCGGCGACGTGATGATTCGTCAGAAGCCGCCCGTTGCCAACGAGGAATCCGGTGCCAAAAACGTCAAGCTGGAGGGGCGGTCCGTTCCCTCCTGTCTCGACCGCCACCGTCCCGGCGCCGTCCTCCTGCGTCTTGCCGTCGGCGTCAGGGGAGACGCGAATCAGTTCGCCGGAATCTTTGTCGTGAAACTCCACCACCACATGCAACAAGCAGATGCTGGAGCCGTAGGTATGAACAATTGTTTCCGCGACTCGATCCTCATTCTCAAGCCGGCCCAGGCGAGTCTGCGTCTCCTGAAGTTGCTTCTTGAGCGCTGGGCCATCCGCATCGCCGGCATCGGCTATTTTCTGACGGATCTCGTCGCTTTGCGCCTTCAATGCCTCGCGAGTTTCGGCCGCTTCGCTGGCGGCCAGGGAGGCGCGTGCCTGCTCTGTACGCCGTAGTAGTTCCGATTGTTGCACGATACCGCCGTTCAGCCGCGCTACCTCCGCCTGGAGTTGGAGCGTGTCCCTCCGTCTGTGCCGGTTCGAAAGCACGGTTGTAAGTGTTGCCAAAACCACGGCTGCGCTAAGACCGACGATTGCCGGCGTCAGCCAGGCACGCCGTTTACCGCCCATGTCACCACGGAGCGCTTCTACGGCAGTCTCCGCCAGGCGCTCTTTCTCGAGCGCGTCATGAAGCTTTGCTTCGAGCTCCATCTCCGGTTGTCTCTCGCGAAACTGCGTCCGGATCCTGGCTGCAAATTCCACCGGCTCAAAGGGAAAGGAGATAACGTCATCAGCGCCCAAGTCCAGCGCGCGAGCCCGTTCCAGCGCACCCCCGTGAACGATCATCACAATCTTGAGCGTTCGCGGATCGGGACCCGCTTTGATTTGGGTGATCAAGCCGCAACAGCTGAGGTCGGAAGGCGTGGCTTCAGTAATCAGGACTCCCGGAGAAAGAGCGAGAATTTCGTCCACTGAAAGGCCGCGGCCGGTTTTGATTTCGTAGCCTTGTCCTGATAAGGCCTCCGTTACCTTTTTGCTGGAACCCTGATCCAAATTGAGGAGAAGAATCCGCATCGCTGCTACCTTAACTCCGGCCTGCTGAGAATGCCCATGATGCTTTAGATTCGGAAAAGGCAATGATGGCTCAGGCTTTATTTCACGGCCCAATCGGCATCAAGCGCTATGAAGTCAAACACTCAGGACGGCAAAGGGTGAGTCGCGTATGAGGGTATAGGACAAATCCCGTATGCGGCCATACGAACCAGATTCAGGGCCTCGTCCGATGATCAGCACGTCGCCATCAAATTGCCGAGCCGCCGCAAGCAGCGCCCGTTTGACGGGACCGACAACGATGTGGACCGGTGCCTCCGACCCAATTCTTCGTTGCAGATCAGCAATGCGGTGGCGTGCCTGTTGTCTTTCCGCGGACTGAGTTTGTTCCTCCAGGTCCATTTGAACGGGCAGATTGCCATCGCCGTCTTGCAGGGCGTGAATAATAATAAGATTTGCCTGCGCTTGCTTCGCTATCTGATGGGCATGACGAAGTACTCTTTCCGAGTCTTCTTCTAATCCAATGGCACATAGCCATTCACGGTGCGCCAACGGGCGCGGCGCTATCGTTTCCGCGTGGGTGCTGGTTACGATCGGGCAGTCTGCGTCATTGAGTACCTTGGCTGTTGTGGAGCCAAGGAGCATCCGCCGGAAGGTGCCAGCATGCGTGGGCATGATGATCAGGTCGAAACCGGTTTTGGCAACCTCAGCGATCTTGACTGCCGCATCTCCCGCAACCAGGATCCTGGGATGTACTGAGACAGGAAGTTCAGCCTCTAGAAAGGCGTGGAGCCTATCGCGAGCGATTCCCAGGTGTTCTTCCGCGATCTCCGCGGGCCTCCTTACGTAGAGCTCGAAGCCGCTGTGACTGCCCGGATCGAACACATGGATCAGCGATACCCGGGCTCCAAACAACGCCGCAGCTTTCTTCACGTAAGGGGTCATGGCAATGCAAGAGGATGAGAAGTTGACCGGAAAAAGAATATTTGTGATCGGTCTCATGGCGGCCTCCCTGGTACTACTAGATTCAGGTCTTGGCATTATGGATTGGGCGACGCGCCGCGAAAGTTGACGGATCACTCTGCTTCGCGGCCGCGGCGGTTCACCTGACCACAGAGGGATACCAAAGACAAACGTGAAATATTTCAGGGCAGGAGGCTTGCTCCTACACGGGAGAAATCGAATCTTTCACACGTTTTCAGTCACGTGGCTTGTTTGCCGTCACCGGGTTGGCGACAATCAGACCCCGGAGAGCACCTGGTTGGGGTTCACCTTTTGGAGTATGCCGTGAAAATGTAATCCTTTGACGCCGCAAGCGTGTGGCATGCGGCACCGCATTTGGCGTCGTGCCCCTGCGGCGGCTTGCTAGTCAAGGTGGCCGGCGTGAACCTACTTGATGAGGCGTCATATTCGAACATGCCATATCCCCATCCGTGCGTGTCGGAGAATCTCTTGCTGTCCTTCTCGATGAACTCGACCGCAGTCAGATCACCAGGCACCGTGTCTGGGGTGCTCGCGGAAAAAGGAGGATCGGTTAACTTTTTCGGCCTCCACTCGATCTTCGCAATCTTGGAGCCGTCAGGGAACGGCTTGCCATTAGCGGGAACACCTTGCTTGTAGGCGTCGATCATCACGGGATTCGCAAGGATGAGTCTGATCACGTTTGCGGCGTCGGTCTGACTCGGGCCGACAGCCTGCCAGTCTTCGTATCCCTTGAACTCAGAGAACGCGAGCCCACCCGGCACCTTTAGAGTGTACTTGTCCTGCTCGTCCTGCGCGGAGCTAGCCCTGCCGCCGAAGACGGCCAGCGCCAGCCCGATGGTCAACATCAACAAGGGTAAAATCCTGTTCATGGCTTGTTCCTCCACTGATGATTGCAAGTTTAGGATTTGGGCCGGCCGGCAAATACCGATTTGGACGCGCCAATCATAGGCGCCGCAAAACCCTGTGGTCAAGATTCCCGGATCCGACCACGAATCGACCAGAAATTTCCCCATTTCCTCCGAAGGACCTCACGTCCTGGTCCGCTTGCCCGGCGACGATCTTTTTTGGCTAACCGGCGCGATGGAGTCGTACGGACGCACGATTGGGGGTCGTGCTCCACCGATTCTCCGGCCAGATCAACGTGCACAATCGCTGCACGGTGCTCCGCCTTCAGATCGCGGATGACTTCCTGAATGCATGCACAGAGGCGGTCGGAAACAGTGGATATTACTGACGGCCAACAACGACAATCATGAACGAATCGGGCTTGGCCTTCGGTCTCGCTGCGGACGGATCATCAAATTCCGCGGTTGGCAGATAAATTTGATGAGCGTGAGGGTCGAGTCCCATAGTCCTAGCGCCGGCCGGGGTCTTGACCACGCCGACCACATCCATCTTGCCCGCTTTTTCGCCGGCAACAACCAGAGATCCATCCCGGCAACTGGCAAATGCCTCTCCCTCGTGCGCGACGGTGGCGTCCACTCCGGCGCCGATGGGCAGCGATGCCTCAACCTTCCCGTCTTGTGTGCTCATCACAATCAACTTCTGTGGTTTGCGGCAGCCGATGAACAAACGATGCTTCCCGGCATCCATCGACATTCCCACCGGCGAGCCTCCAGGAGCCACCGGCCAGCGTGCGACTACCTTGCGTGTCGAAAGATCCACGACCGCGACAACATCCTTGTCTTCAAGGTTGATGTAGACTTTGCCCTGTCCATCTGTCGCCAGAAACTCTGGCGCTCCGCCCAACATGACCGGCGCCTCGATTTTTCCGCTCTTCGGGTCTATGTCGGGTTTAAATGTCATGAGCGCTCCGCCGTCTCCAGACACGGCAAGCACACGATTCTGTTGCGCATCGTAAATGATTCCATCCGAGTCGGCTAAGGTGGTAAGCGTTCCCAGAATTGCATAGGACTTCAGATCGAAGATCACAATACTGCCGGCGCCGTCGGTGATGAAACCGCGCTGCAAACTCGGGACAAGGGCTACTCCATGCGCCCTTTTTTGGCCCGGAATGTCACCCAACACTTTGCTTGAGTCCGCATCGATGACCATGGTGTGCGTGGTACGGGTCACGAACAGCCGGTGAGTTGACGCGTCAACGGTCACATAATCCCAGCCACCCTCGCCGCCAAGGTGCAGGGTTCTTTTCACCTGCCAGGTGGTCTGAGCACCTGCGGACAATGCCGTGGCGCAAATCACCAGGGCAAAAAGCAAACAACGAACATTTGTAAATCGCATGTCAAATCCTCCTGAATACTGCATGAAGGGCAGCGCATCTGCTGAACGAGTTCAGAGCCTACAGGAGCAATCATTAAACAAAGCTGAAGACGGAAGTCTGATCGCCCGGCCGACGAAAATACAAAAGGTCCGCTCGGTGAGCGCACAGCGCAGCGATGTCTTCGCTCTGGCCGTTGGCCCGGTTTGCTCTTCCCGCTGTGAAGACGGCATGAATGTGAAGTTACACCTGAGTTAAATTCGACCTTCACTCATCGAAATGGTACGCCAGGCTTAAAGTCTTAAGCTTCGGTTAAGGTATCCGCCGTTACTTATAAGCGGTGAGGCCCGCAGTGCGCATTTTTCCTTGCACGTGCGGAACCTCACATTCCCTCGTGCTTCGGGCCCCTCAGCAAGGCAAGTAGGCTTTATCTCCCTACAGCCTCGTCATCCTCTTTGCGCTCGCGTGGATGCCACGCGATTCATGTAGTGCCTTTCGGAGGCGATTCATGCGGTTCTTTGTTCGTTCATTGATAGTGTTTCTAACCCTCGCAAATTTGCCGTTCTCCACGCGCCTATGCGCGCAAACAGGATCCGGAGTGATCATGGGAACGATTGTGGATTCCGTGGGAGGGTCCCTGATCGGGGCAAGAGTGATGGTCCAGCCTGGCGGCAGGGAGGTTGCCACCGACAATCAGGGTCAGTTCCGCATCTCAGGTTTGGCCGCCGGCCAGTATACCCTCACGGCCTCGTATGTTGGTTTCGATGTATACACCAGCACAGTAACGGTCGCGGCGGGTCAGACAGCAACTGTGACTGCGACGCTCCGGGTGGGATCAGCGGCAGACTCCGTCATTGTGAGTGCCCCCCGCTTGCAGGGTGATGCGGAAGCCATCAACGTTGAGCGTATGTCCGCCGAGATTGTGCAGGTAGCGCCCCAGGGCGTCATCCAGAGCCTGCCCAATACAAACATCGCGGACGCGATCGGCCGCCTGCCAAGCGTCTCACTGGAACGCGACGAAGGCGAGGGCAAGTACGTACAAATTCGCGGCACCGAACCGCGTCTCAATAATCTGACCATCAACGGAGTGAACGTTCCCTCGGTAGAAGTGACCGTGCGCAACGTCAAAATGGATGCGATTCCCGCGAACGGCATTGAACGCATCGAGGTGTACAAGACGCTTGCAGCGGATCAGGACGCGGATGGCATCGGGGGCACCGTGAACCTGGTGACTCCGACCGCACAAGACAAGCCTACGTACGCTCTGAATGGTACTGCCGGTTATAACCCACTGCAGCATGGCTTCTGGCGTGGCGGATTCGACGGGACCCTTGGACATCGCTGGGGGACCGACAAGAAATTTGGCTCTCTGCTCGGTGGAACGTGGGATCGCACCAACCGCGGCATCGACGATTTGGAGCCCAGCCAGGTCGCGGGTACCCTTGCCAATGGAACCAACGTGGCGTATATCAGCAGCGAGGATTTTCGCTCCTACAATTACTACCGTACTCGCTATGGCTTTGTTCTCGGGGCAGACGACAAGATCACGCCTACGATGGATGCGTATGTGAAGGGCCTGTACTCTGATTTTCATGACTTTGGCGACACCCATGTCTACACTCCAAATGCGGGGACGCTGAAATCGGCGAGCGGTTCTTCGGTTTCGTTTTACAGTCCAGCCGATGTTGCTCAGTGCTCGGCGGCAGACATCGCAGCGGGGAATTGTTTCAGCGGCAGTTGGCAGTATCGCGAATACATCCGTCGCCCTGACCAGCAGATCTTCAGTTTCCTGACCGGTGCGCGTCACGAGCTTGCTAAGGATCTGATCACTTACGACTTCGCGGTATCTCGCGGACACAATATCGGCGGCCAGGATTTTCCAACGATCTCTTTCGCCGGGCCAACCGGGGTAACATTTGTGGAAGACAAAAGCGACCCCTATCGCCCAAACCTGCAAGCGACGGATGGAACGAATGGCTTTAATGCGTCGACGTATGGTGTGACCGAGGCCACTTCCTACCGGTATCACGCGACCCAGGTCAACCTGCAGGGAGCTGCGGACCTGGCCCACAACTTCACCGTGCACACTCATCCCAGCACTTTTTCGATGGGGATAAAGATTCGCAACTCCTACTCGACGCAACGCCAGAATTCTCAGGATCTGGTGGCCAACGGATCTAGTCCGTTTGCCCTCTCCAGTGTCACAAGCAACTACACCAATCCCACTTACTACAACAAGTCGTTCGCGATCGATGGCCAGGCGTACGGCCCTACGCTCGCTTTCGGCAAGGGTTTGAGCGCCATCGCTGCCAACGCCGGCGCCTTTACGGCAAGCGATACGACGGTGAGCGACGCGCAGGCGTTCTTCAATGCGGATGAGCGGATCTCGGCCGGCTACATCGAAGATGTGATCTTCTTCGGGAACTTTCGGCTGCAGGGCGGGGTCCGGTTCGACAACGGCGGCACTCACTTCCTGGCTAACCAGATTGCCTACGACGTGAACGGCAACCCTACGATCACGCCGATCCGCAAAGACGCCAGCTACTTCAATGCGTTACCCAGCGTGGCTCTGCAGTACCAGGTGCAGAAGGATACGAACTTGCGTGTGGTCTACAGCCGCGGTCTGGCGCGCCCAAACATCGGCGACCTGGTTCCGGCCACCATCATTGATCCAAATCAAACCCCGTATCCCACCGTCGCTACCGGCAACCCGGACCTGGTCCCTACCAAAGCCAACAACTACGATATCCTCGCCGAACACTTCTTCCAGCCATTGGGAATTCTGCAGGCGGGCTGGTTTTACAAGCAGCTTTCCGATCCCATCTATCCCACCGCGAGCCTCATCCCCAACTTCAACGGAACCGGCAAAATCTACCAGTTGACTGAGTCGATCAACGGTCCCAGCGCCCATATTCAGGGATTTGAGGCGCAGTGGGAGCAGCGCTTCTCCTTTCTCCCTGGTATCCTGTCGGGCTTTGGTGTGAGTGCGAATTACAGCCACACGGTTTCGCAAGTGACGTTCCCTGCTGGCTTTGATGGGGGCAGGACAGACAAACCGCCGCTGGATCGGAACTCTCCCAACGATTACAACTTCAATCTCACCTACGACAAAAGTCGGTTCTCGGGGCGCTTTGCCATCAGCCATAACGATCAGAGCATTGCTGCCTATCAGTGGAACGCCGGAACCGGGCCCGCGAACGATCCGATTCTTGGTTTAGCGGGGCCCGGCGGCGACAACTACTTTTACCCGCACACCCAATTCGATGCCCAAGGCAGCTATCGCATTTATAAGGGAATCCGGGGTGTAGCCTCTCTTCTGAACATGAGCAATGAAGTGTTCGGTTTCTACAATGGAAGCAAGATCTATCCCGTGCAGCGTGAGTACTATCGCCCCACCTATTCCTTTGGCCTGAGGTGGACCGTGGGACCGGAATAAAGCCTTGACAAGTGGCAGGATGGGAACTCTTAAGAGCTTAAGGGTGTATGCTTCTGGGGTGAGGTTTTTCAGCCGAGACGGCCAAAATCGTTTATGGTGCAAAACGGCCTGAAAAGATTGCGGTATGCCGCTGGCTCCATCAATCTCTTTGGCTTGATGCTCTCCGCAGGAACGTGGGCTTTTGACGTTTGGTTCCATAAACACACACCGTCAGGTAGATACCTCGCTTTTAGCTGGACCCTTGGGGTGTTCTGCTGGATTTTGGGGTTGTTTTTATTCATCGCTGCTTGGGTAGCGGAAAGTTGCTCCGGCAGCAGATGGGGCGCCGGAAGCTAGAGACCGCTCTGAATACGGAGTTCACCGCTCCGGTTCGAGCTTAAGTGCCGCTTAAGGTTGCGCTCCTAGGATGAAGCTGAAAGCTGGGTGCGATATGCGACTATCCAATGTTTGCCTGGCAGCGGCTCTCGTGGCAATAGCATACGCCTCTGTCGCCGAGAAGCGGCTTAAGAAATCCGACCTTCCAGCTAACGTACAGAAGACCGCCGATGAACAAAGTGCCGGCGCTACTGTTCTCGGTTATACGAAGGCTGTCGAGCACCGGCACGTTGAATACGAAGTGCAACTAATGATCGGAGATCATACGAAGGATGTGACCATCGATCCACAGGGAAACATTCTCGAGGTCGAGGAGCAGATTGCCCCGGACGTCCTACCCGCAAACGTGTTTCACGGTCTGAGTGCGCAAGCCAGAAAGGGCACGCTCGCAAAGGTTGAATCGTTGAGCAAGCACGGCAAGATCGTTGCCTACGAGGCCCAGGTGATTACGGATGGGAAGCAGTCGGAAATTCAAGTTGGAGCCGACGGTCAGAAACTCGTCCGTAAAGAGTAACAGCGCCGCGGCAGCCAGTCGTTTCGAAGACCCAAAATTCGGGTTCTTCCCGGCTTACCCTGGGACCTTCCGATGGCACGGAGGATTTGCCTGGATACCTACAGTCTATGACTGTTTCATATACCAGCACCCAGGACGCTGAATTTGGAGGCGTCATACGAGCATCTCGCTTTAAGCCACGCTTCACAACAGCCAGAGAGACTGCGCAAGCTATTAACAGATTGTTAAATCCACTACGGTGAGCCTTCACGCGTGAAATAAAACACACTGATGGACCGCGCTAAGCACGCTGCTTAAGGTTCGCTTAAGGTTCCGAGTGCAAGATTGCACTGTCTTGCTGACGCGCGGTTTTCCATGACCGTGCTGATCGTTCTGATTCAAATGAACAAGACACAGTCGTTCATCGATTCGCCACACACTTTTAATCTGCATGTGACCTAAACCGCATTTTGGGTGGCTATCCTGAGGAGGCTTCAGCCGTGGGCCGTCGCCCTTCCAGGCGACTGTGCACGCTCGCACGGCAGCTCGGGCCATAGGCACGACCTTATGGCCCTCATTGCACCGCTCAATCACAGCCCTTTTTGACACAGCCCCGACGAGGTACACGAAATGAAGGTAAAGGACACTCAACGATCTTGTGGTGGTAGATAAGGCCGCGAACACCGATCCATCGTTGGCCGCTATCACACCATTCATTGAGGTCACCGGCGCCAGGTTCGGCGAAGTACTACGAGGTGTTTCCTTCACGCCGGGCACAGACTTCAATGGGTTCCGCAAGAACGTACCTTTGTCCACGTTAGCAGGACGTTGAGTTTGCAGCAGATCGCCTGACTTACGGGCGCCCGCTGCTTCGACTTTGCCCTGCCGGGCGTTGCCGCCAAACAGCCGCGCCCGGTACCTTTCCACTGAAGCAAACGTTCATGCTGAAGACCGCATGAAACTGCTAACCCGGCAGGGGGGTCCCCGCCCGGTGCCAACCGCAAACGCTCAAGATTACAGTAACAGTAAAAATTACGTTCTCCCGAATTCGCTTAGCGGCAAATTTTTAGATTTCTAAATTCGAGGCCTGACATGCAAATGACACGACGCCCTTCGGGGTGGTGCTCCGTTTTTCCAGTGATCGCACTATTGATCCTGATCTCATTGATGAGTTTCCAAACCGCTTGCGCTCAGCAGACTTTGGGAGCAGTTTTAGGAACCGTGACTGACCCGTCCGGAGCCGTCCTCACCAACGCAACGATCGCACTGAGTAACAACGGTACCGGGCTGACGCGGCAAACAACCAGCGACAACAATGGGTCTTATTCGTTTCATGATTTGCCCATTGGCGTGTACACGGTCACCTTTACCAAAGATGGCTTTGACACCCAGACCTATCCAGCGATCGAAGTCCAGGCGAACCGCACAGTCGCCCTGAATGCGCAGCTCAAGACGGGCCAGGTGTCGACTTCTGTAATAGTGGCTGGAACGCCGCTGCTGAATGCAGTGGATACCACCAACGGCTATGTGCTCGACAATACCGAGATCCAGCAGACACCGTTGGCCACCGGAAGCTTTACCCAGTTGGCCATCCTGGCCCCGGGAACCAACGCGCAGTTTATCAATGGAACCGGCACGAACGAAGGTTTGGGGAATCAAGCAATTTGGGCGAACGGCCAGCGGGCAACAGATAACAGTTTCCAGTTAAACGGAATCGATACCGCCAACCTGTTCAACGGCAACACCACCAGCCAGGTTTCTTCGGGGCGGGCGGTCTTGAACACCGGCGAGAACTTTGTTTCCGGCGGAGCGATTCAAACCAACAGCTCGGTCTATGATGCGATAGGCAACGCTCTTCCTAGTCCGAATCCCGAGGCCATTCAAGAGCTCAAAGTAAACGCGTCGATGTACGATGCGCAGCAAGGCGCTACCAGTGGTGCACAAATTTCAGCCACCACCCTGAGCGGCACCAATCAGTACCACGGCCAGGTCTTTTGGGTGCACCAGACCAACTGGCTGAACGCGGCTCCCTTCTTCTATAAACAGCAAAGCGAAGAGTTTGGGGGATCCATTCCTGAGAATGAAGTCAATCCCCAGCTGCACCGCAATTCGTTTGGAGCAACTGTGGGCGGTCCCATTATTAAGGAAAAGCTGTTCGCTTTCGCTTCTTATAACGGGGTGAGAGTGACTGACCAGTTGAATGGGAGAAGCCCGCTCTACCTGCCTCCCGGTCTGACGCAGGATCGATCTACGGCAGGTCTGACAACCGCCGTCAACTCCAGCCTGCCCAGTGGTTCAGCCCCGTTCACGGGCAACTTTGATCCCGCGGCCGTGAGCCTGCTGCAGGCGAAACTACCCAACGGACAATACCTGATCCCTTCCGTGGTCAGCAACGCTGCCGCTCTGCTGGCCGCTTCCCAGCCCGATGCCACGCTCTTCGGCCAACCAACGTTCAAGGCGGACATCGCTGCCGGCAGCCTCGACTACAACGTCAGCAAGTCTGATCTGCTCTCGCTCAAATACTTCTGGCAGCACGATCCGGCGAGCAATCCGTTCACCCAAAGCCAGGTCTCGGGGTTCCAGCAACAGCTTGATGCCGGCGGACAAGTCGGCTCCATCAGTAATTCCTTCACCCCATCGTCGCGCTTCAGCTGGCAACAAGTCGCGGGCTTCTCGCGAGAGAAGGCTTACTCCTCCAACTCCCAACCCTTCGGCCCTTCGGCGGTCGGCATCAATCTTTTCGGATTCAATACCTTCCCCGGAATCACGCTGCGCAACACCAACTCCATCTTCCCTAATTCATTGGGAATTGGACCGACGAGTGATTTCTTCAAGGACGGCGTCTTCCAAAACAGGCTGGCCTTCGCTTCCAACGCGATCTCGATTTTTGGGCGCCACACGGTCTCATATGGCGGCAACTACACCTACTCGCAGCTGAACATCGTAAACCGCCGGCAGAACACCGGCTCACTCACCTTCGACAGCTTCGCGGATCTGGCCGAAGGCAATGTGGACACCAGACGCTCGTCATTCCTGCAGGGCGCCGCCAGCCGCTATTACCGGGTCAATAACATCGGCGGCTTCGTTCAGGATAAGTATCAGCTTCTTCCCAACCTCAGCCTGACCGCCGGTTTCCGTTACGATTACGATGGGCCTTTGGTGGAGAAGTACGGCAACCTCTTCAGCTTCGATCCGGCACAGTATTCATACAGCGCCTCCACCGACACAATCGTCAACGATGGTTTCATCGTTGCAGGAAACAACAAGCTGTACCACACTCAGGGTGTGAGCAACTCTACGCTCAAGAATCTGCAGCAGGGTTTTGCTCCGCGAGTCGGTTTTGCCTGGAGTCCAAAACAGAATGGCGGCCGGATTGTTTTCCGCGGTGGCTTTGGGCTTTATTACAACCGCGGGCAATACTTTACCTACCTGTCGCCGGGTGCGGGCAGCGGCATCAGTGGCCCGTTTGGCGTCACCCAGGAGCCGCCGTTCGTCATTCCCTTCCCCTCGCCCAAAGGAGCAACTCTCTCCAATCCGTTTGGTGCAACCCTACCTCCGCCGCCATCAGGAAATCCCGCGGAGTTCTTGAATACTCTGCCGAATATTGCCGGGCTTCAAAATGGCGACCCTACCTATCCTTTCGGAGCTTATGACATCCATAACAAGCTGCCTTACACCGAGAACTGGAGCCTCGACATGCAATGGCAGCCCAGAGCCGGCTTTGTCTTTGATCTGGGATACGTAGGCAACCGCGGACGTCATGGGGTGGTGCCCATCCCTTTTAACCAGCCGCGGATCGCCACACCAACGAACCCTATCAACGGAGAAACCGCCAGCTACGGCTACCAGGTCTTCGACACCAACGGAAACAATCTGACCACAGAACCGTTCAATACCTACGACGGGGGTAACACAGATCTTCGTGTGCCTTACATTGGTTACAGCGTCAATTCAGTCACCTATAAGGCGGCCGGCAACTCCGCCTATGATGCGCTGCAGGTGCATGCCGAGCAGCGTATGCGGTGGGGCCTGCGGTTCGGCGCCTCTTACACCTATGCTCACGCCCTCGACGAACAGAGCGGCCTGGGTTTGTTCTACACCGGATCAAATCCGCTGAACCTGCGTAGCGGTTATGGATCAGCGGATTTCGACGTGACCCACGACTTGACCTTTAACTATGTCTACCAGTTCCCGGATGTGATTCATTCGAAGAGTTGGCTGAGTAAGATAACCAATCACTGGGCGCTGCAAGGCATCACGGTGTTCCAAAGCGGGCAGCCGTATAGCATCTATGATTATTCAGGCGGTGTAGCCAGTCTCTACTACAGCACTAACGATGGGATCACCAATCCGATCGTTCCTTTGGCTCAAGGCTATTCTCCGAAACAGGCCCTGACCGGGGCAAAGGGTGCTCTTCAGAGTGGAGGAGTCGCCGTTCCTGCGTTGAATGCCGGCGCGTTTGCGTTGCCTTTCGTCAATCCTGGGGATCAGGGCGTGCCGGCTTGCGGTCTCTCCACCGGCGGAGCACCGGTTTGCGACGTTTTTGAGACTGGATTTGCGGGGAACGGCCAACGCAACATTTTCCGCCAATCATTTCAAAAACGTGGTGACATTTCGTTGGTCAAGGTTTTTCCGGTGACGGAGCGATTCTCGCTGAAGTACACATTTGATGTTTTCAACGTGACAAACACTTCCAGCTTCGACATTCCCAACGATACGGTTTCTACGAATTCGAGCTTCAATAACGCACCCACGTACGATCCAACGCTTTCGAATGCGGCTAACCAGCAAAATCTTTATTCAATCAATTCCAACGGTACAGTGCAGTCGGGGCTTGGGCTGGGTGTGGTGCAACAGACCATCGGCAGCCCGCGTTTGATTCAAATGTCGCTGCGTCTAGTTTATTGAGTAAGAACCAACGACATATGCGGTCGGTCTCTCTTGGTTTGAGAACCCTGGGAACTTCGTCCGGGAGACCTGTGTCTTTCATCCAACCCTTATCACGTCAGGTTTCGGAGAAGCCGAGAAGAGCAAAATTGAGCGTGGCACGATCGCTCTTTCGGTTTCTCCAGTGCGTGACAAGGCTTCCCCGGCAACGGCAAGACGAGTCTCAACCATTAGGGCAACGGCCTTGCAACTGCATCGGCGGACAATTGGCCGAGCCGTAGGAACAGAAGACACAGCAATCTCCTACTTTGGGCCGGATTGGAGCGTGACATTGAACACATTGATGGAAGAAGCGGCAGGAATCCAGAGGCATCTCTTCCAATGTCGCATGACCGCAATGTGGACAAGTCAGCGTTGATTTAAGGTTCACCGTCGGCGGCGTCATCGTCAATAACCGTAAGCCTAACCTGGCCAAATTTGCGACCCCTGAAGCGCCGACACTTTAGCAGCCAAATCGTGGCGAACACAAGGAAAATCTCTAGCTCCGCCGCTTGCTTACTTTTCGGCAGCATTTCTTGGATGATGGGCGCTGGTAGCATGGTGGTCGCGCGAAGGACGCCCATGAGAACCACATGAGAAACAAAATATCGGGATGCACCTTGGTTCTGTTTATGTTCGCTGTCGCACTTCCCATAGGAGTGCTGGCCGCGGAGCCGCAGTGGAAGGCGAGTTGGATAACCCATCCCACTGCTCCCCTGCGGGAGCCTATCGTCCTGCATTTTCGCCGCGGGCTGCAACTCGGGAGCAAGCCTGCCCGCTATGTCGTCCATGTGAGCGCGGACAACCGGTTCATCCTCTACGTAAATGGCCATCGAGTGGGAGACGGGCCAGCCCGCGGCGACCTGGCGCACTGGCGCTACGAGACATTCGATCTCGCTCCGTTCCTCACGGAGGGCGCGAATCTCGTAACGGCCACAGTATGGAATTTTGGTATATACGCGCCGACCGCGCAAATCACTGACCGCACGGCCTTTCTGTTGCAGGGCGACGGAGCGCTGGAGGCTGATGTAAGCACGCCAAGAGACTGGATGGTGGCCATTGAGCCGGGGCGCATCGCGGTCCCGCGAACCGAGGGTGGCCTCAACGAATATATGGCGAATGGTCCTGGAGAAGAATTGAATGCCGCGGCCTACGACTGGCAGTGGAATGCTCCCAGTGATCCAAACAGCGCATGGGTCGCTGC
>Ga0209006_10001505_pt1 | contig 21142 bp, 19 predicted proteins | sample JacPin_JW_Ref_O2_FD_188567 | JGI IMG/M metagenome (GOLD analysis project Ga0209006, IMG submission 188567) | Forest soil microbial communities from Algoma, Ontario, Canada - Jack Pine, Ontario site 1_JW_Ref_O2 (SPAdes) (version 2) | ecosystem: Environmental > Terrestrial > Soil > Boreal...
CGGAGTCTCACGGAACTAGACGCAGCCTACACCCCTGCACCACACGTGCAAAGTTACCGAAGTCATGGAACGAGAGGGTGCTAACTGCTTTTCTATGAAGGCATTACGGGGATTTTGACAAGTAGCTTCGAAGCCCGAAAACAACCCATTTCAGCGGTCAATTTCAGGCATAAACGGGAGTCTGTCGGACAAGCACCACTGCGCGGAGCAAGCCCGGACGCTTAGCCGATTCCCCACTGCCGGGTCGGTTGGCCGAGCCCTTTGACCGCACGGTCAGACTGGGGCGTAACGCTCTGTATCAGCGAGTCTGAACTCCCGGGGAAGTCCGTGGCACCGTTGTAGATTGCCGTGATCTCGAATGACGCCACGGGCAGCGCAGCCGTTGAGAAGGTCGCCACGGTGCCGGTGGCGTGTGCTCCGGTGGAGGAAGTCACGGTCGCGGTAAACGGAACGTCTTGCCCACGTGGACGGATCGGCCGAAGACGGAATCACCGTTGTGGTCGAAGCCGGATTCACCACCTGATTCAAAACCGAAGACGCGCCTGCAGCGGAATCACTGACTGCTTCGTATTCTGCCGTGATGGCGTACGTGCCCGCGTTGAGCCTGCCTTGGTGGGAGTGGCTACGCCTCCGCTCGCGGGCGCATACCCGAGCCCGACAAAGTAGACCCTGCCGGGCGGAGGGTTAGCAGCGAAGCGAAGAAAAACAGAATATTCAGAACTTGGTCACTTCCGTGAAATTAAATTCCCGCACTTTCATCGCCGGGACCACCATATCGAACGATTCTTCCCCGCTGGCGCGCACCGGAACGCTCGTGGCCTCCACGTTCGCCAGCATGTGAATCAGGCTTTCGTTGAAGCGGAAGTTGCGCACTCCGTGCCGCACGCGGCCATTCTCCACATAGAAGGTTCCGTCGCGCGTCATCCCGGTCAGCATCTTCTCAAAAGGTTCAACCTCGCGGATGTACCACAGCCGCGTCACCAGCACTCCGCGTTCCGTCGAAGCAATCATCTGTGCGACAGTTTGAGGATTCTGCGCCGCGGCGAACACAATGTTTTGCGGCAGCTCGCCCATTTCGTTCGGCAGCGCGAAACCGTGGCCGGTAGCCTCAACCGGGCCAACCGGATCCTTGCATTCGGAACGCTTCATTCGCGCCGCGGTTGCGCGCGCATACACCAGGCGCTTCACCACACCATTTTCCACGAGAGCCAAACGTTTGCGCCTCATTCCTTCGCCATCGAACGGAGAGCCCGTCTGCAAGGGATGCGCAACATCGTCCCAGATGGTGACGTTCTGGCCGAAAAGCTGGATACCCACGCGCCCGTTCAGAAACGAGCGCTGGTCGAGAATTGCCATGCCGGCGTAGTCCCAGAACATGAAGCCCACAATGTCGAGCACCGCGGAAGGCTCGAGAATCACTGTGTACTTCCCTGCCGGAATCTGCTGTGGCCGCGCCGAGTCCAGCGCCTTCTTCGCGGCGATCTCGGCCAGCGCCAGCGGATCAAGGTTGGCGACGTTGGGCGAGTTCGCTTTCTGCCATCCCGAAGAATCCTCGCCTAGCATGGTAATCGAGATATCGGCCGAAGTTTGCGTGTGCCAGCGGGCAAGTCCGCGCGAGTTGAAAATCCCGTCGATGGATTCGCCGCTCGAAAAGATTCCCGCCGCGTTGAGCTCGTGCTTTTGCGCGACGACGACGATTTTCTTAACGCCGGCAGCCCGCAACTCGGGAGTGATAGCCGCAGTCTCAACAAAATGGCGTGGTGGCAGCGCAGGTGTGGAATGCGATGCCGATGTGGCGACGGGCGCCTCGCCCGTCAGGTTTTGATCCCCACTGCCCGCAGCTTCTCGAGCATCCGGCATGGGAAGCAAATCCGGATCCGGATGCTGCACCTTCGCCAGTTCTTCCGAAGCTGCCACCACCCGCCGTAGACTCTCATCGTCAAACTTATTCGTCGAAGCCCGCGCCGTGCGCCCGCCAAACGCCGTCCGCACCGAAACGGCATAATTCTCTTCCGCGACATTCTGATGAATCGTGTTATTGGCAAAACGAGTCAGCGCAAATTTGCCGCCAGAAAAAAGCACTTCAACCTCGTCAGCAGACGAGGATTTGCGGATGCGATCAAAAATGTCGGCAGCGCGGTCGTTCGTTAGCATCCAGATTCTTTCTCTTAGCCTTCTCCGTGTCTCTGTGTCTCGTGGTGAAATCAGCTCTTAAACGCGCTTCCCACTTTAACCCCGCGGAAACGCGACGGCGACGCTCCATGCCCCGTCCCCATCACCTGCTGCGGTTGGCCTTTGCCGCAATTCGGGGTACCCCAGAGCGTCCATTCGTCACGCGAACAAATCGCGTCCAGCGCATTCCAGAATTCCGTCGTGATTCCCGAGTAGGACGGGTTCTTCACCATGCGGGCTCGCTTGCCATTCTTGATTTCCCAACCGATCTCGCAGCCGAACTGAAAGTTATAGCGCTTGTCGTCAATCGACCACGATCGATTGGTCTGCATCAGGATCGCGTGATCGGTCGAGGCAATCAGTTGCTCGAGACTGAGCGGTTTCTCTCCCGGCAGCAGGCTGACGTTGGTCATGCGGATCATAGGCAGCCGGTTCCATCCCTCGGCGCGCATCGTCCCGCCGGAGCGCTTCTCGCCAATGGTGTGCGCGGTTTCTCGCGAGCTGAGATACCCGGTGAAGAGCCCCTTCGTGATGATGGGCGTACATTGCGCCGGTACGCCTTCGTCGTCGAACCCGAACGTGCCCAGCCCCGGACCGTGCTCCTGGCGCGCGTCAGCCACCACATTCACCAGATCGCTGCCATAGCGCAGCGTACGCAGCTTGTCGATTGTGAGAAAGGAAGTGCCGGCGAAATTCGCTTCCATGCCGAGTACGCGATCCAGTTCAATGGGGTGTCCGACCGATTCATGGATCTGCAGACCGAGCTGCGAGCTGTCAAGAATCACATCGAACACGCCTTCGGGACACTGGTCGGCATGATGCAGCGCGACCGCTTCTTCGGCGATTCGCCGGGCGTTCTCCACCAGCTTCAACTCTTCAACCAGCTCGTAGCCCTTATTCTGCCACTGCCCGCCATACGAAGTCGGATACGATCGCTTTTGAATTTCGCTCCCGGCAAAGGCGTAGGCCGCGTATCCCGCGCCAGTGGAATATTTGGTTTGATGAATGTCCGAGCCTTCTGACGATACGAACCACTGCTCTTCCCGGTTAAAGTTCAGGTTCGTCTCTGCCAGCGTGACCCCGGCAACACCGCGCAATTCGGAGTCCACACGCAACAGCAGATCAATATTTTTCTCAACTGGAATCGTGAACGGATCGATCTTGTGCGGCGTGGTCCACTCGGCGGTAACAGCTTTCTCGGGAGCCAGGCGCACGTCATGCACCTTCACCCGAGATGACGCGCGCGCGATCTCGACCGCCTGCGCAGCTGTAGCTTCCACGCTGGGGCGGCTCGCATCGTCGCTGGCCGCAAATCCCCAGGCGCCATCGGCGAGCACGCGCACGCTGAATCCCACAGACTCAGAATCCGAGGCCCCACCCACTTTTCCGTTCTTGGTTGTAAGCGCGCGGCTGCGCTGGCTGACGATGCGTGCATCGGCATAACTCGCCCCTCGCGTCGTCGCAACGTTCAAAGCCCAGCTGGCAACTTCCTTCATAGCGGAAGTTTAAATTTACCACGGAGACTGGTTTCGATTGTCTGCTCAAGGGAGGCAGGGCAAGAGGAAATCGACGAAGGACCCGTACCGGCCCCTGACCCCTGGCCACTTTTTCAAGGCGTCGCCCGGACCAGATCCAGGGCCTTTCGGATCGCCAGTAGTTCTTTCAGCAGCCCGCGCAAGTTGGTGGACTCCAGCGCATTCGCTCCGTCGGACTTGGCTTGCTTCGGATGGTCGTGCACTTCCATGAACACTCCGTCCACACCCGCGGCCACCGCCGCCCGCGCCAGCACCGGGATAAATTCTGGCTGACCTCCGCTCACTGTCGGGCTTTTGTCGTCGGCTTGAGCCGAGGGCAGTTGCACGGAATGCGTCGCGTCAAAAACCACCGGAGCATAATTCCTCATGATGGCCAGCGAGCGCATGTCCACAACGAGATTGTTGTAGCCGAAACTCGAACCGCGCTCGGTGAGAAAAACTTGCGTATTCCCGGCATCACGGCATTTTTCTACGACGTGGCGCATATCCCACGGGGACATGAACTGTCCCTTCTTGATGTTGACCGCGCGTCCGCTCAGAGCGGCGGCCACCACCAGATCCGTCTGCCGGCTCAGGAACGCCGGAATCTGCAAAATATCGACAGCCTCCGCCACCTTGCCCACATCCCCAGTGTCGTGCACATCGGTGAGCACCGGAATGTTGAGGTCGTTCTTGATTTTCTTCAGAATGCGCAGGCCTTCTTTAATCCCCGGCCCGCGAAAACTGCGTATCGACGTGCGGTTGGCTTTGTCGTAGCTGGCCTTGAAGATAAAAGGGAGACCGAGCGCTCGCGCCACGCCCTTGATGATCTCCGCCATGCGAATGGCGTGCTCTTCACTCTCAATCACGCAGGGGCCTGCAATGAGAAAAAGATGGCCGGAACCGATGCGCACGTCACCGACTTGGAAAGAATTCAGTTTCAAGTTTCCGGTTTCAAGTTTCTAGCGTCGATTTCGCGGTCCAGAGCCTTCTGGAAACTGGAAACCTGAAACCAGAAACTGAGCCCTACCGGCCCGCCACTCGCTCCGGCCGGTGGAACATTTCCACTTCTGCTGATACCTTTTCGGCGCGCCGCTTCGTCCCATGCTCGTAGGCCGCGCCCACAAAACGTTCGAACAACGGATGCGGCTCCAGCGGCTTCGACTTGAACTCAGGATGAAACTGGCAGCCGATGAAATGTGGATGATCGGGAAGCTCGATCATCTCCACGTAAGTCCCGTCCGGAGTCGATCCGGAAATGCGCATCCCCGCCGCCACCATCGGCTCTTCATACTCGCGGTTGAATTCATAGCGGTGCCGGTGGCGTTCGCTGATTTCAAGCTTGCCGTAAATCTTGTAGGCCAGCGTGTCGGGCTCAATCTTGCACGTCCACGCGCCCAGGCGCATGGTCCCTCCAAGTTCCTCCACTCCCCGCAATTCGCGCAGCTTGTAGATCACGCGATGCGGAGTCGCCGGATCGAACTCGCTCGAATTTGCGTCCGCCAATCCCACTACGTTGCGCGCAAATTCGATGCAGGCCGTCTGCATGCCAAGGCAAATGCCAAAGTAAGGAACCTTTTTCTCGCGTGCATAGCGAATCGCAATCAGCATTCCCTCGATGCCGCGCTTGCCGAATCCGCCCGGAACCAGAATCCCGTCGTAATCTTCTAGTTGCGCCTCGCAGGTCGCGTCGCCAGCCTCCAACCCCTCAGCCTCAATCCAGTTCAGTTGCAGCTTCAGATTGTGAGCCAGCGCGCCATGCACCAGCGCCTCTTTTAGTGACTTGTAGGAATCTTCATACTCCACATACTTGCCCACAATTCCAATCGTCACTGTGTCCTTCGGGTTGTAGACGCGGTGCACAATGTCTTCCCACTTGGAAAGATCGCGCTCTTTCGCCTCCATGTGGAGGTCTTTAAGAATCAGAGTGTCGACGCCTTCATTCGCGAAAACCAGCGGCACTTCATACACCGACGCCACGTCTTTCGCGGTGACCACCGCTTCTTCCCCCACGTTGCAGAACAGCGCGATCTTCGACTTGATCTCCTTCGCCAGAAAACGGTCAGTGCGGCAAAGCAGAATGTCGGGCTGAATTCCAATGCTGAGCAACTCTTTCACCGAGTGCTGGGTCGGCTTGGTCTTGAGCTCCTGCGCCGCCGCGATGAACGGAACCAGCGTCACGTGAACAAACAACGTATGCTCGCGTCCCAATTCCTGCCGCATCTGCCGGATCGCTTCCATGAACGGCAACGACTCGATATCGCCGACCGTCCCGCCGACCTCCACGATCGCCACGTCCACATCCTGCGCGACCTTCTTCATCGCAGCCTTAATCTCGTTGGTGACATGTGGAATCACCTGCACCGTCTTGCCCAGGTAATCGCCGCGCCGCTCTTTGGCAATGATCTGCTCGTAGATCCGGCCCGTGGTCCAGTTGTTGTCGCGGGAAAGCTTGGCGTGGGTGAACCGTTCGTAGTGTCCGAGGTCCAGATCGGTTTCGGCGCCGTCGTCCGTCACAAAAACTTCGCCGTGCTGAAACGGCGACATCGTCCCCGGATCCACGTTCAGATACGGGTCGAACTTCATCAGGTTGACCTTGAGACCGCGGCTCTCCAGCAGGCAACCGATGGAAGCTGCGGCCAATCCCTTGCCGAGTGAAGACACAACTCCGCCCGTTACAAAGATGTACTTCGCTGGCATCTCTTCCTCGCTCTAAATTGTGTTGGAGAAGTTGTGCAGGTGGGGTGCACAATCAATTATGGCAGAAAACCCTGTGGAAAGAAAACGAAAGAAATTCAAATTTAGCAGCGCGTTGACTATCGCGCCACGGGTAAGCGAGAATACCTAAAGGTTCCTTGCTGAAACTCCGAACTCTAGGGAAATTTCTCCCTGCAAAAGTGGGCCTGTGGCGCAGCTGGGAGCGCGCTTCCATGGCATGGAAGAGGTCGCCGGTTCGATCCCGGCCAGGTCCACCATATTTTCAACTACTTGCGGATACCCCACTTTTCAGTTTGGTAGCATTTGGTAGCAAAACCCTCGTCCCGTCCGCGACCTCTTCCAAATTAGGAAGGAGTCGCAGCTCGGCGCTGATGGCGCTGATGGCGTCGACCGTCTTCTGCACGCTTTCCGGAATCTCCTGCATGTAAACGTCAGTTGTCGTTGCCGTGCGGGAGTGCCTGAGCACGCCTTGAATGTCCTTCACTGTCCCCTTCTTCTGCGCCAGCGTCGCAATCGTGCGCCGGATCACTTGGAAGGTCAGCTTGGGCAACTCAAGTTTTTGCGCCAACCAGTGCAGAACCCGATTCCGGCAGTTATTGCTGTCCATGAACCCGCCTTTTTTGTTCGGGAAGATGAACGCCTCCGGAGACGAATTGGGGCAATGCTGCTTCCAGAGCCACAAGGTCGTCGGCTAGTTCTTTCGGAACGTGGACGACTCCCAGCCTCTTTCGAGTCTTGCCCCAGAGGCGGATTTTGCCTTTGTATACCGTTTCCGCCAGCCGCATGGTGCATTCGGCATGGTTGAAACACTGCCAGCGAAGCGCGAACAACTCGCCGGGACGGAGTGCATTCGTCATGTCAAGTTCCAAGAGAATGCGGTCTCTCAGCTCCAGCTTTGAGAGCGCACTCCCCAACTGTGGCCAAGTCAAGGTCGACCGATCAGTGTCGCGCAACTGAGTCGAGACCGTGACCTTCCGAGCCGCGTCCTTGACGAGGAAGTCCTGATCGACCCCCTCTGCAAAGATGTCCCGAAGGTAAGCCCTGATCTGAAGCACTCTGTCTTTGGAGCTAGTTTTCGCCAGATTGTTAAGGTGGACTTGCAAGGTGAACTAGCGGCTTATGTGCCTGGGCACATAAGCCGCGTTTTGTGTCGTTGATGATTTTGTGGCCGAGGATGCCAAACGGCGCACCGTGGCTGGTGTTGGCCGCTCTAAAGGGCACATAACGTGTCATAGCCGAGACTTGACTGCACAGGGCCGCTGGGGGAACGCGTCGAGGCTGTCAGACTCAGCTAAACCTCAGTTTCTCGTTTGCTCGGAATACCTTCCTAGTCATTGGAGAAGAACGGAACCCCACCTATCGGACGGGATTCCTGCCAAAGCGGTAAGTGATATTCAGGCTGGCGTGGGAAGGAATTCTTACGCCCACCACCTCGCTGACGGGATTTGCCGGAACGAGTCCCTTGCTTCCCAAACCGACGCGTCCCGGCCCATAGACGCCGGCAACGGCAAAGTTCTCGGTGGTCTGTCCGGCCCAACCACTGGCAATCATCATGTTCACGCCGACGTTCAACCTTCCCTCAAGGAACGGCCGTGCCGCGGCGAGGCGGAACTCCTTGTTGGGTACTCCGACGCAATAGTCGTTGAGCGCATTCGGGTCGCCGCTCAGGTAGGCCGTTTCGCCGCAGCCGTTGCCCACCACTTTCCGGCCTACGTATTCGAATTCGCCCTTGCCCTGCAGATGGAATGGCAGCTTCTGATAAGTCCCCACAAGATCGCCGATCAGGCGTGGGGCCTCCGGCACGATGGAATAAGACGCGTTGACCAGTCGCGCATCAGCTTGCTCGAACGTTGCCTGTAGCGATCCGCTGGGGATCCTCTGTCTTAGCGTGAATCCGAGATAACGGATGCGGCCCGCCCCGAGATCGAACTGCAGGCCCTGATCCGGATCGACCTTGCCGTATTCGGCGCTCTGCGTCTCGTGGCCCAGAGTGAGTTTCAGGTCGGTGCTGTGAAAACTCTTGCTGGCCACCAGTTGATAAGAGCGCGCCGTCTCCACCGGTTCGGGCTTGATGGGATTGTTCAAGTCCGTTCCCAGGCGCGGGTCTTCGGTGAAGAAGGATTTGCCGAAGCTGAGGGAAATCAAAGGAGCAATCCGCGCGTTGCCGGGAAGAATGGTGAAGGTCGCCTTCGGCGAGTTCAGGCCCACCCATCGATTCCACGAATTCCCGGGAGTGAGCAGGTCCTGATTCTGGATGTTGATCTCATCTCGCCGCCATCCAAGGTAGTAGCGGAAGTGGCTCCCCAGGTCGCCCTCGCCGGCAATGAAAGGCGTCACGGGCGCAATCGTGACATTATTGGCGTCGATCGAGACGAATGGCCCGTAATAACCGGGAGCGGCAGGGTTGAAGAAGTTGTAGTGGTCGAGATCGTCGCGCCGCGGCGCCTCGCTCTCGTAATCCGCGCCGGCCAGCAGCGAGAAACTCTTGGCGATCTTGTTCACATACGTAGCATTGCCCCCGCTGGCCGTGCGGAACTCGCTCTGCCGGATCAGCCCCAGCCCAAAATCAGAAAAGAGCGAAAGACTGTACGTGCGAAAAAAGCCGGAAAGCTGCAGTTCCTGGCTGCCGGTCAGTTTCCAGACGTCGTTCAGCGCCACGAGCGCCGTGTGCGTTTGATCCTTTTGCCTGGGGTCGATCGTGTCCGGATACTGCACCCATCCGGCCGCAGCGTCGACGGAGTTGAATCCAAACATGGGCCTCAGTCCGGCGACGGAGCTGTAGCCCAGATAGGCAACGCCAAACAACGTCAGCGTGTGCTCGCCAGCGTGAAAGACGCGTCCACTATTGAATTTGAATTGCTTGCGATGCTCCAGCCGATCGAGGAAGCCGTTGCCGAACGAGCCTTCCATCGCGGCCCAGGAATTTGTGGAGGGGCTCATGCCCGCCGTCAGTGTCGCGTCCCGGTAGTCGGCCGTCAGCGTGATAAAAGGATTCAGATAAGACCGCAGTCCGTAAGTCGCGGCAAGGTTCAGTGCGTGATTGCCTTCGCGCACGTTGAACGCGCCGCCGTCGACCTGCACGCTCTCGATGACATCGGCGATGTATATGTTCGGATCGGCATAGCCGTTACCGTGCGCATTCGCCGACAAGTTGTTCGGCACCAGGTACGACCCCACCTGAATATACTGTGCGATCGGCTCGCCGTGATCGCCCGCCACGCCCGGCGCAAAATATTGCGGCGCTTTGATACCGCTCGACGCGGTCTCGATCGGATACCCGGGAATGGAAATCGGGGCGCCGGGACGTCCCGGGTTCGCATCGAGCAGATCTTCGGTGGCAAACACTTTCATCGCGGGATCGGGCGATAGGATGTCCTCTTGGCTCACGTCCGCGGTCACCAGAATGCTTTCCGTTGTCGACGCCAACTCACTCATGCTGACTGTGATCTCGGGATTGTTGTTCTGCTGCAAGGTAACTGACCGGTTCACCGGGCGGAATCCTGCTACGTCAGCGTGTAGCGTGAAGTCACCGGTTGCGCGTAGGCTGAGCAGGAATCGCCCATCGACCGCGGATCGCGTCTGAGCGAGGACTTGATTTCCTTGCAAGAGTTGCACCGCAGCGCCCGGCAGAGCACTTCCTGCAGGATCGACAATCCGCCCTCTGATAGCTGCATCTTGCGCGATGGCGAGAAGAGGTACGATCATCATCGGAACAAGAGCGATCCAACTTCTGCGCATGCGTCTTTCTCGTGCGCACCACAATCCGAACGCCTTTTCGGACATCGATATCAAATCGCCGCCCGCGCCGCCTCTTGGAGAGCCTTCATCGCGAGTAGGTAAGGGCGAGGCCCGTAGCTTACCCTTGCGACGCCATTTTGCGCGAGTATGCTGACCGACGGAGTCTCATCGGCGATCATGACATTAACTGGCAATCGAGACGCGTCCGCTAGGCGCCGGATGAGGTCGATATCCACAAGCCCAGGAGCAAAGAGTCCATCCGCACCGGCTTCAGCATACAATCGTGCTCGCTCGATCGCTATTTCAAGCATCGTATTGTCGTGGTGCTCTCGAGGCAGCCGGAAGAATACGTCTGTCCGGGCGTTAATGAAGAACCGGGTGTCCGCTTGATCGGCTACCTGTCGAGCGCAAGAAATGCGATTTGCTTGATCGCATGGTTTCCGGAGTTCCCCATTGGTTGGAAAGCTGTCTTCCAAATTGCAACCTGCGGCGCCACCCTCGATGGCCATGCCGATGGTCATCCCCACTGCGTCGGGTGCATCGCCATAGCCACTTTCTAGATCGACTGTGACCGGCACTTCCACAGCACTCACAATCCTGCGTAGATTGTTCATCGCGAGATCTAACGGAATCCTCTCGCCATCTACGAATCCATTGGCGGCGGCAACTGACCAACTGCTGGTCGCGATCGCTTTAGCGCCGCCTGCAGCGACGGCCTTGGCGCTTCCTGCATCCCAGGCATTGAAGAGCACAATCGGATTTCCTCGAATGTGCAAGTTGCGAAATGTCTCGGCCTTACGGTTTTGTTTGGCTCGAGTTTCATCCCCGCCGCTAACTGTACTTTGCGTAGAATCTTTGCAAGCGGTCATGAGCTTCCTTCCGATTCACACCCGTTCGTTGTCTTTACGTGCCTAGCCTCTTGCCGCCTGATAGCTCACGAGCGTCTCCGCTCGATAGCGGCTTCCCGCCAATACCCAAGTTGTCGTCCTTAACTTCTTCGATCACCACCCATGTCAAGGAACGCAGTTTTTCTCCTTCAATCGAGACCAGCGCATCGGTCAATTTCTGAATCATCTCCTGCTTTTGCGCTCGGGAAAACACATTCTCAATTAGTGTGACGTGGATCAAAGGCACCTTGCCCTCCTGATCGCCGGACTGATGGACCGATTTTTGGATCTGGACTCCAGATTTGCAGCTGAACGGACTTTACAGAATCCGGATATTTTCGCAGCAAAGCGCACGCGTCTGAATAGTGACCACTCGCCTCCGCGGCCTTGATAGCCAGGGCTGCTGCGCGCGGCGTCTGGCGATTGGCAAGATTCTGTTGCGCAAGAACCCAGGCGCGCTCCGGATCTGCGCCGGGTCCGAGATAAAACTCCGCGCCGTGGTCTGCGAACGCCAGAGGATCACGACTCAACAGCAACTCATAGCTTGTCCGGGCTCCTGCGATCTCGCGGCTACCACGATTTGAATCCCCGGCCCTCAAATGCAAGACTCCCAGCAGCGCTCGTGCCTCCGGCTCATTACTCGATTGGACAACGTTCTCAAGAAGTTCGATCGCCGATTCGCTGTCGCCGCGCAGCGCCTCGATCTCAGCCAGATGAATGTTCGCAGTGACAAACTCCGGTACATACATGAGTGCTTGTGTGTACAGGCGCTCGGCGCGCGTTTGATCCCCTCCCTGCTCGGACCAGATCAGACCTCTCGCGAAGTAAATCCACGCATATGGAAACGGAAGCGTCGTATCGAGACTGGAGAGAGCTTCTGCATATAAGCGATCCGCATCGTCAAGGCGACCGACCGCGGTGTACGCTACCGCCAAGGCACTACGCGATGAGAATCCTGGGTGACGGAGTAGGTTCGTTTCAAGCTGTGGAATCTCTTCCGGTGCACGTCCAATCGCGACAAGGATGGATGCGCGTAACGCGGAAATCTCGTCCGGTTTTGCTCCAGAGCGCTCCGCTGCTTCAACGTCGACAAGAGCATCCGCGAACCGGTGCACTGCGGAACGAGTTCGAGCGCGTAACAAGAGCTCCCGACCTGTCGCGTATCGTTCCTCACCAAGCGCGCCCGCGCGGTCCAATGCTTCGTAGTCACCCAGGAACCGCGACCGGAGAAGCAGTAATTCCTCCACGCCGATCTCATTACCCGCCTGGTGAATCTGTTGATCGAGGTTCGCGATTGCAATCGCACTATTTGTTGTGTTGATCGTGGAATCAGCGACGTTTGAGCCATTCTTAGCGCTACAGATCGTCGATGCGAGCACAACTGCAAGGAATGCCTTCCAAAGTGGGAGTATTCTCATGGCGCCGCCAGGAACGGAAAATCCGTAGTTGAATGCACTTTGTCATCGTGATCGAGACCATCGATGGCGCCTGCCATCGTGCCATTTACCAATAACGACCGCAATATGTTGCTCGCGTCGTAGTTTGGCGTCCTGCCTCCACAGTCGTTGCTCAGCGCGCCAGGTGTCTGAAATTCTGTTAGCTCGACGGCGAGGAACTGCGTGCACACCGTCGATTTGCTGTTCACCCAAACACGATCATCAGCAAGAACCTTGGCGAGTCGGTCATAACGATGAGACGCTTCTCCTTTGGTGTCAGCTAGCCATTGATTGCCGCACTTGCCGTCAAATCCATCGTAAAGTCCAAGCGTTTTCTCGATGTCAGACGAAAAGTTTGCCCAGCCGTTTCGGGCGACTCGGTTGTACGCCTCCTTCCGTTGATCGCTCTCCGTATCAGGGGCCAGAGGCCCCCCAACAAGGGCGGTCTTAATCAATGGTCGCGCAGTACGCTCAATCGGCTCGCCGAGTTTCGGAATCGGCGGCGTCTTCTCCGCGGAGCTTTTTACATGCGATGGGGTCGCGCGCGGGACTTTGTGAACTGCGCCCCATACTGCCAGAAGATCCCCGCCCTTCGTAAGCACATCGAGATCGATGGACATCACAAGTGACGAAGATTTCCAGCCCGCAAGAAAATTCTGCGCTGCCCCTCCGCCGGTATGTCGCCATGTATCAAGAATCGAATGGGATGTCGCTTCATCAAACTGTGGACAGCCAGCCCCGTCCACTGAGGTTCCGTGCTGGAGAGCCTCACCCGCCACTCCATACATCTCTCTGGTGCCCTTCACGTTGTTGAAAAACGGATCGTCGCGCAGGCCAGCGAACAGTCGAAACCGCCGTTTTTTCCCCTCGATGCCAGTGATGTTGCTGGCATCGCCGTGAACGTAATCCGCGTCTCCGACCCAGCACTCGGCGACGCCCGCTACGTCGAAACGGCACACAATCAATGTCGTTGCCGTCGCCTTGCCGAAGCTCTTTCCGCTATCCACATGAAACACATATTGCAGGTGATCGGAGAACTGATGGGCAACGATGTCCATCACTAGATTGAGGCGCTTTCCTTCAGACGAGGTCCATGTAAAGATGTCGCCAATGTCAGCCGCAGGATCTGCAATTACCGTGGGGGTATCCAAGTGGTCTGAGGCTGAAGCGACGCGAAAGCCCATAGCGATGAGGATCCCAACCATCGCCACTCCAACAAACCACCAATTCCATGCTTGAAGCCGAAATCTTTGCATATCTACTGTCCTTTCCTGTTCATTTCAGAGACTCCATAACCATCTCGCGTCCTCGGAAATCACGTTCGGCTTTTCCTCTGGGAAGAAAAGTTTCGCTCCGGATACACGGCGAATACCGAGCGAGTTGCCAACCATGCGAGCCAGATAATCTGGGCTTGCCTGGGAGAAGATTTTGTCGGCAGTTCCCCACACAATCCGCGTCGCAACATGACTTTTCCTGAGCGCGGATTCAATCCCGGCCAACGGATTCGGAGCGAGAGCGATTGCATAAGCGTTTGTGAGCGCCTTCCGCTCCGGGGAACTCACTAGAGGTCCAAGATACGTTTCGATGGCTTCATCAGTCGGGTGGGCCGGATTTGCATAGCATTGCCCCCCGAGGCCTTTTTCTGACCTTGCCAGTGCTTTGTCTGAAAGCCAGGGAACCAGCCACTCGTCGGCAAATTTTCCGGCACGCGCCAATTCAATCACTGGCAAAACTGCTGCAGGCGGACTGTCCGGCTCCGTGTCACAGTTTGTCAGCAGCAAGGAGCGAACCCGGTCAGAATGATGCGCAACGAACAGTTGTGCGATTGCGCCCCCACTATCGTTCGCAACGATGTCGATGGAGGAGATCAACAGCTTGTCCAAAAGCTGCACCAACATTTTCAACTGCGCCTGAGGTGCCACGCTTTGTCCGTCGGCGACCTCGGTGTAGCCAAGCGCCAAGAAATCCGGAGCGATGCAACGCCTTATTTTTGAAAGTTGAGGAATTACGCCCCGCCATTGGAAGCTATTCAAGGGAAAACCGTGCAGGAATAGTGCGGCCGGTCCGTTTCCTTTGTCGATGTATGCAATGCGGCCCTGGTCGGTGGTCGTGAACTTCTGTGCCGAATGAAATTCCGCGACGGACATTTCATTCAGACCTTGCGCGGATGTAGCTCCAGAGGCGTAGCACTCGGGATCGCGCACGCCTAGGGCCGACATCGTGATTGCGCCCGCACTCAAGCAAACGAACTCTCGGCGATTCATGAGTTTTTACCCTCGGTTGCTAGACTGTCTCTAAGATCCAAAGGTTGAGGTGGTTATTTCTCCCGCGATTCGGGAGGAACCATACCGTTGATGCGGTAATAAGCCACCAGTTGACCGTAGTGTTCGCCCGAATGTTCGATTACTCGATAGGCGAAATCCACCAAGCGAACGAGCTGCGACGATCCGTCGTTCACGCCTTCGTTTAAACCAGCGTCTCCCTTCGCCGCCAGCAGGTCAGCGCCGTCTTTCACACACCGGCTGACAAATGCCACGACATCATCCTTCGTCACCCATTCGCTCCGTGGCGGGTCGTCGCCATATCGCGCTTGTTTCCCCTAAGCTACATCAGTGAAGTAGTACATCGATCCGGCGGCGTGAACGACTTGCTGAATAAACGAGCGCGATCGCGCATTCGGCTTGTACTCGGATTTCTTTTCGGGCAGGTCCTCGGCAATCGCAATCAGTTTTCGACCAATCTCATTCCATTGCCCAACAACTGCGGCGAACTCCGGTACGGTGGTTAGTTTCGCGTTTGCGGCCTCATCGATCGATTCCCAAAACTGGCGGAGCTCCTTGTCGAACTCCTGCCAGCGTTCTTCGGGAAAGAAGATCCTAGCGCCCTTGAGTTCGACATATTTCCGGGTGCCCGGGATGATTTCAGATAGCCACCGACCCCATTTCACGTCGAAATACACATCGTCAGTTCCCCAGACGATCAGGGTGGATGCCTTCAAAGTCTTCAGCCGGTCTTCAATGGCTAGCGTGTGGTTGTTGTCAAAGGCCGCCAGAAAACGCTGAAAATCGTGCGTGCGCTGCTCGTTTCTCACCAATGGACAGAGATAGTGTTCGATGGTGTCGTCACTGACCAGTTCCGGATGCTCGTATGCTGGCCCTAGAGCTTGCGGTGACCGATACACATTCTTGTCAGCGATCATGGCCTTCAGTGTTCCCGGCAGTCCTCCCGCGGCCGCCATTGCCAGAAATGGCTTGAAGGCCTCGGGCGGCCAGTTGTCGTGCGTGTCGCCGTCGGTCAAGGTGAGACTGCGAACGCGCTCGGGATACAAGGCAGCAAAGATCTGCGCGATGCCGCCACCGCTGTCGTTGCCCACGAGATCAACTTGATCGATCTTGAGAGCATCGAGAAATTCCTTGAGCATCTTCGCGTTGATCGTCACCGAAACGTCTTGATTCGGAGCGATTTCCGTGTCACCGTGGGCCAGAAGGTCCACTGCAATGCACCGCCGGACATCTGACAAGTCCGCGAGTTGGTGCCGCCACAGATATCCGTTCAGCAAAACGCCGTGCACGAACAACGCCACCGGCCCTTTGCCCTGCTCCAGATAACTAATTCTTCCTGAGAGGGTATCTACGCTATGTCGAACCATCCATGTCTCCGCCTGGGCCGTCCTCTCGAACACCCGACAAATCCCGAGAATCATCGTTGCGACAACAACGATTCCTAACGCACAATCACGCGCAACCCTCTGACACTCACGAATCATGACTACCGCCTCTTTTGTTCCAAAGCTCAACGTCTCCTCCCTCTGGTGGAGGCATCGGCTTCCTTCAGCCTCTGCGCGCAGTCGTCGCAGCACACCTCAACCGTCTTGCCTCCGATCTTCACCTTGATGGGATCTCCCTCCAGCTTGCAGTCACAAGCCGCGCAAGTTTTCTCAGCCATACCTTTCTCCTCTGCTACCCGAGGTCCGGGTGAGATCAGTAGGTCATGACAGTCAAGGAGCCCGCTATCAGAATCTTTAGCTATTGTGGTGGGTTCCGCCGCCAGCGACGTGAATCACAAGAAATCGACTTCGAGATGGTTTGGAGTCAGTGCCTTCAAGAAATCTCTCGCGTCGAAGATTTCGCCTGGAGCGACAGTTCCAGATACCTTCTTGCGACTTGAGAAGATTCGTTCGAGCGCCTCCACCGCTAACGGCGCGGTGATGGCGTAGATATCCTGCCCTCGTGCGGTTGTGCGGCGAGACACCTCGCCACGGCGGACGATCACATCCATCACAAACTTCTGCGCTGAGCGTCCGCTCTCGTCAACGGCGGATGGCTCGGGTGTCTTGGGATCGTGCAATTCCTCGAGTGGCGTAAGGTTCATGTACGCCCGAACCTCCAGCACCCTGAGGTGTCGCGAGATGACGATGGTTTCCGCCAAGGGGAGTTCGACGACTTCTTGGGCACCGAAAGGCGTCGGGAAATTCCATCTCGTTTTGGGTGCAGGATCAGCGAGGAATTCCAGCCTGCCATTGGAAAATACAAACCGCCGATGCGTGTTCCTTTCACCTGTCCGCCGTGTCCCTCGGGTTGGTTTCCAACTATCCAGTCCCACAGCGATACGAATTTCGTCGGCTTGACTCCAGTCATCCATGGTTGCTGTCGACAGCAGATCTGCCAGACCTCCGTAAAACGCCATTGAGGGCAGGACAAGGACGACGGCGTCTCGTGCAGCTGTGGAGAACTGCTCGAAAGCGGCCAGTGTGGCTGCTTGCTCCGCAGTGAGATCCAGATAATGGATGCGCGCCCGAAGAGCAGCGCTTATGAGTGGTGCAGCAGTATCCAAGAACGGCCCCGCGCAGTTGATGACCGCCACGGCTCCCGCAAATGCTTCATCCAGTAATTTCGGATCGTCAATCGAGGCAACCCGAATCACCAGGTCTGGGCTGCTCTCAGCAAGGGATTGCAGTTTCTTTGAATCTCGACCAACCGCAACGATCTTCCACCCTCGTCGCCGTAGCTCGGAGACTACAAAACGCCCCGTGTGGCCCGATGCTCCATAGACGGCAACAACTCGAGGCAATTCAGTCGATGATCGTTCTGAATCGCGTATATCCTTCGACAGGACTCCCTCCTTCCTCGCAACCGCTCTAGGAAAGTAGGCCATACCGAACAGCAAGTACGCTGTCAGAATCTTTAGCTGTTTGCTGGAGGTTGAACGGAGGGTCGATCAGCGGCGGAACGCCGACTGCTTGAACTCGGATGGTGAGCGACCGTAGATCTGTCGAAATGCTGCAGTGAAATGACTGTGACTCGAGAATCCTAGATCGAGGCCTAATGACGTGAGGCTCTCGTACTCACCAAGGAGATCGAGGGCGCGAGCAAGCCGCAGTTGCAATTGATAGCGGCATAAGGGAAGGCCTTCTACTTGCTGAAAGACCTGTGTGAGATACACAGGGGACCCGCGAACTTCAGCGGCAATGTCAGCCAAAGTCCAACGCCGCGCCAGATCACTCGCCAGCACGAGCTTTACACGATCCACGAGACGCTGCCGAGCATAGGTAGCGCCTGCGGCGCGCGTGGTACGTGGTCCGAGGGACCGCTGCACGAGCGTCAACGCCAAGGTTTCCGCCTCCAGAGGTTCGGCAGTTTTCTCGCGCAGGCTGTGGCGGAGCAGCGCCACCAGCGCTTGAGTCCGAGCGTCAACTCTGAGACGCGGCTGACGAAATGCCACTCTCGGCCCATCCTGAAGGAGAGAGGGTGGCGCGAGCTCATGCAGTTGTGACTCTTCGATGACCAACGTTAGGCTAGCATCGCCACCAGACACAGGATGGCTGACCCGGTAACCTTCCATCGCATTAAAGAAGAGTACTTGGTTCGCTTCAGCGACGGCCTGGTTCTGTCCGACATGCCGGACGTAGACGCCGCGATAGGGAAACACAAGTTGGGTGGTCACGGTGCACTCTTCTGGGCTCTGGTGTCGACAAGTTCCTCGGCAGTACGTGTCCCGTATGGTAACGGTCGGAGAGTGCAGGAGAGAGTAAACGTCAAATTCCGACAGCTCTTGATTCTGGTTGTTGACGCTCACCCGATTGCCCCCACGACCGATACCACAGCATAGCACCGAGAGCTCGACTCAATGTCTAGAGGGGGATGATGGCGCGCGCTTCACCTTAAGAGGCAGTTGAGTATGGTCCCTTGGAAGAAAGCGAGAAACGCCCTGGCGATCACCGACTGAGCCAGTTCGTTGATGATCAGCATAGTGAAGTTGAGTGCCTGCAAACCGGTTGTCAAACAAAAATCTAAAGGAAGGTCAATCTGTCCGCAGCCGAAGTCCAAACTGTTCACCTAACCGGTGCAGTTAGGCGGATCATGGACCTCCATCGGAGATTTCCGACTGGAGGTTTTTCATGCTCGAAGATTATTACGTTAAGCCTTCGACCATCGACAGAGTTCGTAGTAGTTGGCTGGCTCCGCAAGTAGAGCGCTACCTGAAATGGCTGGAAGCGCACGGTTACTCTCGCCTCGTTGTGTATCGCCGGTTGCCGCTGCTTTTTCATTTTACCGAGTTCGCTCAGAAGAAGGGTTGCAGAGATATTGCTCCCTGCAAGGCCATATAAAGGAGTTTGTATCGCAGTGGTTGGAGCAACATGGAGCCAAGGTAAAGACGGCCGTTGCAGTACGGAAGCATGCGATCGATGCAGAATGTGGCGTGCGTCAGATGCTACAGCTGGCTTGCAAGGAGCCAGTAACGCGCAATCGCCGCCGGCACGCTCGCCGATCTTCACCACAATTCTCGCCGACATCGGACTTCGCCTGCTATCCGTATCGGGTTACCATTCACTCCTTGGATGGCTCCCAAAGCTCGATCTGATTGCCTTCTGGATCTTTAAGCCACGCAAAGATCCCCATGGAAGGATACTCCTCGGTCTTTTCGATTACCACGCCTTTACTCTTAAGATGGCTGAGGACTTCTCCCATGTTCTTCACTGTGTAATTAATCTTACCCGTTCGCGGCTTATCTTTGATGTCTTGATCAGTAGGCATAATCGCCCACGCTATCGTTCGCTTGATCTCCGGGTTTGCAAGATCCCTATATTCGAACGATGCATAGATTGAACTGCACTCCGCATCTTCGCCCTGAGGAACTATTCCGAGGCAATCGCGATACCAAGCTGCCAGTCTCTTTGTATCGTTAGAAAACAGAAAAACGCCGCCAATTCCGTCGACCATAAGTTCCTCCCTTACGCATTGACTCGGTTATTGTCCCTTGTTTCGATCTACTTGCGAAATTAGAGCAGTCCCTGGAAGCGCGGCCATCACAAGTCTTATGTTTAGTTCCGCATGCCTGCTGGTTTACGAACCGGCAGGCATAGTTCCAATTCAAAATGCGACCAATCCGTCGCGCTTTCTTTGTCCAGGAAAACCTCAAGTGCGGGTGCATGCTCGGGCTCGTAGGCACTGTTGATAAGCCAATCTCTGTAAAGGTAGTCCCAAGCCGTAGCTACCTTATGGATATCGCCTGAAACCTTTATGACGGCGTACCGCATGGCTGGCATGTTCAATTTCGACATTCCTTCCATGCACTCGAAGGGAAGAGACGACGCAAGACAGACCTCATATCGGTAAAGATGCTTTGGCGTCACGTGGGGATCGTCTACCGTCATTCCGAAAAGAATTCCTTGCGAAAACACATCCTGGGATTTGGCCCATTCGATCACTGTCTTGAGGGCACCAAGTACTCTCTCCATTTCGAAGGCATTCGTAACCCGAATATAGGCGACTCGCCTTTCGGGAATGTCGATCAATCTCACAGGAAATGCGGCTCTCTTTTCCTCCGCGCTCATGGGGAGACCATATTCATCTTCCGGGAAGAGTTCTTTGCAAATCTTGCTCTTTTTGATCTCGCCGCTTTTTCGAAACTGACTTGGCGATGTATCGTAGCCGGATCGGAAGGCACGTGAAAACGTGGCCGACGACGAAAAACCGCAATCCAAGGCTATATCGGTCAGGCTTTGTTCGGAATAACGAAGAAGGCGAGCGGCCTTTTCAAGACGAAGCCGGTTCGTAAAATTGTTTAGGGTTTCGCCCGAAACCGCACCAAAGATCCGATGGAAGTGAAATTCCGACAAGCAGGCAACTCTAGCCAGTTCCTTTAGTTTCACCTGGCGATCCAGATTCCCGCGAAGATAGTCGATGACCCGACTAATTCTTTGGGCGTATTCGCTATTGGCGTGGGTCTTTTGGATTGGAACCGATTCTATTGACATTGTGTTACAGAATACCCCACAAGTTGAAGAGGCGGACGGATGCCGCCTTCAGATTGTTGGCAAGACATCGCGTGTCTTACAATGCCGGCGCTGTCAAGTACTTTTTGTCGCTTTTTTCGCTTTTTTTCCACACTGCTCCATCCACTCAGAGATGAGCGCCATTTCGCTCTCGTAGAAATACGTGCCATACCAACCAAGGCTCGCTCGTAATCAGTTCAGGTCACAACTCGGTCCAACCCATGCATCTCTTCGGTCAAAACTTCGATCATGATTACTACTTCGAACTCCTCCCTAAAGAGGAGCGGGCTGCCCAATCAATAGCTCGATGTTCTACTTCACACCATCGCGATGTCCGGGCTGGCCCGCGTGCGAACCGAACTTTCTTAACTGCTCGTAATCCCATCCCTTGCGCCACATCCA
>Ga0209006_10001506_pt1 | contig 21142 bp, 19 predicted proteins | sample JacPin_JW_Ref_O2_FD_188567 | JGI IMG/M metagenome (GOLD analysis project Ga0209006, IMG submission 188567) | Forest soil microbial communities from Algoma, Ontario, Canada - Jack Pine, Ontario site 1_JW_Ref_O2 (SPAdes) (version 2) | ecosystem: Environmental > Terrestrial > Soil > Boreal...
CGAAGCCCGCAAGCTGGCCGACATCGTTGCAGTACCCGGGGATCCTCTCGAAGATATCACCCGTCTCGAGAAAGTTCGCTTCGTCATGAAGGAAGGCGTCGTGTATCCGGCCGCGGATGCCGCTCCCTGACGAGCCCAACGGCCCTCCACGGTAAGCCATTGTAGAATGACATTCTCATACGGGAGCAATTCATGGTTCAAACCGGAGGCGATGCGGACGGCGTTCAAGCGGATCGCCGGACCGCTGTTGGTTCGGCGGCGCCCATTTCCCGATCGGACATCGTGATGCTGGATGCCGTCGCGCTTGCGGGCGCGATTCGATCGCGGCGGGTGTCGTGCGTCGAAGTCATGACTGCCTATCTCGATCACATCGACGAATTCAATCCGAAGGTCAACGCCATCGTGGCACTGCAGGATCGCGAGGCGCTGCTGGTGCAGGCACGCGAGCGCGACGATCAGTATTCGCGCGGCGAATCGCTCGGACCTTTGCACGGCTTTCCGCACGCGGTTAAGGATCTGCAGGCGGTCGAGGGCATTCGCACCACGCAAGGGTCGCCCATTTTGAAGGACTTCGTCCCGCTCGCGGACAGTCCCATGGTCGACCGGTTGCGCCGGGCGGGCGCGATCTTCATCGGCAAGACCAACACGCCTGAATTCGGTCTCGGGTCGCATACGTACAATCCGGTGTATGGAGCGACGTGCAACGCCTACGACCAATCGCGCTCGGCCGGCGGCAGCAGCGGGGGGGCCGCGGTGTCGCTGGCGCTGCGAATGGCGCCGGTCGCGGACGGGTCGGACTACGGAGGGAGCCTGCGCAACCCCGCGGGCTGGAACAACGTGTTCGGTTTCCGCACGAGCACCGGCTGTGTGCCATCCGATTCCCAGGATGCGTGGCTGCCGTCCATGGGTGTGCTCGGCCCAATGGCGAGATCGGTCCCGGATCTGGCCATGCTGCTGTCGGTTCAAGCGGGCTACGATGCGCAAGCGCCTCTATCCATGGACGGAGTCGGATCGAGATTCCGGGGCCGTTTGCAGCGGGACTTGAGAGGCGTACGAATCGCCTGGTGCGGGGACTTCAAAGGTTTTGCGCCTCACGAACCCGGTGTGATCGACGTGTGCAAGAAGGCGCTCAAAACATTCGAATCCCTCGGCTGCACCGTCGAAGAAAATCAGCCCGACTATTCGCTCGATGCCGTCTGGCAGGCGGCATTGCAGCTTCGCGGCTGGCAGCAAGGCAACATGCTTCTGGCGTACTACAACGATCCGGCGAAGCGCGCGCTACTGAAACCTGAAGCGATCTACGAAGTGGAACTGGGACGACGATTATCGGCCTTCGATATCTCCGCGGCTTCGGTGGTTCGAACCGAGTGGTATCAGGCGGTGCGCCATTTTTTCGAGCGCTATGACTATTTCATCATTCCCACCGCGCAGCTGTTTGCCTTCGACATCAACATGGATTGGCCGCGTGAAATTGCCGGTCAGAAGATGGCGACCTATCACGAGTGGATGAAGGCGACGCTATTGGTGACCATGTCGGGTTGCCCGGCGCTTGCGGCGCCGGCCGGGTTCAGCGCGAACGGACTCCCGATCGGCATACAAATCATCGGTCCCAATCACAGCGAGCTTGGCTGTCTGCAAATCGCGTATGCGTACGAATTGGCCACCGATTGGACCCACACGCGCCTGCCGCCGCTGCTCAAATAGGAACTGCTGGTGAAACTGCTCTGTGCATTGCTCGTGGTTCCGGGACTCGCGGGCGCCGGCGTTCTTTACGACGTCGAAGTCAGACCCCTCGATCAGACCAACATGGCGCTCCGCGCGCCCACGGCTGCGCCCGCCATCACCCAGTATTTCTCGAACGAGGGGCAGGTTCGGGTCGGCGGCCCCAAGGCCAAGATGGTCTACCTGTTCAAAGACGGCATCATGTACGCCATCGACAATTCGTCGCGCACCGTGCACGTGCTGAAGCATGCCACGTTGAGCCAGGTCTCCGCCCATTACACCGATGCGGTCAAACAGCTGGAGGCCGCGGCTGCCGGTGCATCCGCCGACGAACGCGCCGAAGCGCAGCGCAAGGCTGCCGATATGAAAGCGGTGAGCGATAGGCTCCTGCAGCCGGTGCCGCGTGATTACCGGGTAACCACGCGCTTCGAATCGGCGGATGGGCGTGCGTGCCGAATTTGGGAGGAGCGTGAAAACGGAACCAAGCGATTGGAGCTCTGCGTCGCGCCGCCGGCGTCGGTGCAGGGTGGCGCCGACATCATGGACGGGATGAAAACTCTCAGTCAGTTTCGCCAAGGTTCGAATTTTGCGCTCGGAGTGGACTTCGGGCTCTCGGAATGGTGGCCGGATATCGCCCGCCTCGGTGGTATTCCGCTGCTCATTCGCGAATACAAGTACGACAGCGTCGTTTCCGAAATCCTGCTGACCGCGATCCGGCAAGGCGTGCCCAAGGCGTCGCTGTTGGACCTGCCCGACGGCTATCAGGTGCAGGACGGGCCCGATTACGCGCAGTGGTACCTGCGTTGAGCGGAGGAGCCTGGGGTCTTCTTACTCGGTTTCCGGGACGGTGACCATGGTCAAGGTCCGCGGCCCGAGCGCTGCATTGTCGCTGGCTTCGTCGATAACCACGTAGAAGTTCCTGGCTGAGTGCCGTGCGGGGTCCATGACGATGGGCACCACGAGATTGACCGAGTTCTTGCCGTTCTCAATGTGCTCGACCTGAGTTTTTACGGGGACGAAATCCTGTCCGGCTTTGGCCGTGCCCGATTCGGTCCACCACTTGAAGCTGACGTCATCGCGCAATGTGCGGCTGCGGTGAACTGCGATTCGCGCCATGGCTTCCCCGGCTGGTACCTCGACGTTGTCAACCGCAAGTTCGATGCGGGCACGCGACGCGTTCTGGCCCGGCGCCGCGCCGGAAGGAGCAGCGGGAGCGGCAGCGGGCGGTATAGCGGCTGCGGCCGGCGGCTGCGCGGAGGAGGGTGCGGTGAGTGCTGCCCGCGGGTTCGACGAAGATGCGACATTTGGTTGGGCCGGGGCCCCCGGATCGGCGGTCGCATCGGGGCGTGCCGCCGCGTGCGCCGGCGGGGCCGCAGCGGCTGCGGCCGGCTTTGTCGGCGGCTCGGTCGGCGGTACTGTCGGCGGTTCGCCAGACAGTGCGGTTGCCGGTTCGGAGCGGCCGCTGACCGTGTCATCGGTTGACGGGATTCTCAGGCTCCGCCGCCTTACGTCGTGCGGAAATAGCGAGGTGATCCACGCGCTCACGGCACTGGCCGTCGGCACCGAGGCAAAGTCGCGGCTGCTAAACAACCATGCGCCGGCGGCGACGAACGCGATCACGGCAGCGGCTGCCTTCCACCGCGTGACGCTCCCGCGCCGCGGACGGGCTTCCATCAGGTATTGCAGGGCCGGAAGGCGCGGTGCCGCCGCGCGGAGGTCGAGCCGTTCGAGCCATGACCGGACGTCGGCCGGTCGTCGCTCACGATCGAATCGCAGGCCTTCGCACAGTGCATTCCATTGCCGCCGGGCAAGCCCCCTGGGGCGACGGGGAATCGTACGCGCAGTGCGCGCCTTGAGCGCGGTGTCGTCGTTGAACGGATGTTTCCCGGACAACAACGCGTAGGCAATGCACGCCAGCGCGTATACATCGTCGCGTGCGTCCGCGACCTCGCCTTCGAGCACCTGGCAGCTCGCGAAAGTCGGCGTCGCGACCGCGATCGGGCGTTGGTCGTCGAAATCCGATATCCAGGGGCCGTGGTGCAACTGATGCGAGGCCCCGAAATCCAATACGCGAACTTCGCCGTCGTCGGTGATGAAAATATTGGCGGGGTTCAGATCGCCGTGCACGACACCACGCGCGTGCGCGTGGGCGATCGCTGCGCCCACATCGCGGACGATGGCCAGCGCATAGGGGCGGGGTAGCGCGCCGGAATCGGCGATGGACAGCACTCGGCTCAGCAGCGCTCCGCTGAGGTACTCCATCGTGAAAAAGGCCAGGTCCCCGTCGCGGTCGAATTCATGTACCCGGACGATGTTCGGATGCGACAGCGACTGCAGATGCTGGAACTCGCGCCGCAATTCCGCGAACAATCGTGGCCGTTTGATGATCTCGGTATGCAGCACCTTGATCGCAATCCGCTGATCTTCCCCGGATCGATCGAGGCGATATTGGTCGGCGGCGGCGAAGACCGTGCCCATGCCGCCTCGGCCCAATAGCCCCTGTACCCGATAACGGCCCCGTAGCAGATCGCCCACGGCAAGCGTACGCGGATGAGGGGAGCGGCTCGTCTCTTTGAAGAGATTGGTCTCGGGCGCCGCATCGACCGGCACCGAGACGGGTTGCGACCTTGCGATGTGCGGCACGGAGACGGGCACCGAGATGGCCGGTCTGCGGATGTGGGGCGCCGAGACCGGAATCGAGACCGGCATCGAGACAGGCGCTGAGATGGCGTGGGGCGCCGGCGCAGAAACCCGTTCCGACACGTGGTCGTGTACCGGCATGGCGACCGTCGCCGAGGGCGGCCCCGGCGGGGTCGGTTCGTCCTGCATCGTCGGCAAGGGCACGTTCCTGTCGCCGGCCGTCCCTTTGCCGACCAGAATACCCTGCAAGTGCGCTTTGACGGCGCCGAATAATTCAGCCGAAATTTTACCGCGCCGGTAATACTGGTCCACGAGCGACAGCAGATCCCAGCCGGCATCGGGGGCTTTTCGCAACAGATCGCCCGCGCCCGACAAGAAGGCAGGCAAATCACATGCGCCGCTCACCAAGGCGTCGAGCCACTCCTTTGCGCTGCGGTCCTCCTCGTGGTGACTGGATTGCTTGATTACAGGCTGCGTCAGTACTTTCATTCCGGGTAACTTTCGCAGATCCAGAGAGTTAAGCAAGTTGCGTGTCGCGCCACCTTAGCAGACGTCCGAAATTGACCCCGTATCTGTCTGATTTCCGTGATGAAAATGCAAGCGGCTGGGACTACTGGCCCGCCGCCCCGCGACTCAACTCGATGAACCAGTCAGGACCCGAGTCGATTTTATGCGACGCCGCGTAACTGCCCTGATTGAGCGCTACGGCGAGATTGAGCAGACTGTTGACGTAAACCAGTGGCCTGCCGAGTGGAACGTCCCCGAATGTGCGCTCATAGGGAGCCGACGCATCATCGATGAGTTGGCCATTGTGAAAGATGCGGACGTGAACGGGATCGCCCAAGCCCACCTTCAGTTCATCGAAAAGGGCCTTCGGGATATTGGTCCAGACGTTGCCGAATTGCACGTCCAGCACCGGGATGATGCCTTTGACCGTGTTTCCGGCCCGCTCCGGCTTGCGGTATGCGATCGAGATCAACGTCTGCGCCGGCAGCGGCGGTCCGACTTGTTCGAAGGAGATGATGCCGGCCGCCAGTCGGGCCCCCGTGTAGGCAAAGACATCACGGCCATGAAAGGTGTGCGAGTCATCCGAACCCTTGCGACGGTTGATGCGTTCGTCGATTTGGCGCAGCCCCTCGATGCCGTCGCGCTCGGCAACCAGCGACAACAGGCCGTTGTTGGGACCGACGAAGTAGTGGCCGGTGCGGGTTTTGAGCACCACCGATAGACGCGACGTTCCTACGCCGGGATCGACCACGGTGACGAATACGGTTCCGGCCGGCCAGAATTGCTCGGCCTGGTAGAGCCGATAAGCACCGACGAAGATGCTCGGATTCTCGTGGCTCAAATCCGAAATCAATAAGTCCTGCGATACGCTGTAGGCAACGCCCTTCATCGCCGACACGGCGCCATCCTGGGTGCCGAAATCGGTCAACATCACCAGCGGCGCATGCGCGAAGCCCGGCGCGGCCCAGCAGAGCAGGCAGATCAATCCTAGAATCCGAGGCACTTTGAACTTCAAATTGCACACTCCGGCAAGTCAGCCATTCTGATAGCGCACGAAGAGTCCGATTGTCAACGCGACGCCCAGCAGCACGATGCCGATTCGCAGCACGCGCTCGTTCACCCGTTGCAGTACGTACGCGCCGGCTTGACCGCCAACGAGTGCCGCCGTGCCGACCACGGCAACCTGCTTCCACGCGACGCCGCCCGCGCACAGGAAAATGACGACGGCCGTTGAGTTGATGACGGCGGCGAGGACGTTCTTGGTGGAACCGGCATTTCGAATCGCCAATCCGGCCAAAGTCAGCACCGCCAGCATCAAGATGCCGATGCCGCCGCCGAAGTAGCCGCCGTATACGGAGATGGCAAACTGCATCACGCAGGCCGCGGCGGCACCCAGGTGTTTGTGCATGTCGCTGGTGCGGCGGCCGAAGCTGCCCCAGGCGAATACCAGGGTGGCAAACAATACCAACCAAGGAACGAGGGCCGTGAACAGGGAGGCCGGGGTGTGCAGGAGCAGTACCGCGCCGGCCGCGCCCCCGAGCAGACTGACGCCGAACAACGCCCTGAACGTCAGTGATGCGGTGCCGGTGGCCTGGCGCCGGCCTGCCACACCTGCGGCCGCTTGGGCGGGAAACAACGCAATGGTGCAGGTGATATTGGCGGTCCGCGGGTCGAGGCCCATCAATATCAGGGTGGGAAAAATCAGAAATGAGCCGCCGCCGGCCAGGGCGTTCTGAAGGCCCGCGGCGAAAGAAACCGCCGCCAAGACGCCGTCCAGGGTGGTTATGGCATCACCGGCTGCGAATCAACGGCCGCTTTAAGGCTGTCTATTTTCCTCCAGTGGATAAGTGCGCGGCGCCTCGGCCGTCGGCGGCGCGCCGGCGGGACTCTGAACCGTCGATGCGGCCGGCGTATCGGCCTGTGGGGCAGGGGAAGATCGAACCGCTGTGCGCGTCGCCTGCGCCAATCGTTCGAGAAAGCGCTGCGCCGTGGCGGGCGGGGTGGGTGCCTGTCCGGAAAATATCTCGGTGGCCGTGACGCCGCTCTTGGCGTACAGGCCCGCGTTGGCCGATTTGTCGATGGAAATCACGCTGCCGTCGAGCGCGATGCCGCCGAACAATCCGCGCGTCCGGGCATAGGAATAGATTTCCGCATTGAAGTTCATGTCGGTTGCCGCCGATCCCTGGCGCCCCACCGGACCGGTCGCCACCGATGCGTCCGCGCCGAGCGTGAGCTTCCCGCCGGCGATTCCCTCAACTCCGGTCTTGGTGGTAAACACCAGGATGATGTCTGAGGATTGTGCGCCCGCCTGGAATCCCCAGCTGCCGCCGGTCAACGAGACGAAAACCGGGTTGCTCCACGGCGAAGTCAACTTGTCGCGCACCACCAGTACGCCATTACCGTGGCGTCCCCCGAAAATGAAAGCGACCTTGGTCACATCCGGTATCACCGCTATACCGTACGCGCGGGACAGCAGCGTGTCCGGAAGCCGCTGATCCGGCATGCCTTCGACTTCCTCCAGCACCTCGGTCGCCGTCAGCAGTCGGCCTTCTTCGCGCGCGCCCGCGTTTGCAACTGTTACAAATGCAGGCCCCGCGCCCAAGGCCGCGAAAAACAGAACCGCCGCTGTAAATGGTTTACGGTTGAACATGGAGACTCCTCGTGAATCGCATGGGCGGTATTGTATTGGGACAGACCGCTGTTCGATCAATTAGTTGCGCAAGCTTAACCCTTTGCGCGAGCTTTGCCCTTGCGCGAGCTTAGCCCTTGCGCGAGCTTAGCCCTTGCGCGAGCTTAACCCTTGCGCGAGCTTAACCCCTTGCGCGAGCTTAACCCTTGGAGAGGCTGCGCGCGCGGCGAGATCTTTAGTGAGGAGACTCTTTGTGAGCGGTCGCGACGAGCAGAGCCGCTTCGGCATCGCGGTGATGGGCGCGTAGGTAGTCGGCGAGGTGCGCAGTTGCCCAGAGCGTCGCGGGGTGCTCGCCGCCGACAGTGGCAAGAAGTCTGTTGCGCGCCGCGACCAGCATGGGTTCGCCTTCCGCGGCATTGCCCCGCAGGATCATGTCCCAGCCGAGACTCGCCTGCGATCGCGCGGTGCGCCAGCTATCGGCGCCGGCGAGTCCGGTGTTGATATCCATAGCCGCGCGTAGTTCGACCTCGGCCGCAGCCAGCTTACCCCGTTGCATCAGGACGTCGCCGAGCAATTGCCGGGTCGATGCGACGTACAAGTGACGCGCCGGCAGCGCTTGCGCGTAGACCTCGAGCGCTTGGCGCGCGTAGTTCTCCGCGGCGGGCAGGTCGTTCGCGCGCAGGTAAAGGTTGGCCAGCGAGTCGAGGTAGTAACCAGTCAGGTAGTGGCTGGTGCCCAATTTGTCGGTCGCAATCCTCACTGCTTGTCGCGTAGCCTGCACGGCGCGCGGCAAATCGCCTTGCCGATCGTAGAGAATTCCGAGATGCGATTCGATGTTGGCGATGCGCTGGTTGTTCGCGCCGAATACGCTGCTCTCGATGTCCAACGCCTCGTTCAGCATCTGCTCCGCTTCCCGGTACTTGCCACGGTCCGTGAGAATGATGCCCAAATTTTGCAATGCCTCGGCATGGTCCGGGTGATTTCGGCTGACCGTGGCCTGAAATATCTTGATCGCCTCGCGTTCGTCACGCTCCGCGAGCGCATATTCGCTCAGCCATACTTCGGCGGACGCCAAGTTATGCAGAATGGAGGCGACTGAAGTGCTCTGATTGCCAGCCGTCGACCGATAGATCTCCAGGGCTTCGCGAAATAGTTTGCTCGCCGCCTGTGGATCGCTTTTGGCGCCCAGCTCGAACTGTCCGAATTGTTGCAGAATATCGGCGCTCTCGACGCTCGGCGTGCCGTCGCCGCCGCGCGACATCTGCAGGGCCTGCTGCAAATAGGCCTCAGCGGACACCAAATGCCCGCCGTCGGTCAAGGCTTGCGCCAGATTGGCAAGCGCCGCAGCCACCCGGTACCGATCGAGCGGATGTTCGTCGCGGCGGATGGCGACTGCCTGTTCCAACAGCGGCACGGCGCGTTCGCTCAATCCCTGCCGCCGGTAGGCAAGTCCCATGCTCTCGAGTAGTTGGGCCCTGACCTCAGGCTGCAGGTTCGTGTTGTTCAGTATTTTTTGTGCGCCGCGGTCCAGGAGGTCTTTGGCCGTAGGCTGCTCACCTTGAGCGGTGAAGGGGTCGGCCTGGGAAAAAACATCCACGAGAAATGCCGATACTTGTTGGGCTCGGTCGCGCTCCTGCACGGTCGCTTCGCGCGCCAGTTCGATCCGATGGTTTTGCCACAGGGTGATGCCGGCAACCACCGAAAGTCCTACAATGATGGCGGTGATGCCGACTACCGCCAGCGTGTGCCTGCGCAGAAATTTCGCCGAGTGATAGCGCCAATCGCCCTGGCGCGCCCGCACCGGACGGCCGGTCAAGTGCCGCTGTACGTCCGCGGCGAGTGCTTCGACGGACGGATAGCGTCGGTCCGGTTCCTTGCGCATGGCCATGCCGACGATGGCGTCCAGGTCCCCGCTGAGCCTCGTCCGCAGGCGTTGCGGCGACAAGCCGCGCCGATCTGAAATGCGGCTGCGGTCGGCGTCATTCTCCCCACTCAGCTTGGACACCACCATCTGGCTCGGCCGGACCGGATCGTCCATGCAGATGGCGCGCTCCAGCTGCAGTTGGCTGTAACTCAACAACCGGTACGGGGAACGTCCGGTGAGGAGTTGATAGAGAAGGACGCCAAGGGAATAAATGTCGGTCGCGGTGGTAATCGTCCGTCCGAGCACCTGCTCCGGAGCGGCATTTTCCGGAGTCAATATGCGCTCTTGCAGCCGCGTCACCGGCAGGGTGTGCGAGAGGCTTTCCGGCGCCAGCAATTTCGCAATGCCGAAGTCCAGCAGCTTCGCCGTACCGTCGCCCGTCACGAAGATGTTCGCGGCCTTGATATCGCGATGGACTATGAGATTGCGGTGCGCGTATTGAACCGCCGTGCAGACCTGCAAGAACATTTCGAGGCGTTCACGGACGAAAAGTGTGCGGCTGTCGCAATAAACGTCGATGGATTCTCCGTCGACATGCTCCATCACCAGATACGGTGTACCGTCGTCCAGGTCGCCGCTGTCGATGAGCCGCGCGATCGACGGGTGATCGAGCGTTGCAAGAATGTGGCGTTCGCTGTGAAGCCGGCTGCGCAGTCTCGGATGCAGAACCGCATGATGCAGCACCTTGATGGCAACGGTCTGCTGGTATTGCGAGTCGTCGCGCTCGGCTCGGTACACGGTGCTCATTCCGCCCTGCCCGAGAATGGACATGACGCGATACGGGCCGATGCGGGTACCGAGCAGACGGTCCTGATGTTCCTCGAGAAGGGACTCGGCCGCCGCCCCGATGGCATTGACGAGGGGATCCTCGGTCCTCTGGTCGGAGGCCAGCAACGCCTCCACGGAATCGCGCAGATCGCTGTCGCCCTGACAGGAGCTTGCCAGGCGAGCGGCGCGCTCTTCCGTCCCCGAATCGACGATTTCATCGAACAGCGATTGGATCTTCTGCCAGCGTGCTCGCGGGATCATGCAGTTCCGCTCGTACTCATCTCGTTGAGCAACCAGGCGCGTGCGAGCCGGATATCACGATGCACGGTTGCGGTCGAGGCCCCGGCAGCCTCGGCGATCTGCTCGTAGGTGAGACCGCCGAAATAGTGCAGTTCGATGACCTGGGCAAGCCGAGGTTCGAGCTGCACCAGGCTCTCCAGGGCGTCGTCGAGCGCGACGACGCCGAAATTTGTGGCCGGAAGCGCATCCTGTTCACCGGCGTTGCGCTTGATGCGGGAGCGCGATTTGGCATGGTCGACCAAGACGCGGCGCATCAGCCTGGAAGCAAGGGCGAAGAAATGCGCCCTATCCTGCAGGGGGACGTTGGCCTGAATGAGACGCAGGAACGCCTCGTGCACGACCGCGGTGGCCTGCAAGGTATGGCTGCCGCGCTCTCCGCGCATGTAGTTGCGGGCGAGGCGCCGCAATTCGTCATAGACCAGCGGCGTCAGGCGCTCGAGCGCCTGCGGATGGCCCGATCGCCACTCGGTTAGCAGTTGGGTGAAGTTCGCCGGCGCGCGCATCGAATTCTCGTCATTGGGGCCAAAAACACGGTCGCTGTCGAACGCCGTGGTCGGGCGCGAAGTACTGGTTTTTTCCGACAGGATGAGGGAATTTTCGTCCTGGCGTCGCTTTTACCTTTAGGGATCACCATTTCTCGGCGGTCTGCTATTCCTTTCCAAGTTATTACGGAGCAAGTTCCATGAAGTTTAGTCTAATTGCTTTTGCCGCGTCCTGTGCCCTCACTACGTCCGCTTTCGCGATGAACCCTGGCATCCGCGCGCCGCGCTTGTCGTTGACCGACATCACAGGTGTCAATGCCCCCCGATTGACCGACATTACGGGTGTGAATGCCCCCCGGTTGACCGATATCACGGGCGTCAATGCGCCCCGGCTGACCGACATCACGGGCGTCAACGCGCCCCGGCTGACCGACATTACGGGCGTCAACGCGCCCCGGCTGACCGACATTACGGGCGTCAACGCGCCGCGGCTGACCGACATTACGGGCGTCAACGCGCCACGGCTGACCGACATTACGGGCGTCAATGCCCCCCGGTTGACCGATATCACGGGCGTCAACGCGCCGCGGCTGACCGATATCACGGGCGTCAACGCGCCTCGCTTCCAGTAACGTAGGGGGCTACCTACCATGTACCGTCGAAAAATGATCGTGACGGCTGCCGCGGCATTTGCCATTGGCGCCGCGTTTGCGGCACAGCCGATCTCCGTGGGTGCCGACCGGCCCAGCGGGGTTGTGCAGGAGCGTTCACCCTGGGTGCCAGGCACCAATATGCTGATGTCGGCCCACGAACCGAGCGCCGCGCCTTTGGCTCCGCCTCGCTAGTTTCCGGGTCATTTCGATCCCGGGAGTTCCGCAGCGGGGCTCCCAAAGATGGGAACCTCGGTTGAACGGGTTGCGCTAGAATCGCCAGCCAAGGAGCCTGTCTGAGACAGGCTCCTATCACCGAGGGATCCCGTGTCCGACGTCGTGGTTATCGCGCACCGTGGTGCAAGCGGAGAGCGGCCCGAGCATACGCTCGAAAGCTACCGGCTCGCCATCGAACAGGGGGCGGACTACATCGAACCGGATCTGGTCATGACCCGCGACGGCGTATTGATTGCACGCCACGAGAACGAGATCGGCGGCACTACCGACGTGGCGAACCGTCCTGAATTTGCTGCCCGTCGCCGCGCTCAGATCATCGACGGCGAGACGATGACGGGTTGGTTCACCGAAGACTTCACCTTAGCCGAGATCAGGGGTTTGCGCGCGCGCGAGCGGTTGCCGGCGCTGCGCCCGGGAAACTGCGCCTTCGACGGCCGCTTTTCCGTTCCTACTTTTGATGAAATCCTGCAATTGATGACGGAAACCAATAAGCGAAGCAGTACCGGACGGCGGATCGGCGTCTACCCCGAAACCAAGCATCCGGCGCATTTTGCCGCCATCGGCCTGCCCCAGGAACAGGCCGTACTCACGGCCCTGGAACGATTCGACTACGGCCGCGAAGGGTCGCCGGTTTTCATCCAGTCCTTCGATCCCAATAATTTGCGGCAACTACGCAACATGACGAAGCTGCCGCTGGTGCAGCTGCTCGAGCACGAGTTGGGAGACCTGCAACGGATCGCCGAATATGCCGACGCGATCGGGATTGCCAAGCCGCTGGCAACCGCGAAGGGCATCGCCGATGCGCATTCGCTGGAATTGAGCGTCCATGTGTGGACGTTCCGAGCGGAAAACGAATTCTTACCGGCCGATCTCAAGATGGGTGACGCTCCGGGCGGGCACGGCAATCTCGACGGCGAGATCGAGCGCTATCTATCGCGAGGCATCGACGGCTTTTTTACCGACTTTCCCGCCATCGGCGTGCGGGTGCGGAATAGCCACCCTTAGGAACACTTAGATAGATTCCTGGACCTACATTTCCGGGGTCCAGCTCGAGCACCAGCCGCTGACGGCCACCAATTTACCGGGAAAGAGGGCGCACGGGCGATAGTCGCTGCCGGCCTTGCCCTGCAGTTGCAGGCAGTTTTCGCAATTCGACCCTTTGACGAATGCGGGGTATTTCTTTACGTCCACCTGCGCGGCGCTTTCCACATAACCCAAGGCAACCGCGGCTGGATCCTTGACGCCGAGTTTCTGCGGCTCGCCTTTTAGAGCCTCGGCACCGCGTGCCGGTTGCCTGCCTAAACTTGCCGCGGCCACTGCCAGCGATAGCGTCTCGATCAAAGCACGGCGGGATACCGAGCGATTCAACATTATCGTCTCCAACGCGAATGCGAGCACTATGCAGAAAAGCTGCGGCAGTGTCACGTCCGGCGGCGGTGCTATGCTCAACGATTTGGACGTACCGTGCCCAGCATAATAATCTTGCTCGATCGATTGGCGAAGGGTGCATTCTTCGCCGCCTTGCTCTTCACGTTCTACAGCGCCGTAATCCCGCCGCAGCACGCGCTGCAATTGGTGCCGTGGGACAAGGCTGAGCATTTCATCGTGTTTTATGGATTGACGGGACTGGCCGCGGCGGCATTTCCCAAGCGCCATCTCATCATCCTTGCCCTGTTGCTGTCGGGATTCGGTGCTTTGATCGAATTCGTACAGGGTCTTCCGATGGTGCATCGCGACCGGGATTTCTGGGATTGGGTCGCGGACACCCTCGCCATCATCGCGGCGCTTTCACCGATGTTGCTCGTCTGGTGGCGCGCCATCGACCGATCGGACATGGCGGTCGCGCGCGAGCCGCCGCCCGCTCAGAAAAACATCGAGAGGTAGATCTGATAGATCGTTGCGTCGAATTTGTACAAAGGCTCGGTGCCCGGGCTGTAGCCGTTGGCGATGCCGTAGTCGCGTATGTCACGGAAATCATTGTATTTGAACCGGATCCGGCTCACGTCGCCGGTGACCGTGCCGCGCTTGAATATCTTCCATCCGTCGGGCAGGAAGGCATAGGTTGCCTTCAAGCCGATTGTGTAGTTGGTCGATGAGGCAAGATTCTGGTCGCGCGCCTCGAAATTCTGCGAACCGGCGAAGGGAAACAGATCGCTGTAGAAGGTCGCGTGATTTTGTGTGTAATAGCGCAGCCGCCCCTCGAGGATCCATAGATTGGCGATGGGTTGGGTGTAGCCCAGTTCGGCGGTGTGCGCCCTGACCCCCCAGGTGTCGTCGAAATACCGGTAAGACGCCGAGACCGCCGCTCGATAGGGCAGGTAGTACTTGACCCGCCCCTCGACGGCCGTGCTGGTGTGCGTGTTTGGATAGATTTGCGATCCCAGCCCATAGCCTAGCGGCTCCCCGGGTGCCACGAACCGAATGCTGCGATACGGGTTGCTCAGCAGTCCCTGATCCGTGACGACCTCGAGCGTGACGCCGGAAATCAAATTCTTGGTGACCACCTGGGACACGCCGGCGAGGAAGCTGCGGCTGTAAGAAGAGCCCAACCACTCGATCTTCGGGGCGAAGGCGGTGCCGTTGTTCTCGCCGACCTTATTCCTGCTGTCGGTGAACCCGAGCGTGACGGTGGTCAAGTCGCCGAACATGTCCTGGCTCAGCGAGAAGTGCGTGGTGTTCGATATGTAATCGCGTTCCGTACTGTTCGTGTACGACAAGTTGTATTGAGTTTTGTTGTGAATGTAGTCGACCGAAATGGACTTCTGTTTCCGCTCGTCCTTGATGACGCTCGCTTGGCTCAGAACGTCCACCGACGCGCCGCTCACCTTGTCGATGAAATAATTCGCCTCGACCGCGAACTGCTCGGAAAACTTCTTGCGGACCAGGACGGATTCGCCCTTGATGTCCATCCCGCCGCCTTTGTAGTCGCTGTAGAAGATGTCCGCGCGATCGTCGGGCAGCACGGCGGCGCCGGCGACGCCGACGATCAGCAGCGCTGCGGTGGCGATCGGTCGAGCGAGGTTGCGGAATGACGGCTTCATGAACGGGAGGGCTGCGTCAATTGCAGCCGCAGCCACCGCCGGCAGTGCCTGTCGCGCCGCGGGATCCTTCGCGGGAATCGTAGACATGGTCGAGGTAGGCGCCCGAAATGGCATCGCGATCCCACGACATGATGGGATCCGCCAAGCGATCACGCTCATACGGCTTGACCCAGGGCTGGATGCTGCAGGCGCCCTGCAGCATCCCCAAACCCATTACCAGGACGCGGAGCAATTTACCCATGGCTACTCGCGAATCAATTGACGAATGCGATCCTGATACTCATTTTCATCGCCCGGCCGATAACCTCGATGAATGTAGCGAATCTCGCCCTTGCGGTCGATGAGCACCGAACTCGGCATCTCATCCACGTGATAGGCCTTGCTCACTTGATTCGCAGGATCCAGCAGTACCGGAAAACTGACCGGCTTGCGGGCCATCAATTCCCTCACCGCAGGGGCTTCCTTATCGACGTTTACGCCGATCAGCGTGAAGCCGGCCGGCTTGTACTTCTTGTACATCTGATCGAGCAACGGCATTTCCTGCTGGCACGGACCGCACCAGGTGGCCCAGAAGTTGACCATGACGACCTGGCCCTTGTACTGGCTCAACCCGGACTGCTGGCCGGTTAGGGCGGCGAGGGTGAACGACGGGGCCGGGCCGCCGGCATCGGCCGCGAATGCGGTTCCCGCCAGCAACACGAGCGCCATCGCGGTTTGCTTCAGGAACCTTGGAGTGGAGTCTTGCATTGATCTCTCCTGATATCGGCAAAATGTTAGAAGAACGTGGTCAATCCCAACGTGGCTTCGATGTTGTGAACGTTTTTCACGCGACCCGTGAGATCGGTCTCGAACACATGGTCTCTGACGTCCAAGTGCACGGCCAACCAGTCGGTGATGAGCAACCGGTCGCCTACCCCGAAATTGATCGCAAATTGGTCCTTTTCGCCAAATTTCACATCGCCCATGCCCACCGTCACATAAAGTGCCGAATTGAAGGCATGCCCACGGCCGAGGAATATCTCCCCCGGCAGCACGTTGTAGCCCAAGTCGATGTCGTAATACGTGAGCCGTCTCCCAGCGTCGCTGAGCACCGTGATATTAGGGAAAACATCCTGAAGACTGGTGGTGCCGGCTTTCGAACGGGCCAGGAAGCCCTCCAGAAAGATGTCTTCCGACACGTGATATGCCGCCCGCACGCCGTAGATCGGGTTGGTGCCGAAGTCCTGGATGCTCAAGGCACCGAAGTAAGCGCCCAATTCGACGTCCTTCGCCTTGATTTTCGGTGTTTTGACGACGCGGCGATTGACCTGGGGCTCGATGATGGACGGCTCGCCCGCGGGCTCGTCCACCACCACTTGGTTGGACGGCTTCTCGCCGCGATGAAACCAGCCGCAGCCGGATAGCAGCAAGGCTGCTAGAAGAACACTGCTAAGCCGAATTTCCATTCTTCCGGTTCCTCGTTCTGGTTTTGGTGGGTGAACACGTCGTACTTGCGCCAGTCGGCACGCCACATGAATCGCCGGGTGATGAAGCCGCGTACCCCCAGTGACACATAGGCCAATTGATTGTGGGTCTCTAGAGGTTTCGGCGGCACCTTATCATCGATGTATTGATACCCGGTACCGATGCCCGCGGTGGGCGAGAACCACTTCCACTCCGGTATGAACGTGTGGCGAAGCCCGATCGTCGCGACGTAGCGATTGTCGATGGTGCCGAAGGCTTGCTGCAGAACGAACTCGGCATCCAGGCTGTCGGTGAGCGAGAAGTCGCCGTAACCGGTAACCAGATTCTGATGATTGAACACGCCGTAGCCGGCACCCAGCTCCCAGCGATGGCTGGCAAAATCCGGGTACGGGGGAATAGGCGCCGGTTCGCCCGATGCGAGTCGCGAGCGCGCCAGATCGGAGCGCCGCACCCAGCCCTCCTGCCCGCCCGTCGCGCGCACCTTGTACCACTCGGTGCGGCTGTAGAGTACTGTCACCGTGTCGTCGCGACCCACGACGTAGGTCACGGGATAGCCGCGCCCCGGTCCGCTATGCATCTCGATGAAGGGGTCGGTAATGATCACTTCGACGAGCCGGGACTTCGCCAGAGCCGGACTCATCATGAACGCCTGCATCACGAGCAGCAGCGCGAGCAGTGGTCGCATCAGCTCAGTTCGCAACGGGCGCGACGAATGGATCGTTATAGTACTGAGCGCCAATGTCGATCCATTCTGTAATCAATCGCAACTCCGCCGGTGTCAGGAAACCCGTGTGATCAACCTGCGGGTCATGATACGTGCCGTCGAACAGCCTTAGAAAACCTGCCGACGAGTTGACGGAACTGCCCGCCGTCATCGGCGGTGGCAGGACCACTCCCGTAGGCACGGGCGCGCCCATAATAAGCGCCTGTTCGTTGCGAGGGAACAGCAGTTGTCGATAAGAGGTGCTGACGCTGGTGTCGTCGGTGGACGCGACCGCCCTCAAATCCAATTGACCCGCGGGTATTTGGATGGCCGCAGCGGCGCCAATCGGGGTGTGGCATGTCACGCAGGTGTGATCGACGGCGACGCCGCCCACCATGACGAGCCTTGGAAAATCCCAGAGCGACTGAATGTGGTAGGGCGGCATGGTGTCGTCGGGATAATGAATGGTACTGCGGCACAGCGCATCCCACGTCACGCAATGAGTATTGCTCGGCTTCGGCGTCGATAGATCCGAATAGAGATAGGAGAAGGGTGCATCGGCCGGCCGGCCGGCGACGGCCGCATCGGTCCAGACATCCGTGTAAAGCACATCGATGCTCGGTACCTGCGAGCATGGCATGGTCGAGCCCGTCTGGCAGGTCGTTGCCACGCGGGTCTCGGCCATGGTGTCGCCCTTGTCGGCGGGGGTGAACGTGGTGACGGTGTTCGGGAAGGCCACCCCGGGACCGGCGGCGCCGGCGTATACGGAGTTGGTCAGGCCGGTACGGCCGTGAGACAGCGGAAATAGTGGGTTGGCTGCATTCGCCGGGTTGTGGCATCCCTTGCAGACCTTGGTTTCGCCCGGCACCAATTGCAGCCAACTGGCGTGCTGCTGCGCGCTGATGCGGCGCGCATTCTTGTCGAGGATTTCGATGGTGAACGGCACGTTTGCCGGCAGCTGAATCTTGACGGACCCGTCGGGCTCGATCGGCGCGTAGGCGAGAATCTCGCGCATACCCATGCCGGCCGGACCGAAGGCCGAGTTGTTGATCTTGCGCACGTCCTTGGACGGGATCTCGACGGCCTTTTCGACTCTGATGAATCGAGCCGGGCGTTGATCGGCCGTGGCCTGCTTCGGATCGGCCAGCGCCGCAATGCTGGGCACGGCATTCCCGGTTTGCGTTTTCACGGTATCGACGCCATCGAAGTCATAGACGCTGCGGATGTCGAGGATGCCCTGTCCCAGTCCCGCCAAGGTCGTTGACTCCGTGGTGGGAGGCGTCGCGAGCGCCGCGGTGGGTGCGGGCACCCGGGCTTGCAGGATCACCGGTTCGACGATCATCAACCCCGATTCCGCGGACAGGATGGGGCTCAAGGTGCCCGCGGCGAAGTCGTACACCCAAATCGTATATTCGGGCGGCGCCAAGGTGACGGTCGCACCGGTGGTGTTGTTGTTGTTGCAGACACTGGTGGTGGATGAGGTGGCCGAGGCAAGAACCAGGCAGGGAGCCCAGCTCACCAGCATCCGATTAGTACCGTCGAACAGCGGGTAGACGGAGTCGAAGCGGCCGCCCAGCGAAGGCTTGTCGGGATCCGTCGTCACGCCAAGGGTGGTGGCGCTGACCTGACCGGTGCCCCCCGTGGCGGGAGTGCCCGTGGCCGACGGAACCGCTTGCTGATGGATTTCCACGAAGTTTCCCGCATCGATCGCGACGATGTCCCCGCCCTCCTGGGTATCGAGACCCGCCTGCGTATATTGCAGCGGCCGCACCAGGGCGAGGAGCTTGCCGTCGGCACGCTGCCGCGCGCTCAAAAACTGAATCACGCTGGTGTTGGTACCGGCGTTGTTCGCTCCCGTGGCGTGGCTGTTGGCGCCGTAGAACAACTCGAGGCCCGAGCCGTCAGGGTTGACCCGGTACAGACTGATCTGGTCGCCGTTGATGGACTCGTAACGCGAGAACACGATCTGCCCGTTCGACAACACCGACGGCGCGAAGTCGTGGTTGGTGTTGAAGCTGATCTGCTGAATGTTGCTGCCGTCGGCATTCATGACATGCAGCAGGAAGATGTCCTGTTTGCGGTCGTCGGTTTGGGCCGGGTATTGCGGCCGCCCTTCGTCGATCAAAATGGCCTGAGTCGCCGCCTGCCGGGTGGACGCGAAGACGATGCGTCCGTCGGGTAGATAGTGCGCGCCGACGTCGTGACCACGCGTCGTGGCATCGTTGGTCAGCTGCGTGACGGTTTTCAAGACCGCGTCGTACTGATAGATCTTCCACGTGGGCTGATTGATCTCCTTGGCGCCCTTGATCAAGGGGAGCCGCAGCGAGAACAGCAGTTTCTTGCCGTCCGGAGACACATCGAGATCCCGTACGTCGCCCAAGCCGGTGGTGATCGATTTGGTGAGATTCACTTCTACGCCGCCGGCGCTCGCCTGGTCGCGGATGTACAGGTCCCCGCCGGCGGTGGATGTAATGAGGTCTCGCACATCGATGTCTGCCGTCGGCGGCGGACGCTTGATGTAGGCCAGCGGATAGGTGAACGTGCCGGGATCCTGAGACTGCGGTCCGGCGAGTCCGGGAGCGTGACCGCTGATGCCGCTGCTGCATCCGACCAGCGCGAGCAGCGGAAAGACCAGCGTGAGCAGGGGCGACAAGAGCGCTGTCCACTTCGGCAGAGCGTGACGATGATCACACGGTCGCATGTTGTCGTTCATTGGTTCAACGCCCCCGTTCGATGGCGCGTACCGCATTGCAGCGGGGTTCGCACCGGTGAAACGTCGCGAACACGCTCCCGTTGAACTTAATTTGTCTCATATTGGCATCTTCGTTCGATGTTCGTGCGCAATCTGTTAACGCACTCACAGAAGAACTTCCTCACATCCGTTTCTCTGTGCACGTCGCTGAAAACTCATGCGAATTGGCAGCCAGGATAAGGGTAAGCCGAGGTTGGACGGCATGTCGCGAAACGCCGACGTCGGGTGGATGAGACATTACTTCCCGCCAGGTGGCCCGAGTATCTTCTCGCTACGTCGAAATCACAACTCACGACAGTGGATGTGCATATGAAGAATGGGATGGCAACTCCGAACTTGACCGGGTCGGGACGCGAAGCGGCGCCGATGGGCTGGGCGTCACTACGCCGGGCGTCGTCACGCTGGGCGTCGCCACGCACCCGCTTGAGCGCGCTCGCTTGCGCCGGCTCCGTGCTTCTGTTGACCGCGAACCTGGCCTCGGCGGCGACGTTGAACAAGGACCAGGCAAAGCGCATGTACGATCGCATCGCCGGCGTCACCGCTTCCGATGCCACTCTGACCAGCATGGTCGGTATGGATGCCACTCAGGCCGCGCTCAACATCGTCACCAAGGACCCCGCGTTCTACAACAACACCATCCGCAATCTCGCGATGCCGTGGACCAATCGCGACCAAACCGTATTTGCACCGCTCAACGATTACGTGGCGACCGTGGTCGGCATGGTGCGCGACGACGTGCCGTTCAATACCTTGTTGAGCGCCGACTTAGTGTACATCGCTGACGCGGCCTCCGGCGTTCCGTCCTATTCGCCCTCCAACAACGCCATGTATGACGCGATGGACACGAAGAGCGTGGACTTGAAAGCGCACCTGGTGTCCAGCACGCAGTCCGCCATCACGGGCGTGCCGGCGGCAGCCACCGCCGGAGTTCTGACGACGCGCGCCGCAGCGGCCGCCTTCTTCATCAACGGCACCAACCGCGCCATGTACCGCTTCACTATGATGAACCATCTGTGCAGCGATCTGGCGACCATCATGGACACCACGCGTCCGCCGGACCGCATCCGTCAGGACGTGACCCGCAGCCCTGGCGGCGACAGCAGTTTGTTCCTGAACAATTGCATAGGCTGCCACAGCGGCATGGATCCGATGGCGCAGGCCTTCGCCTACTACAATTTCAGCAACACGGATCCGACCACCGTCGATACCACCGGGCAGATCGTCTACACGGCCGGTCAGGTGCAGCCAAAATACTTCATCAACAATGCCAATTTCCCGTACGGCTACGTGACCCCGGACGACCACTGGGACAATCGTTTTCGC
>Ga0209006_10001507_pt1 | contig 21120 bp, 23 predicted proteins | sample JacPin_JW_Ref_O2_FD_188567 | JGI IMG/M metagenome (GOLD analysis project Ga0209006, IMG submission 188567) | Forest soil microbial communities from Algoma, Ontario, Canada - Jack Pine, Ontario site 1_JW_Ref_O2 (SPAdes) (version 2) | ecosystem: Environmental > Terrestrial > Soil > Boreal...
TCCCTTGAATCGTCAAAAGTCGCTGTGGCACAACGACTTTCGCTGATTCGGAGCCCCGATGCGCCTAGTTTGTGTGAGAAATCCGGGCTAGGACGCAAGCGTGCACGTATGCGGCGCGTGTTGCGTCCGTCACCGGTCGATGCCGAAACGGCCCGCATCCGCCTGCAGCAACGGGCGGCGGCCAGGCGCCACTCGAGCTGGCCGCGACAATTGCAGCAATTGGAGCATCTCGCATTCCCGTACGAGTTGGTGCCTGGCGCCGAGGCCGAGGCCGCTTATGAGGCCGCCCGGATCACGGGCGAGACAGAGGGATTCACGCCGCTGATCATAACGCCCGACAGCCTGTTGTTGCCGCCGTTCTCGCGCGAGCGGTTGCTGAGCGAAGCCCAGCGGATCCTTGCGGCCGCGCCGCAGGCCGAGAAGTTCTTCGCTGAGCGCCGGGCCCGCTTATTTCGCCACGGCGACGGCGACTCCACCCAGCGTATGCTTGACGAAGCCGAGGCGTTTGCGCTCGCGGAGCCGGTTGCCGCGCCCGCAAACGCCGACAATCGCATGAGCACCCTGCAGGACATGGCTGGGCAAAAGCCGCCGTTTCCCTGGGTCGAGGAGGCAGCCCTGGTCCGCATTCCCACACCGCGATCGTGGGAGATTCCGGCTTACACCATGTATGGCGGGTGGAACGGCTGTCCCGACTCCGCCGTTATGGTCGCGGTTGCACGGTACTGGAACGAAACCCACGGGGCCGACATATGCGCCTTGGGCAAACAGACGCTCGAATTCCGTGTCGCCCGTCCCCCGGCCGATCAACCCGCGGCGCTCGCACTCATCCGCGAGCAGATGCTTTTTTGCGCCGAAGGACTGCACGACCTGATCAGCGCGCCGCCCATGTTCCGCGATGTCGTCGCACAGTTGCGCGGGCAGCGATATTGGCTGTTCTGGTGGGACTATTGATCGAGAAGAGCACGGATCGGCGCAGTTAATCGCTAGTGTTCCATAATATGTCTTATGCGAATCAGCGATCGTCTAGTGCTGGGAACCGCGCTGTGGGCCGGCCGTTAACGTGGGACCGCCCCTGCTGCCAATCCCCCACGCAGAGCAAGGTCAGAGCCCTGGAGCCGCGCCACAAGGCGGCGGATGCGCTCGATAGCCCGACCGATCTGTCCCACGAGGCCGTCAAGGAGATTTCCCAGCCGCTCAATGCCGTCCTGGCGGACACGTTTGCGCTCTACCTCAAGACCAAGAACTTCCACTGGCACGTCAGCGGCCCGCATTTCCGCGACTACCACCTGCTGCTCGACGAGCAAGGCGAGCAGATTTTCGCCACCACCGACGACATCGCCGGACGGGTGTGCAAGATCTCCGCTCGATCGGCCAGATCGCCAAGCTGCAACGCATCGAGGACAACGACGAGGATTTCGTCGCGCCACTCGACATGCTGCGCGAGCTGATGAACGACAACAAGGCGGTCGCCAAGGCGATGCGCGAGGCGCACGAGATCGCCGACAAGCACGAGGACGTCGCGACCGCAAGTATCCTCGAGAACTTCATCGACGACACCGAGCGGCGCACCTGGTTCCTGTTCGAGGCAAGCCGCAGAGCGGATTCGACGGGTCACTGAGCCAAGCGCGCTCGCGCGCGCGCCGCGCCTTGGGTTAGGCGCTTTCGGTGGACGACAGGCGGGACGCGCTCGCGCCCCGCGAGCGCGTCTGCTACAGCCGCGTCCATCTTCTGCTTTTGGACCCGGCCCATGACCCCTGCCCGCGACATTTCCCGCCTGATCGAGATCATGGCGGCGCTGCGCACGCCGAAAACCGGCTGCCCGTGGGATCTGGCGCAGGATTTCGCGACGATCGCGCCCTACACGATCGAGGAAGCCTATGAGGTCGCCGACGCGATCGCGCGCCACGATCTCGACGACCTGCGCGACGAGCTCGGCGATCTCTTGCTGCAGGTCGTCTTCCACGCGCGGATGGCGCAGGAGCAAGGCGCGTTCGAGTTCGCCGACGTGGTCGAGGCGATCACGACGAAGCTGATTCGCCGCCATCCGCATGTTTTCGGCGAGGCGCGCGACCTGACGCCCGAGGCCGTCACCGACCTCTGGCACGACATCAAGGCGCAAGAGAAAGCGGAGAAAGCCGCAAAGGCCGCGCGCAGCCACGATACGGCGGCAACCCTCGCGGACGTGCCGGTCGCCCTGCCCGCCCTCACCCGCGCGCTCAAGCTGCAGCAGAAGGCCGCCAAGGTCGGCTTCGACTGGAACGATCCCCGGGCGGTGCTGGCGAAAATCCGCGAGGAGGCCGACGAGATCGAGGCGGCTCTCGCCGCCGGCGACGCGCCAGACGCCGCGGCCGAGTCCGGCGACCTCCTGTTCGCGGTGGTCAATCTCGCGCGCCATCTCGATGCCGACCCGGAAGGCGTCCTGCGCGCGACCAACCGGAAGTTCGAGCGCCGCTTCGCCTTCATCGAGCGGGCGCTGGGTGCCGACGGCAAGCAGCTCGCGCAGGCGACGCTCACCGAGATGGATGCGCTGTGGGATGCGGCCAAGGTCGCCGAACGGGAAGCGGCGGCGGCGAGCGCAACGTGACCCTGGAGCATGATCCCGAAAAAGCCTGCCCCGTACTTGATACGGGGTGGATACCGGTTTTCGGAAAAGATCATGCTCGAACAATCAGCCAACGTGCTTACGCCGGAGTAGCCTTTCCGGCCGTGTCGAACTTGGCGCGCACCAGCGCGACCTTGGCGGGATCGACCCGCACCGTCATGGCGAGGCGGCCCGCATCGGTGAGGGTCTTCCCCAGCACCTCGGCATTGCGATAGAGCCAGCTTGCGCCTGCCCCGTCGACCGGGTCGAGATCGAGCTCGAGCACGATGCGCGTCTGCGCCAGCTTGTCCTCGATCAGCCCGATCAGGCGATCGATCCCCTCCCCGGTCGCGGCCGACACCAGCGCCGGCTGGCGCGCCGCAGGCTGCCGCTGGCTCATGTTGTCCAGCCGCTCGCGCTCGCTCGCGTCGACGCGGTCGATCTTGTTCCACACCTCGATCAGCCGGGCGTCGCCGGGCTCGATGCCGAGCTCGCGCAACACGTTCTCGACGTCCTTCGACTGCGCCTCGGCGTCGAGATGCGAGACGTCGCGCACGTGCAGGATGATGTCCGCCTCGATGACTTCCTCGAGCGTGGCGCGAAACGCCGCGACCAGCTGTGTCGGCAGGTCGGAGATGAAGCCCACCGTGTCGGACAGGATGATGCGCGTGCCGTGCGGCAGGTCGACGGCGCGGAGCGTCGGATCGAGGGTGGCAAACAGCATATCGGCCGACACGACGCTTGCACGCGTCACGCGATTGAACAGCGTCGACTTGCCCGCGTTGGTGTAGCCGACCAGCGCGACGATCGGATAGGGCACGCGCTTGCGGCTGGCGCGATGGAGCGCGCGGGTGCGCTTGACGCCTTCGAGCTCGCGCTCGATCCTGGCGATGCGTTCGGCGATCAGCCGGCGGTCGGTCTCGATCTGCGCCTCGCCCGGGCCCCCCATGAAGCCGAAACCGCCGCGCTGGCGCTCGAGGTGGGTCCACGAGCGCACCAGCCGGCTGCGCTGATAGTTGAGATGCGCCAGTTCCACCTGCAGCGAGCCCTCGCGGGTGCGGGCGCGGCGGCCGAAGATTTCGAGGATGAGCCCGGTGCGGTCGAGCACCTTGGCGCCCCAGGCCTTTTCGAGGTTGCGCTGCTGCACGGGCGAGAGCGCGCAATCCATGACCACGATCCCGGCATCGAGGCTCTTGATGAGCCCGGCGAATTCCTCGACCTTGCCCTTGCCGAGATAGGTCGCGGGCCGCAGCGCGCCGAGCATCGCGATCCCGGCTTCGACAACCTCGAGGTCGATCGCGCGCGCAAGGCCAACCGCCTCCTCGAGCCGCGCCGGCGGCGACCGCTCGTCGGCGCGCCCGGCGGGGCGGTCGCGCAAATAAGGCCCGATGACGAGCGCGCGTCCGCTGGCGCCGCCCTTTCGGCTCAGCGCGTCAGCTTGCGTGTCGCGACGACGTGGCTCCAATCAGACCTTTTCCCCGGCCGGCGCCTCTTCGGCGCCTTCGAACAGCTGGATCGGGTGACCCGGCATGATCGTCGATATGGCGTGCTTGTAGACGAGTTGCGAGTGGCCGTCGCGCCGGAGCAGCACGCAAAAATTATCGAACCAGGTAACGACGCCTTGCAGTTTCACTCCGTTCACGAGAAAGATCGTGAGGGGAATCTTGGCCTTGCGGACGTGATTGAGAAAGGTGTCCTGTAGGTTCTGTGCGCGGTCGCCTGCCATGGCCTTTGTTCCGTTTTTTGCTCGCGCGGCCCTGCGCCCGCGAGAGTTCTTGTCACGCCAATAGGCCCGGCCTTCCACGCCCGCCGGGTTGACGTGGGCCGCTACATTAGATGGTACGTTGCGGTGCAGCGCAAGCCCAGTTTCCGCAATTCCGGGCTGGGCCACGGGCCCTTGAAAGATCAGGAGAATTCGGCGTGGCGATGAAACTCGCGTCGTAATGCCGCCGTAATTGGTCCGGGCGCGCCGGTTCCGACCGGGCGGCCGTCGATCTTGACGACCGGCAGCACGATCTGGCTCGCTGAGGTAACGAAAGCCTCCTGCGCCGCCATGGCTTCTGCAACCCGGAACGGGCGCTCATCGAGCGCAAGGCCCTGCGCGCCGATCACGTCGAGCAGGACGGTGCGGGAAATGCCGCGCAGGATCGCGTGGTCGGCCGGCCGGGTCACCAGCTTGCGGTCCTGGGTGACGATCCAGGCATTCGATGACGAGCCCTCCGTAACAAAGCCCTGCGCGTCGACGAACCACGCTTCGCGCGCGCCCTGCTCGCGCGCGGCCTGCTTGGCGAGCACGTTGGGCAAAAGCGAGACGGACTTGATGTCGACGCGCGCCCAGCGGTTGTCCGGCACCGTAACGACCGCCATGCCATCCGCGGCGATGCGGGCGTTGCGGGCCGGGTCGAGGTTCTTGGCGGTGACGACGATCGCGGGCGGCGTGTCGGGCGCCGGAAACGCATGATCGCGCCGCGCGACCCCGCGGGTGATCTGCAGATACACGATCCCGCCGGTGACGCGGTTGCGCCGGATGGTCTCGTGCAGCACGACGCTCAGCGCCGGCGTCGTCATCGGCAGGTGGATGCGCAGCTCGGCGAGCGAGCGCTGCAGCCGCTCCATGTGACGCCGCTCGTCGACCAGGCGGCCGCCCGCGACCTCGCACACCTCGTAGACTCCGTCGGCGAACTGGTAGCCGCGATCCTCGATATGCACCACGGCGTCGCGATGCGGCCGGTAGCGGCCGTTCACATAGGCAATACGGGACATGGAAGCTCAATCCATCGCCAGCGCCTTGAGCTTGCGGTGGAGCGCCGAGCGCTCCATCCCGACAAACTCCGCGGTGCGCGAGATATTGCCGCCGAACCGGCTGATCTGCGCCTTGAGATACTCGCGCTCGAACGCCTCGCGCGCCTCGCGCAACGGCATGCCCATCAGATGCTCGCCGCCGTTGCCGGCCGGCATGCTCGGCACCATCGAGCCCACGTCCTGCGGCAGCATGCTGGCGCTGATCACCGCCTCGGGCTCGCCGCCGGCGAGAATCATCAACCGCTCAACGTTGTTGCGCAACTGGCGCACATTGCCGGGCCAGTCGTGCGACTGCAGCACCGCGAGCGCGTCGGCCCCCATCTTGCGCTTCGGCAGGCCGGTCGCCTGCGAAATCTGATCCATGAAATGGTCGATCAGCGGCGGAATGTCGTCGCGCCGCTCGGCGAGTGCCGGCACGCGGATCGGCACCACCGAGAGCCGGTGAAAGAGGTCCTCGCGAAATTTCCCCACCAGGATGTCGGCCTCGATATTGCGCGAGGTCGACGAGACGATGCGCACGTCGACCGAGACCTTGGTGCTGCCGCCGAACCGCTGGAAGGTCTGGTCGACCAGCACGCGCAGGATCTTGTTCTGCGTCTCGCGCGGCATGTCGGCGATCTCGTCGATGAACAGGGTGCCGCCGTGCGCCTCCTCGAGCGCGCCCACCTTCTGCGCCTGCGTGGCGTCGCCCTGCTCGACGCCGAACAGCTCGATTTCCATGCGTTCCGGCGTGATCGCGGCCGCGTTGATGACGACGAACGGGCCGCCCTCGCGTCCCGAACGCGCGTGGATCGTGCGCGCGGTGAGCTCCTTGCCGGCGCCGGCCGGCCCGACGATGAGAACGCGGCTGTTGGTCGGCGCGACCCTGTCGATCGTCTGGCGCAGCTGGTTCATCGCGGTCGAGTGCCCGACCAGCGCGGTGGCGTGCGGCGCGAGCTGCTTTAGCTCCTTGACCTCGCGCTTGAGGCGCGACGTCTCCAGCGCGCGGTCCGCCACCAGCACCAGCCGATCGGCCTTGAACGGCTTTTCGATGAAGTCGTAGGCGCCCTGCTTGATCGCCGCCACCGCGGTCTCGATGTTGCCGTGGCCGGAGATCATCACCACCGGGAGATCCGGATGCTCCGCCTTGACGGCATCGAGCAGCTGCAGCCCGTCGAGCCGGGAGCCCTGCAGCCAGATGTCGAGAAACACCAGGTTCGGCCGGCGCGACCTGATCGACGTGATCGCGTCGTCGCTGTCGCGCGCGGTGCGGGTCACGTAGCCCTCGTCCTGCAGGATTCCGGCGACCAGCTCGCGAATATCCGCTTCATCGTCGACGATGAGAATGTCGGACGCCATCGCTATGCGCTCGCGGTTGACTGCGGCTCCGCCGCCTTGTCGGTGGCCGGCTTGACCGCCTCGGCGGCAAAGCGCAGGCGCACCCAGGCGCCACGGGCGCCGGGGGTCTTCTCGGCGGCATCGCGCAGCTCGATGCGGCCGCCATGGTCCTCGAGAATCTTGCCGACGATCGCGAGCCCGAGCCCGGTGCCCTTCTCGCGCGTCGTCACATAGGGCTCGAGCAGGCGCGAGCGGTTCTCCTTGGGCAGGCCGACGCCGTTGTCGACCACGTCGATCACGATGTCGCCGCCCTCGCGCCCGGTCGTGACATGGATGCGGCCGCGGCCGAGCTCGGCCGGCGGCACCGCCGAGATCGCCTCGGTGGCGTTCTTGATGATGTTGGTCAGCGCCTGCGAGATCAGCCGCCGGTCGAACCTCGCCGGCATCGGGTCCTCGGCGAACTCGGTGTCGATGTCGATGTCGGCGTTGCCGACCCGCATGAGGAAGACTGCCTGGCGCACCGCATCGGCCGCGTCCTCCGCGGCGATCACGGGCTTGGGCATGCGGGCGAAGTGCGAGAATTCATCGACCATGCGGCGGATGTCGTCGACCTGGCGCACGATCGTGTCGGTGCATTGCTCGAATACGGCGCGGTCCTCGGTGATCGTCTTGCCGTATTTGCGGCGCAGCCGCTCGGCGGAGAGCTGGATCGGGGTCAATGGGTTCTTGATTTCGTGCGCGATGCGGCGCGCGACGTCCGCCCAGGCCGAGGTGCGCTGGGCGGTGACGAGATCGGTGATCTCGTCGAGGGTGACGACATAGCCGTGCTGCGGGTCGGCGGCCTGCTCGGTCGCGACCCGCACCGATACGATGCGTTCGCGCCCGGCGCGGCTGATCGTGACCTGGCCCTGGACGAGGCGCTGCGTGCCGGCGAGCGCGGTCGCGATGATGCCGGCAACCTCCGGCACCGCTTCGGTGAGCTTGCGGCCGATCGCCTGCTCCGCGCCGGTTCCGATCAGCGCCTCGGCCGAGCGGTTGAGGATGCTGATCTTTCCTTCCTCGTCGGCGCCGATCACGCCGGCGCTCGCGCCGGCGAGCACGGCCTCGGTGAAGCGGCGCCGGCTGTCGATCAGATCGCGCGCCCGCACGATGTCGTCGCGCTGGGTGCGCAGCTCCTGCGTCATCTTGTTGAAGGTCTCGCCGAGCTGGGCGAGGTCGCCTTCGGAGGCGCGCACCGGCACCTGCACATAGAGATTGCCGGTCGACACGATATTGGCGGCGCCGATCAGGCGGCGGATCGGCGCTACCAGGTGATTGGCGAAGTTCAAGCCGATCCACACCGCCGACAGCAGCACCGTGAGCGCGATGACCGTGTACATCAACGCGAAGGCGATCTGCACGCCGAGCCGGCGGGCCTTGAGCTCGTCATAGGCCTCGAGCATCGCGCTGGCCTTGGTGCCGAGCTCGACGACCCGCGGGTCGATGGAGCGCACGGTGTAGAGGTAGAGGTCGTCGTAGCCGCGCATCTTGATGAGCGATACCAAGAGGTTCGACTGCGGGATCGGCTCGACATGCGGCTCGGTATCGCTCACCTTGTCGAGCGCCGCGGTCGGCGGAACCAGCACTTGCGCCTGCTTGGCGTAGTCCGCCCGCACGAGGACGCTGCGATCGCCGCGGATCAGCATGGCGACCGGCATGCCGCGCAACGAGGCCTGGGCGGTGAAGAACTGACGGAAGCGGTCCTGGTCCTGATCGAACAGCGGCTTCGCCGCCGTCAGCGTGATCGCCAGCGCGATGGTGTCGCCGCGCTGCACCGAGAGCTGTTCGCCGACGTAGATCTTGGCGATCACCAGCGTGTTGCTGATCAGGTCGCGCGCCGACAGGAGCTGGTCGAGGCCGCGGTCGAGCGTGATGCTGGCAACGATCGCGATCAGGATGGCGGGCACCGCCGCGATCACGGAAAACAGGCCAACGATCCGGGTATGCAGCCGCGCTCCCGCCCGCCCGCGCCGGCGCGCCTGCACGACGGGCCACACTTCGCGCACGATGATGCCGAGCAGGAGCAGCACCGCGAGCGCGTTGACGCCGAGCAGGCTGATCACGACGTAGTGGTTGGGTTCGATCGGCGTGAAGCCGACCAGCACCAGAAAGGTTGCGAGCGCCGAGAGCAGCGCGAGGCAGACCACGAGCGGTCCGATCACGCTGATCATGCGCCGTCCCCCCGGCGGGGCGGCCGCAACGGCATCCGCAGGCGTGGCGTCTTGTAGGGTCGTCATGGCTCCCCGTGGGTCACGCCTTGTGCGGCGGAGGAAGGGGTTAGGGGACGCCCTCCCCCGTCACTGGCAGCAATCCAGTGCGGCATTTATACAACAATGTTGCCGAATTGCGACAATTCCGCGGCGCCGCCCTTCCGCGGGCGCGGGAGGTTTCGGCGGGGCCATCATGACGTTTAGCCCACCGCATCCAGTCGAGAGCCGGTCCCCAGCCGTCCAAAGGCACCCGCTCAATTCGGGGGCGTCAGCCAATTACCTCTCCGACCCTCCATGCACGCAATCAGAGCCTGTCCAGAGCCGCCTTTACGTCACCGAGGACATCATCGACTTTGAGGGCCTGCCGTCGTGCCATGTCATACAACTCGTCAAGCTTCCGATCGAGAGGAGAGGCGAGTTGCTCAATATCAATGGATTCCAGCAAGCGTCCCTGTTCATCGCGTAGCGACATCCTCGCGAATCCTTCTCGTGTGTGAAGTACTTCGACACCAATCGTGTTGACGCGGGCAATGAAGCTGGGGCCGCTCAACGCTTCCCACATTATCTTTCCGGCTTTCGTCTTTTCCCAAAGGACTGGGATCAAGTCTTCAATCGTGGTCGACATCCTTTTAGTCCTTTTCGTCCTCATCGTAACGATAGCGCATTCTCGTGGCATTTTCAGTAAGTGCTCCGATTAGCGCTTTCACTTCCATCGCGAGGGCTACCGCCTGATCGTCCTCGTTTGCGGCCTGCCTTGCCTGCATTAGCGCCTCCGATAACTTCCTAAGACGAACAATCGTCCTATAAAGGCGCTTCTGTTCAGCACCTTCGATCATTTGCCTGACTTGAACGCATTCATTGGTCGCTAGATCAACGAACACTCCCGCCAAGGAGAACTCTCTGAGAACGATGTGCTGACCCGCACTTTCCAGATGGCCTCTTGCAGTGGCAAGCTCAAGAAGTCGTTCATGTGAGCGCAGTTCGGTTGCGACATTCCTCGCCGCATTGGCTGCGGCTTCGGCTGCCGTCACGGCGCGTCGAATCTGCCAGATGGCAACCATAAGGCCGACTACGGTGGCGAGGAGACCGGCCCATCCGACGGTCCCGAGCACCGAGGGATCGGTTAGTAAATATTGTAGTTGCTGTTGCAATCCGATCCACCGTGCCGACGTCGCGTGCGATTGCACACGACAATGTAACGGGGCACAACGCTCGAATGCTACCCGCCGGTGCGGATCACCTGGATATCGAGATCGCGGATTTTCTTCCGCAATGTGTTGCGGTTGACGCCGAGCAGGTCGGCCGCGCGGATCTGGTTGCCGCGGGTGGCGGCGAGCGCTGCGGACAAGAGCGGGTACTCGACCTCGCGCAGGATGCGATGATAGAGGCCGGGCGGCGGCAGGCTGTCGCCAAATTCGCCGAAATAGCGCGTGAGATGGCGCTCGACTGCGCCGGCGAGCGTCTCGTCGCCGCGCGGCTCCTCGCCGACGGCCGGCATGGCGGGCTGGGCAAGCTCGCCCTCGATGACGGCCGCCGAGATGGTTTCCTGGGGATAGAGCGCGGCAAGCCGGCGCGCGAGGTTTTCGAGCTCGCGCACGTTGCCGGGCCAGCGGTGGCGCTTGAGCCGGTCTTGCGCCGCCGCCTCGATCTGCTTCGGCGGCAGGCCCTCGCGCTCGGCCATCGTGAAGAAGTGCCGGATCAGGTCCGGGATGTCCTCGACCCGCTCACGCAACGGCGGCAGGCGGATCGGCACCACGTTGAGGCGGAAGAACAGGTCTTCGCGGAAAAGCCCCTGCTGAATGAGAATCCGCAGGTCCTTGTTGGTCGCCGCGATAATGCGCACGTCGGCCTTGATCGGCGTGCGCCCGCCGACTGTCGTGTATTCGCCCTGTTGCAGCACGCGCAGGAGCCGCGTCTGCGCCTCCATCGGCATGTCGCCGATCTCGTCGAGAAAGAGCGTGCCGCCTTCCGCCTGCTCGAAGCGGCCCGAGCTGCGCGAGTTCGCGCCCGTGAATGCCCCTTTCTCATGGCCGAACAGCTCGGACTCGATGAGATCGCGCGGGATCGCCGCCATGTTGATGGCGACGAAGGGGCCGCTCCGGCGCTTGCCGTAGTCGTGCAGCGCGCGGGCGACGAGCTCCTTGCCGGTGCCGGACTCGCCCGAGATCATCACGGTGAGATCGGTCTGCATGAGACGCGCCAGCACCCGATAGATGTCCTGCATGGCGGGCGAGCGCCCGACCAGCGGGATCTGGTCGAAATCCTCCACTTTCGGCGGCGGGAGCGGCTTTTCTTTCGGCTCCGACAAAGCGCGGCCGACGATCGCGATCAGCTCCTTGAGGTCGAACGGCTTCGGCAAATACTCGTAGGCACCGCGCTCGGAGGCGCGGATCGCGGTCATGAAGGTATTCTGCGCGCTCATGACGATGATCGGCAGGTCGGGGCGCAGCTTCTTGATGCGCGGCAAGAGGTCGAAGGCATTCTCGTCCGGCATCACGACGTCGGTGATCACGAGATCGCCGTCGCCCTGGCTCACCCAGCGCCAGAGCGTCGCCGCATTGCTGGTCGAGCGCACCTCATAGCCGGCACGCGACAGCGCCTGATTGAGGACGGTGCGGATCGCCGCATCGTCGTCGGCAACCAGTATGCTTCCCGCAGGCATTTCAGACCCTCTCAGGTTCCGCCGCCCGGCTCGGCGTCGTCACCCGTGAACTTGGGCATCAATACGCGAAAGATCGTCCGTCTTGGTTGCGACTCACATTCGATGATCCCGCCGTGATCGCCGATGATTTTCGCGACCAATGCAAGTCCGAGGCCGGTCCCGGTCGGCTTGGTGGTGACGAAGGGATCGAACAGGTGCGGCAGCAGGTCCTCGGGTACCCCCGGACCGTTGTCCTTGACGCAGAACTCGAGCGGCAGCGAGACCCGCGTCTTGCTGCCGGGCCGCGACAGGCGCACACCCGGCCGGAACGCGGTGGTAAGATGGATTTCGCCGTCGGTCGCGTGCTCGCCAATCGACTCGGCGGCGTTCTTGACGAGGTTGAGGAAGACCTGGATGAGCTGGTCGCGGTTGGCGAACACCGGCGGCAGCGACGGGTCGTATTCCTCGACGAACTTGATGTGGCGCGCGAAGCCCGATTGCGCGAGACGCTTCACGTGCTCGAGCACCGCGTGAATGTTGACCTGCTCGCGCGCGACCGGGCGCTCGTCGGCAAACACCTCCATGCGGTCGACGAGCTTCACGATACGATCGGCCTCATCGCAAATGAGCCGCGTGAGCGTGCGGTCCTCCTCGCCGGCCGACTGCTCGAGCAGCTGGGCGGCGCCGCGGATGCCGGAGAGCGGATTCTTGATCTCGTGCGCGAGCATGGCGGCGAGCGCGATGACCGAGCGCGCGGCGCCGCGGTGGGTAAGCTGTCGGTCCATCTTGTCCGCAATGGTGCGCTCCTGCAGCATCACCACCACGAAGCCCGGCTTTTCCGGGACCGGCGCGACATGCAGATCGACGACGCGCTCGCCGGCGAGCCGCGGCGACGACAGATCCACCCGGTATTCGTTGACGGCGGCGCCGCGGTTGCGCACCTGCTCGATCAGCGCGAGCAGCGGCGAGCCGAACGGCACGAGATCGCGCATGGCGTTGCGGCGCAGCAGCGACACCGAGACCTCGAAGAAGGATTCCGCCGCGACATTCGCATCGGAAATGCGTCCGTCCGGAGCGATCACCATGACGGGATGCGGCAACGAGTTGAGCACCGCGTCGGCAGCGGTCATGGGCGATGGCGCATGCGGCTCGATGAAGATCATGCGGCCGCTTTCCAGGCGAGCGCCGCGAAGGCGTCCGCGAGGCCGCGCTTGACGATGCGCGGATCCTCGGCAGGCAGCACGCGGCCGCGCCACGCCTTGCGCAAGGCCTCCGGCGCGCCGGAGGTTTCGGCGGCCGCGTCGATGGCCCAGCCGAGATGCTTGCGCGCGTGCCTGGTGCCGATGCGCATGCCGTGATGCGCCAGCATCTCATCATAAAGATCGGTGATGAGGGCGAGCTGACGCGCGAGCGGCGGCGGGGGCTCGCGCCGACCGGTGGCGAGGAAACGGGCCACTTGGCCGGGCAGCCATGGACGGCCCTGCGCGCCGCGCCCGATCATGACCGCATCGGCGCCGGACGCCGCGAGCGCCGCGACCGCCTCGTCGCAACTGGTCACGTCGCCATTGACCACGACCGGGATGGTGACGCGCTCCTTGACGGCGCGCACGGCGCGCCAGTCCGCCTGCCCGGTGTAGAATTGGCAGCGTGTGCGCCCGTGCACCGTGAGGAGGCGCACGCCGGCCGCCTCGGCGCGGCGCGCGAGCTCGGGCGCATTGAGCGAGCGCCAGTCCCAGCCGAGCCGCATCTTCAGGGTGACCGGCACCGAAACGGCCGCGATCGTCGCTTCGATCAGGGCGAGTGCGTGGTCGAGATCGCGCATCAACGCCGAGCCGGAGGCGCCGTTGGTCACGTGCTTGGCGGGGCAGCCCATGTTGATGTCGATCACCTTTGCGCCGGCGGCTTCGGCGATCCGCGCACCCTCCGCCATCCACCGCGCCTCGCAGCCCGCGATCTGCACGACATGCAGGCCGATGCCCTGTCCCTCGATACGCAGACGCACGTCGGGCCGTGCGCGGGCGAGGGCCGCGCAGGCCGCCATCTCGGAGACCACGAGCCCCGCGCCGAGGCGGGCCGCCAGCCGGCGAAACGGCGCATCGGTCACGCCGGACATGGGCGCAAGGACCACCCGATTGGACAGATCGAGGTGGCCGATCCGCAGCGGTCGTGACCCGCAAGCTGTTGTAGTGACTGCGTTACTTGTTTCCATATGCCTAGCTTTTAGGCGAATTATGCCATTGCTTACAGATTAGCCAATTTTGCGGGCAGCGCAAGTGCTGCATTGCAACATTGTGAATATCCGCGGCGGGCGGGCTATTTACAGCGAACCGGTTGTGCCGACCAGCTTGCCGGGGCTAAATCCCGCGCAAAATTTCATCGGCGGGGTAGTCATGACAGGCTCTGTGGCGGCGGTGGTGGTCGCGGGCGGACGCGGCCTCCGCGCCGGGGGCGACGTGCCGAAGCAATATCGCGCGCTCGGCAATGTTCCGGTCCTGCGCCAGAGCCTGGCGATATTCGCCATCCACCCGGAAATCCGCTGGGTCCAGCCCGTCATTCACCGGGATGATGGCGCGCTCTATGGCGCAGCCGCCGAGGGTCTCGCGATCCTGCCGCCGGCCCACGGAGGCGCTACGCGGCAGGCGTCGGTGCGGGCCGGTCTCGAAGCGCTCGCCGGGCACCGCCCCGCGATCGTGCTGATCCATGACGCCGCGCGTCCGTTTACGTCACCTGCCTTGGTATCACGCGCGATTGCGGCGGCCGGCCAACGTACCCCTGTTGGCGCCGCCATTCCGGGCGTGGCGATGACCGACACGATCAAGGAAGTCGACGCTGCGGGAGGGGTCGTGCGCACCCTCGACCGCGCGCTTCTCCGCGGCATCCAGACGCCGCAGGCCTTTGCGTTCGATGCGCTGCTGGCGGCGCACCGCGCGGCGGCCGCGGCCGGACGCGAAGATTTCACCGACGATGCCGCCCTCGCCGAATGGGCCGGCATGGCGGTCGACGTGTTCGACGGCGAGGCCGGCAACATCAAGCTCACCACGTCCGATGACTTCGCGCGGGCCGAGGCGCGCACGATGGCGGCGCTCGGCGACATCCGCACCGGCAACGGCTACGACGTGCACGCCTTTGCGGACGGCGACCACGTGTGGATCGGCGGCGTCAAGATCGCGCATGAGTGCGGGCTCACCGGCCATTCCGACGCGGACGTCGGGCTGCATGCCCTGGTCGATGCCATCCTGGGGGCGCTCGCCGACGGCGACATCGGCGCGCACTTTCCGCCGAGCGACCCGCGATGGAAGGGCGCCTCCTCCGACCGCTTCCTCAAGTTCGCGGTCGAGCGCGTCGCCGGACGCGGCGGTCGCATCGCCCATCTCGATCTTACGGTCGTCTGCGAAACACCCAAGATCGGCCCGCATCGCGACACCATGCGCGCGCGCATCGCCGAAATCGCCGGCATCTCGATCGATCGGGTCGGCGTCAAGGCGACCACCAGCGAAAAGCTTGGCTTCACGGGCCGGCGCGAAGGCATCGCGGCGCTCGCGACCGCGACCATCCGGTTGCCATGGAGCGGCGCATGAGCGAGCCCATCCGGGTTGCGGCGAAGCGCCTGCTCGGGCTCTGCCGCGCGCGCGGCCTCAGGATCGCGACCGCCGAATCCTGCACCGGCGGCCTCGTCGCAGCGGCGCTGACCGAAATTCCCGGCTCGTCCGACGTGGTCGACCGCGGCTTCGTCACCTATTCGAACGAAGCCAAGCACGAGATGCTCGGCGTGCCGCTCGCGACATTGAAAAAATACGGGGCGGTGAGCCGGCAGACCGCCGAAGCGATGGCGCGCGGCGCGTTGAAGAATTCGGATGCCGATCTCGCGGTCTCGATCACCGGCATCGCCGGCCCGGGTGGCGCCACGCCCGGCAAGCCGGTCGGCCTTGTGCATTTCGGCGCCGCGGCGCGGCGCGGCAGCCGCATCCACCTGATGCAGAAATACGGCGACATCGGCCGCCGCAAGGTGCGGCTTAAATCCGTCGCCGAGGCCTTGGCGATGCTCGAGCGACTCTCGCGGCGCCCGGGCTCGTGACGCCGCGCGGTGGCTGGGCGTCACGCTTTAGGTCTCGGCCTTGCGCCCGGCATAGACCTGATCCGCGCGCCGCTCGAACGCATCGGCAAAGCGGCGAAACACCATCTCGAACATCGCCCCCATGACCATGGCGAGCGCGCGGCTGCGGAATTCGTAGTGCAGGTAGAACTCGACGTCGCAGGCGCTCTCGCCGGCGTCGCGGAAGCGCCAGCGGTTGTCCAGCTGGTTGAACGGACCGCTCAGATAGTCGACGAGGATCTGCTGCTCCGCCTTGTCGAGCGTGACGCGGGTCGTGAAGGTCTCGTGGATGATCTTGTAGACGACCGTCATCTCGCACACGATCGTATCGCGCCCGCGCTCGTCCTGGCCGCGCTTGCGCAGCTTGAGCGAGCGGCAGAACGGAACGAATTCGGGGTAGCGCTCGACATCGGCGACAAGAGCGAACATGTCGGCGGCTGAGTGCCGCACGCGGCGCTTGGTCGAGAATTGCGGCATGGCGGGATCACAATCTTTTTGCGCGTGATATTTTCCGAAAACCGATGCCCACCCCGTATCAAAGTACGGGACGGACTTTTTCGGGATCACGCGTTGGCGCGCGCGGCCTTCAGCCTGGCGAAATCATCCCCGGCATGATGGGAGGAGCGCGTGAGCGGCGACGCCGCGACCATCGCAAAGCCCTTGGCGTACGCGATCGTCTCGAGCGCCTTGAACTCGTCGGGCGGCACGTAACGGATCACCGCGTGGTGCTTGCGGGTCGGCTGCAGATATTGCCCGATGGTGAGGAAATCGACGTCGGCCGAGCGCAGGTCGTCCATCACCTGCAGCACTTCGTTGCGCTCCTCGCCGAGCCCCACCATGATGCCCGACTTGGTGAACATGCGCGGGTCGAGCTCCTTCACGCGCTGCAGCAGCCGGATCGAGTGAAAGTAGCGCGCGCCCGGCCGCACCGTGAGGTACTTCGAGGGCACGGTTTCGAGATTGTGGTTGAACACATCGGGCCGCGCCGCGACGACAACGTCGAGGGCGCCGTCCTTGCGCAGAAAGTCCGGCGTCAGCACCTCGATCGTGGTCGTGGGGCAGCGCGCGCGGATCGCCGCGATGGTGGCGGCAAAGTGCCCTGCCCCGCCGTCGGCGAGATCGTCACGGTCGACCGAGGTCACGACGATATGCGCGAGGCCGAGCTTGGCGGTCGCTTCCGCTACATGCTCCGGCTCGGCCGGATCGAGCGCCCCGGGCAGCCCGGTCTTGACGTTGCAGAACGCGCAAGCGCGGGTGCAGGTGTCGCCCATGATCATGAAGGTGGCGTGCTTCTTCTCCCAGCACTCGCCGATGTTCGGGCAGCCCGCCTCCTCGCACACCGTGTGCAGCCCGTTCGCGCGCATGATCGCGTGCGTCTGCGCATAGCCGCGCGAGACCGGCGCCTTGACGCGGATCCAGTCGGGCTTTTTCAGCGCCGGCTGATCCGGCCGGTGCGCCTTCTCGGGGTGGCGCGCCGGCACCTTGCTGACGGTATCGAGCACGACGACCATGACCAACTACCCTCCGACCGCGGAATCGTCCGCCGAAAGTCCGCGCGGCAACTTCGTGTGCTCATCGATGACTGCACCGGCGATTTGAGAACGAGTGAGATTTCTCGCATCCGTCAAATCGGCCCCTTTGAGGATGGTGCCTTCCAGATTCGCATCCTTGAAATTTGCGCCTCTAAGAAGTGCGTTCGAAAAATCCGCGCCACTCAGGTTCGCGCGTTCCAGATTCGCGAAGCTCAGATCCGTGCGGCGCAGGAAGGCTCCGCGGACATCAAGCTCGAATCCTTCCGCGTCGGAGAAACCGCCATGGGCTGGATTTGTCATTGCCGCACCAGATAGTTGCGCAAAGTGTTGATTATTTCCCTGACGTCGACGGGCGGTTCGCCTTCACCGTAGCTGCCCGCCCTTTCTCTCAGGTAGGTAGATAGGAGCTCAAGGGTCGGTTTGGCTAGGTCGGGGAAATCCCTCGCGATCTGCCGCAGCGTATAGATAGCCCCGAGCCTGATTTCCAGTTTTTCGTCAGTCAGCTGCCCAACCGCCCTGTTGAACAACTCAGCGACGTGGTCGCGTCGCGCGAGTTCGGCCTGCCGCAAGGTGGCATCTGCTTGCCGGGTGGCGGCGACAGCGCGGCGCCAGGCAATGTAGATTCCGAGGCCTCCGCCAAGAATGAGTCCGAAAGTTCGGAATAGTTCCGAGAAGGAGAGCCACCACGCCATTTCAGGTGCGCTGGACCGCCTGCACGCCCAAGCTCCCCGCCATGCTCCAATCCATGCAACACTCCCTGTTTGCGCAAGCATAGCATGCGCCGCACCAGATGGCACAGCCGCGCGCCGTTGCTATCATTTGCGCCCTACTCAATCGGGAGACATCCAGGATGAGCTACGATGCCCTCACAGCCGAGATCGCCAAGTTTCGCGGCCACGACGGAGACGAAGGCGAAGCCTATTACGCGCGGCCGACGCGGGCGGGGAAATTTCCCGGCGTGGTCGTGATTCATCATTTGCCCGGCTGGGACGAATGGATCACCGAGGTGGTGCGCAAGTTCGCGCATCACGGCTACGCCTGCATCTCGCCGCACCTCTATTTCCGCGACGGGCCGGGCAGTCCGGACGACGTTGGCGCCCGCGTGCGCGCCGCGGGCGGCGTTCCCGACGAGCAGGTGGTGGGCGACGTCAAGGGCGCGATCGCGTATTTGCGCGCACAGCCGAACGCCAACGGCAAGGTCGGCGTGATCGGCTTCTGCTCGGGCGGCCGCCACGCTTATCTGTGCGCCTGCAAGCTCGCCGAGATCGCCGCCGTGGTCGATTGCTGGGGCGGCAACGTCATCGTCGACGACAAGTCGCAGCTCAACGCCAAGCGCCCGGTCGCGCCGATCGATCTGACCGAGCATCTGCGGGCGCCGTTGCTCGGCATCTTCGGCAATGACGACCAGAACCCGACCGCCGACCAGGTCAATCGCACCGAGGCGGTGCTCAAGCGGCTCGGCAAGACCTACGACTTCCACCGCTACGACAAGGCCGGCCACGCCTTCTTCAATACGACGCGCGAAGCCTATCGCCCCGAGCAGGCGGCGGACGGCTGGGCCAAGGTGTTCGCCTTCTATCGCAAGACGCTCGCGGCCTGAGCGGCCGGCCACACACGAGGAGACATCAGATGTGCTCGTATATCGTCGAGAAGGCCCGCGTGTCCGGCAGCGCCAAGGGCGCGAGCGGCTGGATGCAGATCGACACCGCCAATGTCTATTTCGACCATCCCTATCACGCCCCGCTCGACCACGCGCTGGCGATCGATTTCGTCTGCGAGGCCGATGGCGGGCGCGAGCGCGTCGCGGTGGAGCTCTCCGCCGCCTCGGCACGCGAGCTGGTGAGCAAGATCATGGTCGCGCTGGCGGTCGGCGAGAACGCGCACGCGGCCGCGTGACGTTTACGCTTCGTCAACCATCGGCGCCCATCCGGCGCCCATCGGATCGCAGTTCCGGAACCAAGCGTGGGCCACGCGGTTCGCTCGACAGGGCAACCACAGGCGGGACGACATGGCTCACGTCCTCACCGGTGCCGACATCGGCGCCTCTCCGCGCGTGCAGAAAATCGACCTTGCCGACATCAAGGCCGCGCTCGCCAAGGGTCTCGACGATTTTCTGGCGAGGCCCAGCCACGCGATCTTTCTCGGCATCATCTACCCGATCGTCGGCTTGATCGTGGTGCGGGCTGCGCTCGGCGGCGCCATGATGCCGCTGATCTTCCCGATCGTCGCCGGGTTTGCCCTGGTGGGTCCGTTCGCGGGCATCGGGCTTTACGAAATTTCGCGCCGGCGCGAGCAGGGTCTCGACTGCTCGGCCGGACACATCATGTTCGACATTTTCCAATCATCGGCCCTCGGCGCCGTCGCGATGCTCGGGACGACGTTGATGCTGATCTTCCTCGTCTGGCTCGTGGTCGCACAGCAGCTTTACCGCACGTTCTTCGGCGACGCCGCGCCCGCCTCCGTCGCCGCCTTCGTGCATGATCTCGCGACCACGCCGTCCGGCCATATGCTCATCGTCGTCGGCAACGGCGTCGGCTTTCTGTTCGCGCTCATGGTCCTCGCCATGACCGTCGTCTCGTTTCCGCTGCTGCTCGACCGCGAGGTCGGTCTGGTCACGGCCGTCGTGACGTCGTGGCGCGCGGTAGCCGCGAACCCGGCCGCGATGGCGCTATGGGGAATGGTCGTCGCCATCGGCCTCGTGCTCGGCTCGGCGCCGCTGCTGTTCGGCCTCGCCGTCGTCATCCCGGTGCTCGGGCATGCGACCTGGCACCTCTACCGCGCCGTGATCCTTCCCGACTGAGTCCGCCGTAGCGGCTGCCCAATCGGCAGGCAGAATCGCTTGCGACATCGCCGCGCACAACATTCTCCCGCTGAACGTCTTGCCTCGGCGCGCGGGACTTTTTAACTTTCCGCCGATCGGTTCGCGCGTCGCGCGCGCCACCGTGGGGAACAGGCGATGGGTTACGGCATGCAGGGTGCCGCGGCGGTCGCGATCATTGCCGCATTCGTGTCCGGCCCGATTCTCGCCGCCGACGATTTGTCCATCGTCGGCGTCTACGTGCAGAACATGACGTGCAAGGGCGACGGCAGCGATCCTGCCACCAAGGTTGTACGCATCACCGAAACCGACGTGCATTCGAGCTTCGGCACCTGCAAGTTCGTCAAGAAGGAGCACGACGGCAACACGCTGGCGGCGCAGATGTCATGCGACGGGCCGGGCGGCAATATCCTGCTCGGCGACGTGCGCTTCACGGTGCGCGACGACAAGAACGTCGATTTCGTCGACCAGGACAACACCTATAAATCGGTGCTCTATAAGTGCCCGCAGACCGGCGCGTCGCAGCCCGCGCGCGCGACCGGCACGCACTAGCGCCTATCCCGGCGAAAGCCTGCCCCGGATATGATCCGGGGTGGATGCGGGTTCGCCGATCGGGATATGCGCAAAATAAGGACGCGGTCACGCCGACGCGATCGTCGTCACCTGCGTGGCGCGGCGCGCCAAGGTCCCATCGCGCTCGCACTCATAGCCGGCGACGCGCAGCGCGCCGGTGGCGGCGCACATTTCGACCGCCAGCCGCGTGAACCGGTTGAGCACCGGCGCCGTCACCCAGCCCAGGCTGTCGCAGGCGAAGGATCCGTTCCATGCGGCCAGCGCCTCCCGCCGGCGCCGGCTCGCCGCTGCGGCTTCGGTCGGGCTGCACGTCATCACGACGTCGGCGCCGACGCGGCCCTCCCATCCGGCCGCGGCATCGAGCCAGTCATTCGCCGCGCACGTGGTGCTTTCACGCGTCGCAAACCCTTCCTCGGTACGCTCGATCACGCAGCGCTCGTCGGCGCGCGTGCCGGCGAGCGTGTAGATCACCGGACGCGCGATCGGGGTGCGCTCGAGCCGCTGGCGCGCCTCG
>Ga0209006_10001508_pt1 | contig 21119 bp, 5 predicted proteins | sample JacPin_JW_Ref_O2_FD_188567 | JGI IMG/M metagenome (GOLD analysis project Ga0209006, IMG submission 188567) | Forest soil microbial communities from Algoma, Ontario, Canada - Jack Pine, Ontario site 1_JW_Ref_O2 (SPAdes) (version 2) | ecosystem: Environmental > Terrestrial > Soil > Boreal...
CTCATTGGTTTCTTCTCCAACACACTCCCGATACGTACGTCTCTCGAGCCCGGCTGCACCTACCGTTCCCTGTTTCGCCGCGCGCAGCAAACCATTCTTAGAGCTTTTGCGCTCGAAGATATTCCCATGGAGAGCATTGTGTCACGCCTGCGGCGCAGCGGAGCGTTGCGTCGCGAGGACGCTTTGTTCGATACCTTTTTCGTGCTGCACAATGAACCGATCCGGGAACTCTCGATTCCCGGGCTCCAGTCCGAATGGATCAGCCCGCATAATCCGACAACGATGTTCAAGCTTTCGGGTTCGGTTTCGGAAAAAAACGATGGGCTGCTCTATATGCTCCACTACGATTCCAACTACTTGTCGGAAGACAGCGTGCGGGCGCTGGGACGTTCCTTTGACCGGCTTCTTGCCGCCGCTGCAGCTGCGCCCGACCAGCCAGTCTTCGACGCTCTAGCGGAGGGGCCTGCGACAGCGGTACCTCGTTTCTCCGCGACCCGCTCCTGACCTGCGCTTATTTCATGAATTATTCCACCACAATCGGCTTGCCGGGATTTGCAATCGCCAGTGCAGATGCAGCGGTTACGCCTGTGAATTGTAGGCAGCAGACCGCGGCTGTCCGCCCCTCCCGTGATGGCGTTTTGCATACTGCCCCGCTGACATACCATCAAGAGCGGCTCTGGTTCATTGACGAATTCGAACGCAATCGCGTGTACTCCGGATCGCCCACTTATCACAATATTCCAATATTGCTGCGGATCGACGGAGAAACGAATCGCGCGGCGCTCGAGTCTGCACTGCAGTCTTTGATTTGCAGCCATGAGGCTCTGCGCACGAAGATTCAGCAGGGAGAGCAGCGCGTCTATGCGGTCGAACCATTGCCGCTTGCTGTCCTTGACGCCGGCGGGCTGGATGAAAACCAGGTCGTCACGCTCGCTCTGTGCCGCTGTCGCACACCGTTCCTGCTGGAGAACGATTACCTCTTCCGCGCCGACCTGTGGCGCATGGCAGAAGACCGGATGCTGCTGGCGCTGACTGTCCATCATCTTGTTGCCGACCTGACTTCTACGCAAATACTGGCGGAGCAACTGGTGGAGTTCTACCGTGCCGAAGTAACCGGCGCCAACACTGGCGGGTCTGGTGCCGCCGCCGGTTTTTCGGCGTATGCACGCTGGCATAGGTCGCTGCCGGGAAGCACATTCGATCCCCTGCTGCCCTTCTGGAAATGGCAATTGCAGGGCGAATTGCCGGCCCTCGAATTGCCATACATTCGCGGCCGACATCACATCCACATCTACTCGTCGGCCGTGCGGCAGTTTGCGCTCGACCGCGAGCTTATCTCCGTCATGGTCGAGCTCGCCGCGCGGGCGCAGGTTGATCTGTCGGACGCGATATTCGCGGGCTTTCTCGTGGCGCTGTATGCCTGTTCCCGCCAGAAGGAGATTATTGCCGGCATCAGTCATCCTAATCGCGACCGCGACACGGAGCAGATGGTTGGGCCCATCGCTAACCTTCTGGCAGTACGATTCCGCCCGGATGAGACATGGACGTTCAGCGAATTGCTACGGCATGTACACAAAAACGTTCACCAGGCGCGCAACTATGGCGGGCTCCCGTTCGACTTGCTGGTGCAGCGACTTAACCCTCCCAAGGATATGAGCCGGACTGCTCTGTTCGATGTGTTGTATCGGTTGCTCGAAGATGAGCCGCATGTCTGGATGGTACCCAACGCAGTGATACGCCGCATTGAGACCTTCGTTGGGTACGGAAAGTACGACTTAACCCTTACGTTGCGGCACAGAAACCACATCGCGTCCGGCTATCTTGAGTTCAACCGTGAGTTATTTCACGAGAGTTTCATAGAAGATTTCCTGGTCATTCTCGAATCCGTATTGCGCACAGCCGCCGCGGATGTGAGGACTGTGGTCTCGCGGCTCGCCGCTCTGCCGACGGTGCTGGCGCAACGGCAGGTCGAACTGCTGCGCGCGCAAGCAGGCGTAGAAGCGCAATTCTCTACCCTGAACGAGGCCTTCGACGCCATCTGCGCACGTTGCCCGGACCGTATCGTAATCGTTTTTGAAGGGACGCACTTCAGCTATCGTTCGATCGGTGATTGCGCCCTCCGGGTTGCTCGGGAGTTGCTCAGGGCAGGAGTGCGGCCCGGAACGCCCGTGATCGTTTTTCTTGACAGGTCTCCCGCGGCGATTGGCGCGATGTTGGGCGTCTTGCAAGCGGGAGCGTATTACGTTCCCGTGGACCCGCAGCATCCGCCGCTGCGAATGGCAATGTTGGTGGAGGACTCCGAAGCCGCGTATGTGATTACCAGCGCCGCACTCAGAAAGAAACTCGCCGAGCACATGCCGGGACGTCTCACTCATGTCATCGAACTGGAGGAAATTTCCCGATTGCCCGCCGGGCCACTGGCGGCGCGGTCGCGGCCAGAGGACGTGGCCTACAGCATCTACACATCGGGTTCCACCGGACGGCCCAAGGGCTGCCTGGTGCAACATCGAAATGTCGTGCAGCTTGTGTTAAGCCAGGCGGCTACCTTCGCTTTCTCCGAGGAAGATGTTTGGGCATGGTCGCACTCGATGTCCTTCGATTTCTCCGTTTGGGAGATTTTTGGATCGATTTTGCACGGAGCTCGAGGAGTGATGCTCTCTGAAGACGCCGTGCGAGACCTGGACATGGTTCGAGACAACTTGGCTGAGGAGCAGATCACCATCCTCAATCAGACTCCCGCCGCGGGAGTGCGTCTGACCGAACACCTGATGGCAGACGCCGCCGCGACGCCAAGCTTGCGCTACCTGATCTTTGGAGGAGATGTACTGACACCCAAAAAGCTGGAGCCGTGGTCCGCGTTGAACCCTCACGTGGCGATCGTGAATATGTACGGAATCACCGAGACCACGGTCCACGTTACATACAAAGCTCTGGATTCGGCGGAGATTGCGCAGGATTCGCGCTCGGTCGGAAGGGCGTTGCCAAACGCGGCAAACTACATTGTGGCGAATGATTACAGCCTGCTCCCCGCAGGGACGCTGGGTGAGATCGGAGTGACCGGGGATGGGGTATCGCTTGGATATTGGAAACGCCCCGGGCTCACAGCCGAGCGATTCGTACCCGACTCTTTCGGTGAACGTCCGGGCGCGCGCATGTACGTTTCGGGCGATTTGGGGCGCCTGCTGCCTAACGGCGAGATCGATTTTCATGGCCGGCGCGACAATCAGGTCAAGATCAGAGGCTACCGGATAGAGTTGGGTGAAATCGAGAAAGTCTTGCTGGACCATGGGGATGTTCACGAGGCTGCCGTGGTGGTCCGCGACGACGGGATGGGCAACCGTATGCTCGCAGCATTCGTTACTCCCCGTGAACGTGAGATCGATCCCGGTGTCCTGCGCTTGCACCTCCAGGAGAGGCTTCCCGCACCCATGAATCCCAGCCTTATCAAGCCGCTCCGTGCGCTACCCCGGAGTGCCACCGGCAAAATTGATCGTAAAGCGCTGACCGAGCTGGCACTGCAACGAGATGAGCAGACTGTGGGTTACCTTACTCCTAAGAATGAGACGGAAAGCATTCTCGCCCGGATTTGGGAAGAGGTTCTCGGGCGGAGTCCGATAGGAATAGCGGATAACTTCTTCGAGATCGGCGGGGACTCTATCTTAAGCATTCAGATTTGCACGCGCGCGCGACGAGCTGGCCTGGCCTTGGCGCCAAAGCTCCTTTTTGAACATCCAACAATCGGGGAACTCGCGCCCAAGCTCGAGCGTACATCTGCACAGCCCATTAGCGGGAAGCTTATTCGTGAGGCCCCGTTGCTTCCGGTGCAGGCATGGTTCTTCGCTCAGAAACACTCTCATCCGAATCACTTCAACCAGAGCGCCTGGTTCACTCTGAGAAAGGGCGTGACTGCGGAGGATCTCCACGAGGCATTCCAATTTCTGCGCCAGCGCCACGTCGCGTTGCGCACGGTCTTCGTTGAAGAGAACGGAAGCGTCTTTCAGCGCGAATCGGATGTTTCGCCCAGATTTCACTTTTCTCAGTTATCGTTCGCCGGTGAGAGTGACGAGGAGCGTAGAAGGGAAATAAAGGCTGCGGCCGATGAGTTGCAGCGCGGGCTGAATGTGCATACCGGGCCGGTGTGCGGCGCTTTGATGGTTGAGCCGGCGAGCGGCGAGTCCGCACGGTTGCTGATCGTGCTTCATCACCTGATTGCCGACTCGATCTCATGGCGAATCCTGGTGGAAGATTTGGACCTTTTCCTCGATCATCGGCTGAAGCCTGAGCCGTTGAATTTTACTCCGGCTTCATCGCTGCTGGAATATGCGTACCATTTTTCGGAGGGCGCAGCCTCGCGAAATCAAACTGTCCCTTCGAGCGGCGTTGGGGTTGTTGCCACTGCGGCAAACACATTTGCCAACTACCAGGAGGTGGAGATCACCTTTGACGAAAGCTCTACCACCCAAATCGCCAACGCGCTCATTCGCGAAAGGCTGGGATGGGAAGAGGCATTGATTGCCGGAGCTGCACAGGCCGCCCTGGCTTGTGGAGGTGGTGAGGCGCAGGAAATTTTCTTCGAAGGGCACGGACGCGAAAGCAATTCTGGCGGCTACGATCCTTCGCAGGCCATCGGCTGGTTCATGAAATTGTATGGCATTCGTCTAGGACCTATGCGTGGCTCTGGCGTGCTCTACGCTCGTGAGGCCAAAGTGAAGGTCGCGCAGGCGAAAACGCAACCCGATCTTTTCCAACAGTGGCGGCAACAAACAGCTGCCGACGGAAGGGGTGAACTCCTTCAGCCCGGAATCTGCGTGAACTTCCTGGGCCAATTTGATGCGCTATTGCGCACGGCGAAGTGGTTAAGCCTCGCGGAGGGCGAAGCATGCGCTGAGATCGCTCCCGAAAACCGCCGCTTCCACTTGATTGACGTGATTGCCCTTATTGTGAGCGGGAAGCTTCGCGTTCGCTGGGGATATTGCGCCGCCCTCCATCAACGCACCACTATCGAACAACTTGCCGCGAGTTTCTCGCATTTCTTGCGGGCGCTTCCCTCTATAGCCGATTTCGATTTACAACCCAATTCTCCAGCCGAGAACGCGCCATGCTACCCGCTGGCCCCTGGGCAGCTTGGCCTTCTCTATCGTGCGCTGGCTAATCCGGACGCCCCGCCTGAGTACTTGATCGGTTGGCTGCTCAAATTCGACGGCGAACTGAAAGTCGATTTGTTCCGGCGAAGCTGGGAGATCCTGCTACAACGCCATGAAGGCCTGCGATCCTGTTTCGCGTGGGGAGGAGCTGACGGGCCTACACAAAGATTCGCCGAGAAGGTCCATCTTCCTTTTACTGTGCTTGACTGGCGCGCTCTACAGCCCCGCCACATTCAAACTCAGATGGAAGCGCGCATGCGGGAGAAGGCCACCAGAGCTTTCGATCTCGGCAAAGCTCCGTTGCTCTGGCTTGAGCTTATACAGAGCGGCGATCGGGAGTGGTATGTACTGCATCACATTCATCATGCGATTCTGGACGGCTGGTCGTTGGCCATTCTTCGCGACGAGTTGATACAAATCTATGTCTCACTCCGGTCCGGCCATGATCCAAAACTCAAGCCCGCGGGACAGTTCCGGGACTACCTCAGTTTTCTTTCCCGGCAGGATTACGGCACTGCCCGGGAGTTCTGGAAATCTCGCATGCATGGGGTCAAACCCTGCTCACTGCCCAGCGCGAGTCCCGCCCACGAACCGTCGCAAGCAATTGTCAAAAGCGTAAGCCTGGAAGCTGTCCATCACGCGCTCGACCGAAACCGGGGATGGGCACTCTGGGCCGGGCAGCATCAGCTGACGATGAATACAGTTGTGCAGGGACTCTGGAGCCTCGTGATTGGTGTAATCAGCGGCTGCAGCAAGGTGGTAGCCGGCATGGTTGTCGCTGGCCGTCCGGAAGCCCTCCCCGATGCCGAGACTACGGTAGGCAACTTCATCAACACATTGCCGTTTGTGGTCGAACTCCGCCCCACGACAGTTCTGTCGGAATGGTTTAGAGATATTCAGACCGAATCTGTGGCCGCGCAGCAGTTCCAGTATCTGTCGTTGGCTGAAATTTGCGCCTTTGCCGGGCTGCCCGCCGGTCGGCCTCTGTTTGACACTGTGCTCGTCTGTGAAAATTATCCGAACCCACGGCCGCAGCTGCTGGGGAATGTGAAGGTATCGGAAATCAGCTACGCCGTCAAAGAGAGCGTACCGCTGATTCTGGAATACCATTCTGGGGAAACTCTGGTTTGCCGGCTGAGATACCGGCCGGACTTGGTCAACGCCGCTGTGGTGTTCGAATCCGCTGAGTTGCTGCAGGCGGCCGTCACATTCTCAAGGCACGATCCTCTCGCGCGAGTTGCAGACCTGCTTTCGATGCTTCGGGAGCGAGGCATCGCCTTCCGCAAACGGCGCCAGGAACAGTTTGTAGCCGATCGGCACAAACTGTTGCAGGATGTTGCCGTGAACCGTGATAGGAAAACCGTGGTCGATCCGGGCAATTGATCTCGGCAATTTATTCCACCCGCACGAAACTTATCGAAGCGAAACACAGAATATGCCGGCGAATATCGATACCTCGTCTTCGCTAACGCGGGACTCGGTCGTGAACGAGCACCCGACAACTGGATTTAGGCTTTCGCCCCTGCAACAACGGCTCTGGCGTGTGGCGAAATCCAACCGCGGAGCACAACTGCGGACGCAAGTCCTCATGAGGCTTCCTGTACCAGTGGAACGAAAATCGCTTCAGGCTGTGATCGACTCCATAGCCCACGACTATGAGATTCTGCGCACAGAATTTGTCGAATCCTCCGACGGCATGGTAGTGCAGTGCATCCTCGACGACTCCACTACCCGAGTCGAAACGGTGGACTTGCCTGAAATGGAGGGCGATGCAATCTGGCGTGAGATGGGTGCCACATTCGGGCGTCTATCCGCCGGCAGTTCTCCGGGAACTTGGCGCGCCGTCCTGATCTCCGGCGCCAACGGCGCACCCCATCTTTACCTCAGCCTGCCATCGCTCATTTCTGATCGCCGCAGCCTGTGGCTGATTTCAGGCGAAATTATCCGCCGCTGCGTCCACCAGCCGCCAGAGACCGCGGCAGACGTGTTGCAGTACGCCGACATCGCCGAATGGAAACATGGGCTGTTGGAAACGCAACAAAACGAGGATGCACGCTTGTTCTGGTACGTTCAGACCGAGGGCTCCAACTTGTGCCACTCTCTCTCCTTCGCGCACAAGGTCCCGCGTGCCTGCGACTTTCTGCCTTCGTGCCTCGATGGAGAGAGTCTGCCATTGCCGCCGGGGCTGGGTCGGGGAGCCTCGGCAAGCCTGGAGACCATCAGCCTGGCGTGCTGGATTTATTTGTGTTCGCAATACGACAGCGCGAATCCTGTAGCCCTAGGAATAGTGTCGGATGGCCGCATGGAGGCAGAGACCAGTTCCGTTGTGGGGCCAATGACCGCTACCCTTCCCCTATGGTTCAACCACAACCCTTCCGAAAGCTTCGCCGAGTTTTGCGCGCGGGTATCGGATCATGTACTCGCGGGCCGTGCATGGCAAGATCTGTTCGAATGGGAGAAATTTGAGGAAAACAATCTCAGACAAGAGCGTCCGCTATTTCGCGAAATTTGTTTTGAATTTGTCGACGAGTCTCCGGGTGATAGCTTCGATGGTTGCGAGATCCTACGGTCGCGTGCGGACGTCGATTGCTTCGGGCTGAAGCTCGTGGCAACCGCTTCCGGAACAATGCTCACCCCTTCGATTGAATATGACAGCGCGTCGATCGACGAGTCCGAAGTTGCACGGCTGCTGGGCCTTTATGTGCGAATCATCTCCAAGGCGCTCCACACGCCGGACTTGACGTTATCGGAACTGGACGCCTTTTGTCAGTCGCTGGCTCCGGTGTTGCTCGGAGATCGCTCTTCAAGTTCGCCATCCGTATTGCTCCATCAATTGTTTGAGCAACAGGCAGCCGCAACTCCCGATGCTATCGCCGTGTCGGATGGCGGCGGATGTGTGAGCTATGGAGAGTTGAACCGCAGCGCCAATCGGTCCGCGCGTTTCCTCTTGCGACTCGGACTCGAAGCGGAAGAACGAGTCGGCATTCTAGCGCCGCGCTCGATTAACACCTGCGTGGCAGTCCTGGCAGTGCTAAAAGCCGGAGGCGCATTTGTTCCGCTGGAGGGTGCCCCAGGCAAGCGCCTGGAGAGCATTGTAGAAAACTTTGAATTGAAAATGATCCTCGCGGAAGCCCCGATGCCATCGCTCGACAAGCTGGGAGCACACATGGTGAACTTCCGGGAAAGCAGGGAAGAGATTGGAAACCTGTACGGTGGGAATCTCCCGCAACACGCCTGCGGTGACAATCTTGCCTATGTCCTCTTCACCTCGGGATCCACCGGTACACCTAAGGGAGTGATGGTTCCACACGTCGCGATTGTCAATTATCTCAGCTGGGCCCGGTACAACTATGATCGGGAGGGAACCTCCGGCAGCGTCTGCTTCAGTCCGCTCGACTTCGATTTCACGATGACCGCTTTCTTCCTTCCCCTGGCGTGCGGGCGTACGGTTTTGCTAGCTCCAGCCGACCCGATGCCATTGATTACCGAGTGTCTTTCCATTTGGCCCGGAATCTCCTTTCTGAAACTAACTCCAGCCCACTTGCGGGCTATGAAGTTTTTCGCACCGCTAAATCCGCGAGCGGCAAGATTGCTGGTGATAGGCGGCGAGGCGCTGACAGGGGAAGATCTCAGCGGGCTGATCGCGGCCGGGGACACTGCTGTTGTTAACGAATACGGTCCTACGGAAGCCGCTGTCGGTTGTAGCGCCTATCGCGTGCGGCTTAGTTCGCCCGTCGACGATGGAGCGATCCCAATTGGCCGTCCCATCTGGAACACCAGTCTGGAGTTGCGTACTGGCACTGGAAGCTGCGCCTTCCCCGGCGCAGCCGCAGAGATATGGATCGGAGGCAAAGGGATTGCGCGCGGCTACATCGGGCGCCCCGATCTTACTGCCTCCGTTTTCTGGCCTGACCCCAGCGCTTCCGATGCGGGAGCCAGATGCTACCGCACGGGTGATCTCGCACGCTTGCTTCCCGACGACAATCTCGTCTTTCTCGGACGCATCGACGATCAGGTTAAGCTTCACGGCTTTCGCATTGAGTTGAACGAGATTGCACACGCAGTTCGCCAACACGCTGCGGTGATTGACGCAGTTGCGATTTTGACGGACGAGAACACCAGGGAAGCCAGGATTGCACTGTTTGTCCAAGCAACGAACACGGCCGCTTTCGACGAAGCGGAAATCCGTGCCTTCCTCGCACAACATCTACCCTCCTACATGGTGCCGACGGATATCGTGCCGGTTGACTCTATTCCGTTGAGTCCACACGGCAAGGTGGATCGAAAATCGCTGCGCAGTCGCGCGAAGTCGTGGACCGCCGCAGGCACGACCTACGAGCCGCCGGTTACGCGCGAGGAGCGCATTCTCGTGGAGATCTGGAAGCAGGTCCTGAAGCGGGAGACGATCGGCGTCGATGACAACTTTTTCAGCCTGGGAGGCGATTCGATTCGAAGCATTCAGGTCTTCGCCCTCGCGCAGGCACAAGGGCTGCAATTCTCGCTGGCCACCATCCTTGAGGAGCCTACCATCCGGCGGCTGGCCGGCAAGATCGGGAGCAGCATGGCGCCTCTGCCGCCGCGCAGCGATCGCCATCCATTCATGTTGGTGAGCCCGGAGGACAAACAGCGCCTAGCCACAGACGTGGTCGATGCCTATCCGATGACCCGTTTGCAGGAAGGCATGATCTTCCACAGCGAATGGGATATGCTCGACGCGACGTACCACGATATTGTCAGCATCCACGTGCAGTCGGTTTACGACCGCGAAGTCCTTGCCAGATGCTTGCAGAGTGCCGTCGAGCGGCATCCGGTGCTACGTACGGTCTTCAAACTGCGCGAGTTTAGCCAGCCCCTGCAGTTGGTGCTTAAACACGCAGATGTGGGTTTGGAAGAGCATGACCTGGGTGCGGTTCCTCCCGATCTTCAGCAATCGCTCATTGACGAATGGATGGCGCAGGAGCAGACGCGGCGTTTCGACTGGAGTAGCACGCCTCCGTACCGGTTCTGCATCCATCGTCGCGGCCAGTTGTCGTTTCAGTTTAGCTTCAGTTTTCATCATGCCCTGCTGGATGGCTGGAGCACCGCCACGCTGCTGGTCGAACTCGTGCAGCACTACAGCCACGCTTGCGGGTTAAGCCAGGGCGAATTTCCGCGGCCACCGCAGAGCCTGTTTCGCGATTACGTACTGCTGGAACTGCAAGAGCGGAATTCAAAGCAGGCACAGGAGTTTTGGAAAGGCTTTCTCGAAGATGCGCCCATCACCTTATACGGGCAGCCGCAAGCGGACCGCTTGACCGCAGCCAAGCCGCGCGTGCTTCGTCACCAGCGGTTGATTGCCCCTGAGATTCATCTCGGTTTGCTTGAGTGCAGCAGGCAGCTCGGCGTTGCGCTGAAAACCGTGCTTCTTGCCGTTCATCTCAAAGTCGTGGCGACGCTAACCAACCTCTCAGAGGTGGTAACCGGTGTAGTGAGCAACGGGCGTGTGGATGAAATCGATGGGGAGCGCGTTCTTGGACTCTTCCTCAACACCCAGCCGGTACGATTCGCGTTTACCGCGCGGGGATGGCGGCAAAACATCCGCGACCTCTATGCAGTTGAGGCGCGCTGCGCGCGTTACCGCCGCCTGCCCATCGCAGATATCCTGCAGACCATCGGCAATACCGAGATCTTCGACACCGCGTTTAACTTCGTTCACTACCATCTGTACGAGAATCTCCAGGCGCTCTCGGGCATCGAGGTGTTGAGCGAATCCGTTTTCGAACAGACGAATTTTGCCCTGCTGGCGAGCTTTTCAGAAGGCGGGACATCCCAGCAATTGACCTTGCTGCTGGATGTGGATGCGACGCGTGTTCGGTCAGATCGGCTCCCCGCCATCGCCGATCTTTATGAAAACGCTGTGCGATCGGTAGTGTTGCATCCGGAGGCCAGCGTGCTGGATGTCGCGCTACTTTCCCAAGCGGAGGAGAATCAGCTGCGATCCTGGGCCATTGGTGAGAAGGCTGATCGAGGCGTGATCCGCGTGGATCGGAAGGTTCTGGAGGTTGCGCGGACGATGCCCGACAGCACTGCGCTCGTGCTGGAAGAGACTCATCTTTCCTATCGTGCACTCGCTGCCGGCGCGTGTCAGATCGCCGGGTGGCTTTGCCGGCATGGGGTCGGCCCCGATCAGGTTGTGGTGCTCGACGTGGATCGTTCGGTCGAGTTGATGTTGCTCTGCCTCGGAACGCTCATCGCGGGCGCCGCCTATCTTTACCTGGATCGCGCGCTGCCTGCGGAACGGCGTCGCTTCATTCTTCGTGATTGCAATCCGAGTCTTGTGATTACCGACAAGAATCCGACGGAATTCGCGGATTCCTCCGCCACTGTCTGCCGAATCGAAGGATTAATTGCGGAATCTTATTGCTGCCCCGCCGCTCCGCCGCGCACGCTCGGCGAACTCGATGCGGCCTGCTATCTGGCCTACACGTCGGGCTCTACCGGTGCGCCCAAGGGCATTGTGATGACGCACCGCCCGGTAGCGGAGTTGATTCTCTGGCAGGTCGAACTAGGGCTCGATGCGGCACCGCCGCGCACCTTGCAATACACCACGCTGTGTTTTGATGTAGCGTTCCAGGAAATCTTCAGCACATGGTGCGCAGGCGGGGTGCTGGTGCTGATGCCAGAAGGAATGGGCGACGAGCCCGACCGCATGTGGAACCATCTGCGGCGGGAGCAGGTCGAACGATTGTTTCTCCCCTGCGCCGCTTTGAAACAGCTGATGACGATTCATAGCCAAGCCGGAATCGACGAGCGTCTCATGCTCAAAGAGGTGATCACCGCGGGCGACGTGCTTCACCTTACCGCTGAACTGAAGACCTTCTTCGCGGACCATCCTTCAGTGAGACTGTCGAACCACTATGGCCCGGCAGAAACACACGTCGTTACAGCTCATACCCTGGAGGGCGACAACGAGCAATGGCCCGCTCTGCCACCCATAGGAAAGCCGGTGGCAGGAGTCGGTCTCTATTTGCTGAATGATCGCTCCTGCTTTATTCCCATAGGGGCAACGGGTGAAATCTGTCTGGGTGGCGAGGCGGTTTCCCGCGGCTACCTCAATCGTCCCGATCTCACCGCCGAGCGCTTTGTGCCGGACGCCCAAACTGGACGCCCCGGTGAGCGTCTTTACCGGACCGGTGACCTCGCGCGATTTCTCTCTGATGGCTCCTTGCAGTTCCTCGGCAGAAGAGATCATCAGGTAAAAGTGCGTGGATACCGCGTTGAGTTGGGCGAGATTGAGACGATTATCGCTAGCCTCGCCGGAGTTGCCGAGGTCGTAGTCGAATCGCAGCTCGCGGCCGATGGAGAAAACCAGCTAATTGCCCATGTGTCTGGGCGCGAGAAGGCGAAAATTACGGCGCAATCGGTTCTTAGTGAACTCAGACGAAAGCTTCCCGCCTACATGGTTCCCGCGCAGGTGATGATTCTGGAGCGATTGCCAAAAACGGCGACGGGCAAGGTTGATCGCAAAGCGCTGCCACCAGCCCAGAGCATCGAAACTCATCCCGCGGCCCTCGATCTCCCCGCCAATCCGGTGGAGGCGGAAGTGCTTGAGTTGTGGAAGCGAGCGCTGCAGAAAGAAAACATCGGAGTCGCGGACGACTTTTTCGCCGTCGGAGGCCATTCGCTCATCGCGACAAAGATTGTCGTCGACCTCCGCGCGCGCTTCGGCATTGGGCTTCCCATTAAGGCGGTTTTCGAGCTGCGCTCAGTGCGCGCCGTGGCGGCGCGGATTCGAGAATTGCTGAAGAATGACCTTCTTGAGCCGGCCTCCCACAACAGTTCCGCCGCCGATGGGGCTCGGTGGGTCGACACTGCGGAAAATACTGCGTCACGCCCCCACGTCTTCCGTGTGCGGCGCATTTCGCGCGACGGAGAACTCACGCTTGCGCCGCAGCAGGAAAACTGGTGGCACCAGGAGCTTCGCACCGGCTCCATGCTCCCGAACAACGTTTATTACTGCATTGGATTCCAAGGTCCCTTCAACCCCGCCGCTCTAGAGCAGAGCCTGGGTGTGTTGCACATTCGGCACGAGGCTCTACGAACAGCATTTATACCGATAGAGGAGGGTGGATGCCGCGTGGCGGTCGCTCCTCCCGAACCACGCAGACTCTTCCTGGACACGATTGATCTTTCGCATCTTCCCCCTGGGAGACAGGAAGAAGCCCTTTTACGAATTGCGGGTATGGGCAAGTCGCGCCCCATGGATTTGGCCGCCGGCGCGTTGTGGCGCGCCTGTGTCGTGCGCTTGGGCGCCGACGATCACGTGATTATTATGTGTATTCATCATCTGGTCTGCGACGGTTGGTCCATCGACATTCTGGCTACAGAATTGGGTAAGACTTACTCCTGGTTTCTCAGCGGAGAGCCAGCGACACTGGCCGAGGTGCCCTTTCAATATGTGGACTTCGCGCGTTGGCAGTATGACTGGCTTACCAGCCCCGTCTTCGCTTCGCAGCTCGCCTATTGGATGCGACTGTTGCGCCCGCCCTGGCCGGATCTTTTTCCGCCAACCTCCAAAATCCCCGCCGAATTTGACACTCCTTTCCTTACTCTGCGATGCCGCGCACCATTCGTTATCGGAAAAGAGCTGACCGAAATTGCGCGCAGGTTCGCGCGGGAAAATGGGTGCACTTTATTCTCCACCGTAATGGCAGCCGTGAATCTAGTGCTGTTTGCGGACTTCGGCCAGCCGGATATTCGTGTCGGCACGCTTGCCGTCAATCGTGACGTTCCCGGCTCCGAGAGCGTGGTCGGGCTTTTTACCAACGTCATCTGTCTGCGCACCACGGTTTCAGCCGATCAAACCTTCTCGGAACTTGCTCACCAGGTGGCGGAGGGAGTGTGCGATGCTGCAGCCCACCAGGAACTGCCCTTCGACGTTCTTATGCACGCGCTCTACACGGCCACAGGCGCCTATCCCGTCAACCTGTTTCAGGTGATGTTCCTCTGGCAGCCGATGGCGGGCTCAAAGCTTGAACTGTCTGGCACGCGCCCTACAGTTGTCATTCCCCCGCCCGCCGATACGATGGCCATGGGCCGCGGTTCTCTCGAGCTGATGTTCAATCTGGAGGAGACCCCTGACGAGCTGATCGGGGCAATTAGCTGGAAGGTTGGGCGCTTCCAGGAGTGGCAAATCGAGCGCCTGGCTCGGAGCCTGGAGCGCTGCCTGGCACGTGCGGGGGAGAATCCGCAGTTTATCGCCGGCCAATTCAGGCTAAGTTGAACCCCACTGAAGCGAGTGTCTTCCCATTCGTGATGTTGGCGCGAGACACAAGGCTGACGCGGGCAAATAGAGCAAGGGTTGGCTCGCGCACCCCCAGACGATTTCTCTGACCCCTTTCAAAAAAGAGGAGATGCCTCATGCACACCAGGTTGAAAGACATGCCCGAAGTGGACAACAGTCCGTCTCGCCCCCTTATCGTCAAGTCTGGTCCAGTTGAGTCAAAGCGCCCATCCCTGCAGTCGACAGCGGTGATCGTTTGGCTCATTGCGATGTTTGCCCTGGCGATGTGGCAGTGGCGGCTGCCGGAAGTCCCAACTGTAATCCCGCCGGAAAGATTTTCGGCAAATAGGGCAGAGGCGCATCTCGCTGTGCTCGCCAACCAGCCACACCCGGTCGGATCACCCGAGTTGGCCAAGGTCCGGAACTACATCGTGAGCGAACTGGCCCGCCTTGGCTTGAAACCGGAGATTCAATCTTCACAAGTCGTGGCTGGAGCCCAGATCATCAACGTACAGAATATCGAGGCTGTAATCCCAGGTTCAGAAGCCAGCCCAGGCATTCTCCTGGTTGCACACTATGACAGTGTGCCAAATAGTCCGGGAGCCGCCGACGATGGAAGTGGCGTCGTCACTTTATTGGAAGCGGCCAGGGCAATTCGCTCGGGCGCGATTCTCCGAAATCCTGTGATGCTTCTGTTCACCGATTCGGAGGAGAGAGCCTTGGGCGGAGCCCAGGCGTTCGTGGCTGGCGTTGGCGCAACAAAAAAGTTCGGTTTGCTCATTAACCTTGACGCCCGCGGCAACTCCGGGCCGGCCTTCATGTTCGAGTCCGAACGCGATCCAGGGACTCTGATAAGCGAGTTTGGGGGTGCTGCTCCGGTGCCAGTGGCGAACTCCTTGATGCCTGAGCTTTACCACCGCCTAAATAATGAGACCGACTTCACGGTCTTCCGGCGGGCTGGCCTTCCTGGCCTAGACTTCGCGCTCATCGATCACTTGGTTTCCTATCACTCTGCGCTGGACTCGCGCAGCTCTCTTGACACAAAGAGCTTGCAGCACATGGGTGACACTGTAACTGCATTGTTACGGAAGTTCGGCAATGAGCCACTGCCTGCGGATCGCAAGGACGTCGTGTATTTCAACCTCCTGCGGGGGATATTGGCGGTGTATCCAGCTTACTGGAGTATTCCGCTCGCCCTGCTGGCTACCGCCGTGTTGGCAATGGCGATCCGGACAGGTTTGCGGCGGCGGAGGCTGACAGCGGCCGGAGTCGCGCTCGGACTGGCAAGCTCCGCCTTTGCGTTCATCCTCGGCCCGGGCTTGGCGTGGCTTTGCTGGAGCGCCGTTCTCTTCACCCACAAGCAGTTCAATCTTCTCCCCAACAGCGATTCTTACCAGAGTACGACTTACCATTTAGCCTTGGCCGCACTTGCCGTAAGCGCCGTCGCGGCGTTGTACGCGATGCTACTCAAGCGCAGCAACATGGAAAACCTGTGGACAGGTACGCTGATCTGGTTTGCCGTTCTTTCCCTTGCGACCAGCATTCTGGCCCCGGGCGCCAGCTATCTTTTCTCTTGGCCGCTGTTATTTCTGGCTTCCGGCTTCGTCGTACTCCTCAGGAAAAACTGGGATATACGAAGTGCGCCTGCCGCTTTGGTGCTGGCTGTCTGCGCCGCGCCGGGGATATTGTTGATAGTGCCGGTGGCGCGAATGTTGTTCTGGGTTTTCCCGCTCTCGTTCGTCGCAGCCCCGGTCTTACTCGTCTCGGTAATTGTGGCGCTGCTCCTGCCGCAACTGGAAACGATAGTTCGCCTGCAACGCTGGTTTCTTGCACCCGTAGCCGCACTTCTTTTTGTCGCAGCACTGGTGGTGGGCCTCCGAAGCGCTAAGCCAACACCCAACTTTCCCCTACCCAGCAATCTGATCTACGTGGAGCAAGCAGACTCGCGAAGCGCCTACTGGGTCAGCAGGACAGGACTGGACAATTGGAACCGCACCATAATCGGAGGATCTGCCCAGCACCAACCCTGTGCAGCTCTTGTGCCCACGATGGTCGGTTCCTGCTGGATCGGATCAGCCGTTTATAACGACGCGAAAGCGCCCACTGTAGAAAAAGTGAGCGATCAGCCCGGCGATGAGGGAAGAACATTGCGGCTGAGAATCTCGAGCCCAAGGCGGGCTTCGATAGTGGTGATTGCTTTCGATCCCGGCGCAAAGATCCTCTCGGCCTCCGTTAATGGCGAAGACCTCCGGATTCCGGCCGCATCTGCGCTCCCGTCAGGCCTGCGAATTGCCTTTGTCGCCCCTCATGACGCGGGGGAAGAACTGACTTGCATCGTGCAAGGCTCGGGACCTGTCCCCGTGACGGTGGTCGATCAATCCTACGGCTTAGAGGGGCTGCCCGGTTTTACATCGCGACCGAGCGACTATATTCCCGGTGGACGGGAATCAGATTCGCTATTCGTTACTCGCAGCTTCCGGCTCTGAGTCTTCTCTGCAGAACGCAAGCATCGCCATGACGCTGATCGTTCTTTCCCGCATGGCCGTCCTCATCGCGAGGTGTCCTTTCGCCGTCGCCGCTCACTCTCCTTTATTGTTTCGCTCAAGTCCGCAACCGGCCGTACCTCAACCGGTCCGCCGTTTTTCCACTACAGGGTCAACGCGGCCTGCGGAGCCCGAAGAGGTACTTTCGGCGACAAGATGTCCGTTGGCGCGTCGACGGTCATTCGGAACGCAACGCTTGCATCACATTGACGCGCGCAGCGCGAGCCGCAGGCAGCACCGACGCGACAACCGCGACCGCCATCAGCACAAACGCAGAGGCAAACACCGGCAATGCGCCCGGCATCTTGACGTCGAGAAAATATTTTCCCGCCAAACGCGCCAGCACGAACCCGAATGCCGCGCCTGCAAGTACGCCCGCCGCAGCCATTACGGTGCCCTCTGCGATCACGCCCTTGAGAAGTCGCTGCGGCTCCGATCCGAGGGCCAGCCGGATGCCGAATTCCCGTGTCCGGGCGCTCACCGAAAACGCCAGCACCCCCGCGACGCCCACCACCGCAATTGCCAACGCGACAGCCGCGAATACGCCAAACACCAGCGAGTTTAAACGGTCCGGCGTGAGCACCTCTGCCCGAATGTCTTCGAGAGTGGCGGCGCGCTCCACCGGCTGTTCGGCAGACATGTTGCGAATCATGCGGGTAACTGACGGGACCAGCGCATAGGGATTTGCACCCGTGTGAATGAAGAGACGACCGCCAAACATTGGACCTTCGTCAAGAGTGTTGTAAACCGTGAGCGCGGGTTCGGGAACGACGTGTTCGTCGTCAATATCGGCGGCGACGCCAATGATGCGGTGTGGCGCGAGAAGACGCGCCTTTTCGAGATCGGTCCCGCCGAAGAATTGCAGCACGGGATCCGTCCAATAAACATGCCGATTGACCGCATCCTGATTGGGGAACATGCGCTGTGCGAGAGTCGCGCTGACGATCACCACAGGCTCCGCGTTATTATTCTGGCCATCATTATCCTGACGATCGAGCGCATTGAAATCGCGGCCGGCAATAATAGGAACGCCAAGCGACGCAAAGAATCCGGGAGAGATGACGCGCCACTGCGCCCGCGGATCCTCTACACCGGAGGCATGGACGTGTCCATCGGCGGAGAATTGCAGGCCCGGAGCGGCGGGACCCCCGGCATCGCGCCAGGGAACGACATTGCCGAACGCGGTCTTACTCACACCCGGCAGGGTATCAATGCGACGTATCGCTTCCTTGTAGAAATCGACGACCTGCTCAGGCGTCTTCCCATGGGACATCGCAGGAACATCGATCGCCAGGACATGCTGCGTGTCCAGACCTGTCTGCGCCCTTTGCAGTGCGATCAGCGTAGTGATCAACATACTTGCGCCAGCCAGCAACACGAACGACGCGGCGATTTGTGTCACCGCGAAGATCCGCTGGCGGCGGCTCGTGCTGCCGGTGATCCGTAGACTTCCGCTTGATGAGCTCAGTCCATTGGGCGTGCCGGAAGAGGGTAACCGCGGGACAAATGCGAGAATCACCGCCGCGACGATAGCCAGTGCTGCTCCGACCCAAAGCAAGCTCGAATCGACTCTGAAATCGAGAGCACGGATGGAGAAGCGCGACGCGTAGCGGGCCAGGACGGCCACCATAGGCTGCGCGCTGATTACACCGAGAGCGGCGCCAGCGCCGCAGAGCAGAAGGCTTTCGGCCAACAGCATACGGCGCAACGCTCCTTTGCTTGCCCCCAGCGCCACGCGAACCGCCAACTCACCTTCGCGGCGAACCGTCCGCGCCAGAACCAGATTGGCAACATTGGAACACGCGATGATGAAGACCAGCCCGGACGCTGCGAGCAGCACCAGCAACACGGTGCGGGCGCCCGACGTGATCTGGTCACGCAGCAACTTCACCCCGATCTGAAAGTTCGCTTCCTGCGAATAGGCTTCGGGATGGTCCTTCTTCATCGCCGAGTAGGCGGTGTGAAGCTCAGCGCCAGCCTGATCGAGAGTGACTCCGGGAGCCAGGCGGCCGAAAAGCTCAGTCATGCGATGGATGCGGCCCGTGACCATGGTCGCGGAAAGATGATGCGGGCTGGTGACGATGTTGGAAATAATTTCGGTATCTTGCGGATATGGGACGCAGGGTTCGAGGACGCCAATGACTGTCGCAGAGCGATCACCGATGCTACCCAGGCGAACGGTCTTGCCGATGACCGAAGGATCCTTGTGAAAAGCGGTCGCCCAGAAACGGTAGGTGAGCACGACGACACCGGCAGCGTTGGGACCGTCGTCTTGAGGCCCGATGAGGCGACCGAGCACCGGACGAAGCCCCATCACATCGAAATAGGTGCCGCCGACAACGCCACCTTGAATGGAACGAGGCTCGCCGAGGCCGATCATGGTGAAGTCCATGGCGGAGAAGTCGCCAAAGGCGCTCACGGTTTTCACGCTGGCACGCAAGTCCTGTAGCTCGGGTACGGAAAACGTAGCGTTTTCGTCGCGGATGCCGGGAGCGCTCTGCCGGATATAGATCAGCCGGTCCTCGCCGCGATTGACCAGAGGCTTGAGCAGCACTCCGCGCACCAGTGTGAAAATGGCAGCATTGGCCCCGATGCCGAGCGCCAGCGTGAGAACCACGGCGATCGCCAGCCCTGGCGTCCGAATTAACGAGTAAGCTGCAACTCTCAAATCGCGAACGAATGACATGTTCTTACCCTCCCTGCCGGGGTATCAACATCACACTTGCCAAAAATACTACCTAATTTCTCCAACTCGGTGTCATCCTGAGCGGAGCCGTTTTTCAGGCGAAGCGAAGAGCCTGCCCTGAGCTTGTCGAAGGGATCTCCTGCTGATCGGCTCTCGTGGTCCAAGGCGAACTGCACTACTACCAGTGCTTCCTTCGTGGCTGCCCATCATCGCCGGGTATCCTTTCGCCGTCGCCCCTCGCTCTCCCTCATCATTTCGTTCAAGTCCGCCGCTGGCCGAATTTCCATGATGCTGCCGTACTTCAGGGCCGGATGCTGCGCCATGAGCTGTATAGCATGATTCATGTCCCGCGCCTCAAGGATGAGAATGCCGCCGAGTTGTTCCTTGGTTTCCGCATAGGGACCGTCCGTAGTTGCGGCTTTGCCGTTCTTCCAATACAGGGTCAGGGCGGTTTCCGCAGGCTGAAGAGCTTCTGCGCCAGTATAGTGCCCGTTGGCGCGAAGATGGTCGTCGTATTCAAAGCATGCGTCGAACATCGCGTGTTGCTCGCCCTCGGTCATGGCGTCGTGTTTGGCTTTCTCGTAGTATCCCAAACAGATGTATTTCATCAATCCTCCCTTCCGGTAGTGGTGCAGTTTGGCTTTACACGACTTTGTCATCCTGAGCGTAGCCGTTTTTCCGGCGTAGCGAAGAGCCTGCCCTGAGCGAAGGCGAAGGGATCTCCCGCTTAACCGGCCTAATGCGTAAGCCAAACTGCACCACTGCGTTCTCTCCTGTGACTGAGAGCCGTAGACTCAGCGTTCTGTTATCAGATAGTCGTTCGGGGAGACCGAAAATCGACAGCTACTCCATTTTGTTTTAGCCTCGTCAGAGGAACCCAAGGGGCGGGGAGCGATGCTGCCGACGCAACTTTTGTCCGCTCTGCAAAATTGACAAAGATTTGCAGATCCCTACTCAAGCCGAACCTGGCTTGAATGGGCGATCCGTCCTTCGTATAGTGCCTGCATGTCGCTCTTGTTGTCTCTGCTTTGTCTAATTGTTCTGGGGTTCTGCGGGGTGGTCTATGCCGCCTGCCTGTCCTGGCGGAAAATGGCTGCCGGCAAACGGATCATCGGTGTGCTGCTCCTGTCACCGCACTTTCTGTTTGTCGTCTGTATTGTCCTGTCATTGCTATGTGGCCATCCTCCGCAAGGATCGCGTTGTTTCAACACTCAGTTTCTATGCGGCGTTCTCCTGGTATTCATTTTGCCGGTTCCAGCTCTGGTGGGCACATTAACGGCGCTTATAATTTTTAAACACGCTCGCAGGCCTGTGTAAGCCTTATCGTGGTCGCCCGTCTCTGCAGCAACAGGCGGCGACGCTCGGCCTAGAACTCTCCCGGTTTCCGCCTACGTAGTATTCTTAGCGCCCGGAGGTCCGCATGCTTTGGTTCTACGAAGCTTTCTTTCCCGTGGTCTGGATCGTTTTTGTTCTCTACTGGCAGA
>Ga0209006_10001509_pt1 | contig 21108 bp, 17 predicted proteins | sample JacPin_JW_Ref_O2_FD_188567 | JGI IMG/M metagenome (GOLD analysis project Ga0209006, IMG submission 188567) | Forest soil microbial communities from Algoma, Ontario, Canada - Jack Pine, Ontario site 1_JW_Ref_O2 (SPAdes) (version 2) | ecosystem: Environmental > Terrestrial > Soil > Boreal...
TTGTGTGATTAGACCACAGGGCACGGGGAAAAGTTTCAGGGAACCGTTGAAGCTGGTTTGCAGGACGGCGGGCGGGGAAGGTTTACTGCCCCGTGCCTTTGTCCATTTTGCTGGCGACCTTGACCCCACTCAAGCCGTTCACATATTTGGCGATGCCGTGATAGAGGGACTCGGCAATGCGCTCCCGGTATTCGCTGGTGGCAAGGCGATGCTCATCGGTGGGATTGCTGACAAAAGAGATTTCGGCGAGGATGGAGGGCATGTTTGCCCCGATCAGTACAATAAATGGCGCCTTCTTCACGCCGCGATCCCGAATCGCCGGACTTTTGACCGCGAGGCCGCTATGCAACGAAGCTTGGACGTCTCCGGCAAACTCGCGCGATTCTTCGATCTTTTCCTTAAGCGCGATTTTTTTCACCAGATCCTGCAGTTCATAAATGGACTTCTCTGAAACGGCATTCTCTCGCGCCGCAACTTCCAACGCTTCCGGCGAGGAGGTGAAGTTTAAGTAATACGTCTCTACTCCCCTAGCGGCCGAGTCGTGACTTGAATTGGCGTGAATGGAAACGAACAGGTCCGCCCGAGCTTGGTTAGCGATGGCCGTACGCGTCTCCAGCGGGATGAACGTGTCATCCGTCCGGGTATAAACCACTTCCGCGCCCAGCCGCGTCTCCAATAGTTTGCCCAGGCGCCGGCCGACTTCGAGTACCAGGTCTTTTTCTTCCAACCCGTTCGGACCGATGGTTCCGGTGTCGTGGCCTCCGTGGCCAGGATCGATCACGATCTTGCCGATTTTCAAACCGAGAGCTCGAATCAGAGAACGGTCACCGCTGGCGGTCGGCTGCGCCTCGCGCGTCCCAATGTCATAGGCACTGGCGGATTTCCCCGACGCTTGCAATCGCCCTGTGGCCTTATGTCGCAGGCCGGATCGATTGCTTTTGCCCTCCTGCGTCGCGCTGGACGTCAAAGTATCTGACTCATCGCTGCGCTCTTTATCCGCAAGGTTTTTGGCCTCATTGCCGGTTCCAGGGCTGCCAGCAACTTTCTTCGGTTCGCCCACATTCCGCTTTGCCGCAACCGGCGTGGAGTCGTCGCCATCGTTATCAACGATCTTTTTGACGATCGCAGCCTCCGCCTTCTTCACAGCAGGAGGAGTGACAGTTGACGACGCAATTGCATCCACGTTCTCCACAGGGGCCGGCACGCCGATCTTTGCCGCCTGCGCAACTGCCTTCTCCTCCGATGAAACCGGATCAGTTTCCGAGTTCCCTTGCGTAGATAGCGCAGCCTCCGCGTCGGCAGAAGCTGACTCGCTTAGGTCCTTGTGCTGCTTTGCGGCTCCGTCCTTCCCATGGATATCGATAATCAGACGGTAGGGATTGGGCAGCAGGAAGGCGTCGTAGTCAGAAAGATTGTCGACCTCGAGCACTACACGCGTTCGCCCTGGCGCGAACTGAGCCACGCGGACCTTCTTCAAAAACCCGTCATCCACGTCGAAGCTCTTGCCCACCAGGGTGGAGGCCAGTTTGGTGTCCCGAAGATCAAAGAAGATTCGAGAAGGATGGCCGATACGTTGCGACGAAAACTTCACTTCGCCTTCCACATCAATGGCCACCCGTGAATAGTCTGGAGCCGACCAGTGACGGATTCCAGTAACTCGCGGCAATCGCGCCGGCGCTCGGTCCCCCAGGTCGTCCTTGTCTGGGGTTGGGACCGGATCGCGCTGGTCGACCTTCCTGTCGACTCCATGGTTATTCTTATCGTCCGGCGAAAGAAGAGCCCGCTCGGTAATTTTCTTCGACTCTGCTAACTTCTGATTTGCCGCTTCCTGGTCGAGTTCGCTGATGGCCTGATGAGCATCGTCGGCCAGGTGATTGCGAGGATAGCGTCGCAAGAATTCTTGAAATGTGGCGCGGGCGGCTTCGGGATTGTTAAGGTCGTCTTTGTAAATCTCCCCGATCGTGAACAAACCATCGAATCGGTATTTGCTGCCGGGATATTCGCGTCGCAGGAACTCGTATTCTTCGATCGCTTTATCAAGGATTTTGTCGTCCTCGAATCGCCGTCCCATCTCCACCATGGTCTCGGCGACCGCAACCACGCTGGGATCAGCTTTTGTCGAGGCCGGCGCTCCGAGATAGACAGCACGGTAGGCGTTGACAACACGCTGGTAGTCATGGCGAGTACGATCGGCAAGAGGCCTGCCATTCAAAGCTTCGCGCATCCGTTCGGCGACGGCGAAGTGCTCCCGCGCCCAGGCGTCCGAGTGATGCGTCCGCGCATATGCCGCAGGAGATGAGACTGCCACCAGCAGGGCGAGCACCGCCCATGTTCCCCGCCAACAACGCTCGCGCGATGAGCTTCTCAAAATAACCCGGCTTACAAAAACCTTTGAAATGACTTGGCTGGCCCGAGAGAACGACACATAAACAGATGCCGCAACTTCAGTCAGTGTTGCTGATGTGGAGAATGCCGCGTTCATCCCGTTGAATTCTAACGGGATCGCGGGAAGCCTCCCCAGTGTTAAAAGCGGCTCCCCCGTAATAAAGGTTGGTGATCCGCTTCACGTAGTTTTGGGTTTCCGCGTAATGTGGAACGCCAGAACTGCGGGCTACCGCGCCTGCACCCGCGTTGTAGGCGGCCAGGGTCAACTTGATGTCCCCGCCATAGCTTTCCAGAAGCTGCTTCAGGTGACGCACGCCGGCGTCGACATTCTGTTCGGGATCGAACGGATTCTTCACATTCAACTGCCGCGCGGTCGATGGCATCAACTGCATCAGGCCCATCGCACCCTTCCGTGAAACAGCGTTGGGATTGAAATTCGACTCCACCTTTACTACTGCGCGCACCAGATTCGGGTCCACGTTGTGGCGGGCGGCAGCCAACTCGATTGCCGTATCAATATCGCCGGAACTGGCCACAGTCCCGCGAAAATTTGCGGCCACGATCTTCGCGCCGGCCGATTGATTCGACTCGCGGCCGATAAATTCACTGACTTCCGCCGCCGCCGATCTTGCGGCTTGCATCGACGCTGCATTGGCCGGCGGCACAGGCTTCCAGCGACTTTCCTTGGAACTCCAGTACATCAGCTTGCGCCTGGGGGCCTCAGTCGCTTCCTCGCGGTGCGCTCGGCTCACCGGGGTGGCGTCGTTCACATAGATCTTGCGGCCATGTTCGTCCGTAGCCGTGATTTTTTCGGAGGAGTCGGCACCTTCAGCGGCGCGAAGTTTGGGCGTGAGAAAAAGAGAGGTCGTGGCTAGCGTGCTGGCCATCAGGGCGATTTGCAGGCGCCTTCGCATCACCGGGTCTTTTATCCTCATTTTGGCGAAGGCACACTCTGCCCTCGCAGTAGTTACCCGGAACCTGACAGAGAATCCTTCAACCAGAGTAGCTCGATTATAGGTGTCGCTAGGAGGGGGAGCAATCACCCGGAAGGGAGTAGAACCACTAAAGTAATCTCGGTAAACGACTGAAAATAAGATTTTTAGAAGACTCTTATGCAGTCTTTTCAACCGCCAATTCAAAAGCATCCAGGGATAAGGAACGCAACAGGTTTCGCCGCATCCCGCGCTCCACATCAGCCAAGCGGTCGGAAGCGGTCGCGATCCACTCGAAGTCCGCTGCCTCGGCCAGTCTCTTCAATTCGATCGCAATATCGGTGTTGTGAACTAATTCCGGAGCTGCGGAGTTAAGAAACATCAGGTCCCGGAGCAGCGAATATAGCGTCCGTAGCAGTTGTTCGGTTTTTTCTCGTCCGTCGGCACCTGGGCGATAGGTTTCCGTGATTTTGAAAAGCTGCGTGTGTTCGCCGCCTAACAATGCGGAGTTAAGTATGGTCAGCGCGCTCGCGCGTGCGGCGATGTAGCCATCGAGATCGAAGCTCCGCGCTCTCCCCAGCGCTCCTTCGCTGAGCCGGGCGACCAGAGCCCGCTGCGCCGGTTTCCACTCCGGACGTTGCACCGCGAGGTACTTCTCCACTTCCTCTACCGTTAACGCGCATAGTTGAAACACCATCGATCGCGAGCGAATGGTAGGCAGCAGCTCTCCTGGATTTTCCGACAATAGAAAAATCGTAGCGAAATCCGGAGGCTCTTCCAGAACCTTCAACAGCGAATTCGCCGCCTCTTTCATAAAAGCTGAGTCGGTAAAGAGGTACACCCGCTCCCGAGCCTCTGCCGGACGGTAATAGATGGTTTCAATCACTCGCCGCACCTGGTCGACTTTGATCATCATCTGCGGCGGATCAGGCGGGATTACCAGCACGTCGGGATGCGTTTGCACGAACAGCCGGGTCTCTTTCTTATCCGTGTCTCGCATCCCTTCGCGTACCTCGACCGCCTCCGCAAACCGAGAATCAAGGTCGGCCGACTGGCCGATTCGTACACAATTCGAACATTCTCCGCAAAAATCTGGCAGACCATCCGTCAGTCTCGGCTGCAGGCAATTCAGGGTCTGCGCCAGCATCAACGCCAACGTGTATTTCCCGCATCCACGAGCCCCCGAAAGAACCACTGCATGCGGAAAGCGATCCCGCGCCAGCATGTCACGCAAGCGATGTACGGTTTCGGCGTTACCGTGAAAGTCGGAGAAGCTCATAGGTCTTGGTCAGACTCCCGCCGCACTTCCTCGCGGCGCTCGGCAAGGAGTTCATTAACCAGAGAAGCAGTGGGAGGAACGTGCTGCAGCAGCAACTCCCGGACCTTGGCCAAACGCCCACGCAGTGCCGTTTCTTTCCGGCCATGTTTCTCGTTGTGTGGGTGTTGTTCTCTCATATCGATGACATCGACGATTTAGCAGTGCCTGTTCTGAAGGTGCCCCATTCTTGCGTCTTTTGCAAGAGTCATCTCGGGGAAAGAATGAAGTTCCCCGAACGGTAGTCGTCATGCCTTCCACAACCTCAGCTTCCGCTGGGAAATTTCCAAAACCCTTCGATGGGTCTCTCCCGGTGTCCCGCTCGCGTTCACTGCCACGACCCGTTGCGGCTCTCTTTTAGCGATCGCGGCGTATCCATCCTTCACGCGACTGAAGAAACTCCGATTCTGCTGCTCGAACCGATTCTCGTCCACATGTCTATTGCCGATTTTTTTTGCGCGCTCCGCCGACATCCGGTTACGCCTCCGCGCCCGCCCCAAACTCCTCGACAACTCCGATTCCAACAAAATCGTCAAGTCCGGCTGAAAGTCTCCGCAAAGAATACGATGCAAATTCAGCACGACTTCGCTCCCCAGCTTTCGGCCGCCACCCTGATACGCCTCGGTTGAATCTGTAAAGCGGTCGCACAACACGATGTGTCCGCGCTCCAGCGCCGGCTGGATTACTTCCGCAATGTGCTGCGCACGCGATGCGAACATCAATGCCATCTCCGCCATCGGCGAGAGTCCCTCGGTCGCCGAGTCCAGCAACACGCGCCGGATCTTCTCTCCAGTAGCCGTTCCCCCCGGCTCACGGGTCTCAATCACGGTATGCCCAAGCGCGCGCAGCTTCACCGCCAGCTTCCGCATCTGCGTGCTCTTGCCGGTCCCGTCCAGTCCTTCAAAGGTAATGAATTTCCCACGTCGATACATCGTCGAGATGATAGCAGCGCTGGTGCGTCCCTGTACCGTCGTCGCTTCTGGCTGCTAGAATCTAAAATTCTGCAAACGCTGTGGGATTCGATTGCTCGACATGGGGGCCTTCTCAATGAAACTCTCCAAAACTCTTGGAGTAGTTTGTGTTCTCTTCAGTGTTTCACTTGTCAGCTGGTCAGCCGATAATCCAACCGTCACTATTTTCGTAGACGCCACCTCGGCACCACGCAAAATTTTTCACGCTAAACTGAAAATCCCCGCCACCGCTGGTGACCTCACTCTCTATTATCCGAAGTGGATCCCTGGCGAGCACGCTCCAGACGGCCCTGTTATTGACCTGGCCGGTCTCAAGTTCACGGCAGGTGGTAAGACTCTGAAATGGCGCCGCGACCTGCTCGACGGTTTCACCATCCACGTCGATGTCCCCGCCGGCGAGACGGAAGTGAATGCCGAACTGGATTTTCTTTCTCCCGCCACCTTCGAAGGCGGATTCTCTGCCGGCTCTTCCGCCACCGACAAGATGGCAGTCATCAGTTGGAACCAGGTGCTGCTTTATCCCAAAGGCTGGAAGTCGGATGACCTCACCTACGTCGCCACTCTAAAACTTCCCGCCAACTGGAAGTATGGAACGCCTTTGCCTATCGCCTCCACAGCAGGCGAAACACAAATTACTTTCAAACCAGCTTCGCTGACCACGCTTATCGACTCACCTGTGATCACCGGCGAATTTCTCAAAGTTGTCAAGCTCGCGGATGACCCGCCCACCGAGATGGACATCGCCGCCGATAGCGCCGCCGCACTCGAACCTCCCCAGGAGGTCTGGGATCACTACAAAAACCTGGTTCAACAGGCGAACAGGCTTTTCGGGGCACATCACTATCGCGACTATCATTTCCTTCTCAGTCTCAGCGACCACGTCGCGCACTTCGGGCTTGAACATCACGAATCCGATGACAGTCGCGTCGACGAGCGCGGTCTCGTCGACGAAACAGCGCGCAAGGCGGAAGCCAGCCTGCTTCCCCACGAGTATGTTCATTCGTGGAACGGAAAATACCGCCGTCCAGCCGACCTCGCCACTCCGGACTATCAGCAACCGATGCAAGACGATTTGCTCTGGGTGTATGAGGGCTTAACCAACTATTTGGGTACGGTACTCACCGCTCGCAGCGGATTGCTGAGCGCCGAGCAATCCCGAGATGATCTGGCCCTCACCGCCGCCGCACTCGACCACACTCCTGGCCGCAGTTGGCGCAATCTGCAGGACACAGCCGATGCCGCCCCGCAACTGTATTTCGCGCCGCAAGCGTGGCACTCATGGCGCCGTGGCGTCGATTTCTATGATGAAGACACGCTGAATTGGCTGTGGGTCGATGTGATCATCCGCCAGCAAAGCAAGGGCGCCAAGACCATCGACGATTTCTGTCACCTCTTCCATGGAGCGCCCAGCACCGGTCCAATGCTGAAGACCTACACTTTCGATGATGTCGTTAGCACATTGAACCAGGTGGTCGCCTATGACTGGCGCGGATTCTGGACCGAGCGTCTCACCAATCATGGCCCCGGCGCGCCGCTAGGAGGGATTGAAGGTAGCGGCTGGAAATTAGTCTACGACGAAACGCAGTCTGAAATGGAACGCGGGGCCGAGAGTAGCTTTCATTTTGTCGACACGTTATTTTCCATTGGATTGCAGCTTCGCGAGGATGGCACCATTACCGACACCACCGAAGGGATGCCCGCCGCCATCGCTGGCATCGGTCCCGGCATGAAGTTGATCGGAGTCAACGGCCGCCACTACTCGCCCGAGATTCTGCACAATGCCCTCAAAGCTGGCAAGGGTGGAAACGTCCCCCTGGAACTTCTAGTAGAAAACACCGACTATTACAAAATCTACAAACTCGATTACCACGGTGGCGAGCGTTACGCGCACCTGGTGCGTGACGAATCGAAGCCAGACTTGCTGACGGAGATCTACAAAGCAAAATAAAATCTTGCGAGGAGAGCAATGCATTCGAAACTTGGTGCTATGCCTCTGCGTGCTCTGCGGGAGTTCTGCGCGCTTTTCGTGATTTGCCGTTTTCGTCGCGCACGTCGCCAAGAAATCAGGGAAGGAATATCGAACAAGAATTGGCCGATGTTCGCTGCGCTCGGGCTATTATCCCTGGTCGCTTGCGGACACCTTTACTCCCAAACTTCCATCCTCGGATTCACCCCGGCCTCCGCAACTCGTGAAACTGAAATCGAAAACAGATTCAAAGCCATTCCGTCTCCTGACGAAGAACGCCGCCAGCACCACATCTTTACATCCGAGCCGCACGTTGCTGGATCACCGCGCAACAATGAGCTCGCGCGTTATATCGCCGACCAGTGGCGACAGGAAGGCCTGGAGGATGTCGTCATTCGGCGTTACGACGTCTACGGATCGAATCCCAAATCCACCTCGCTCGAAATGGTGGCGCCTATTCATTACCGCGCCATCCTTCGTGAACTACCCATCCCCGGCGACCCCGATTTGAAAAATAAAGGCATCAGTTCCGCGTGGAGTGGTATGTCGTCTTCCGGTGAAGTGACTGCGCCACTCGTCTATGCTCACAGCGGCAATCCTGAAGATTACGATCTTCTCCGCAAGCAAGGCATCGAAGTCAAAGGCAAAGTCGTCCTCGTCCGCTACTCGAATCCCTACAGTTATCGCGGGTTCAAAGCGCTTACCGCCGAGCGCGAAGGGGCCGCTGCTCTTCTCATCTACAGCGATCCCGCCGAAGATGGATTCAAAAAGGGCAAAGTCGTTCCCAACGGTCCGTGGGGCCCCGAGTATCACATTCAGCGGGGAGCGATAACTTACGACTTCATGGTGCCCGGCGATCCGCTCACTCCGGGATGGGCTTCTGTTCCTGGCGCTAAGCGTATCCCTGTCGAGCAAGCGGTCTCAATCCCGAAGATCATGGCGCTGCCACTTTCGTGGCACGACGCGAAACCGCTGCTCGCCCAGATGGATGGGCCCGTCGCTCCCGCGGAGTGGCAAGGAGGACTGCCTCTCAAGTATCACCTCGGCGGCAAGCGCGTGCGCGTCCACGTGAAGATCGAGATGGACAACTCGACTCAGCCTTACTATGTGGTTGAAGGTCGCATTCGCGGCGCGCAGTTGCCGGACGAATGGATCGTCCTCGGCAATCACCGCGATGCGTGGGTTTTCGGCGGGGTCGACCCCTCGAGCGGCACTGCCTCCATGATGGAACTCACGCGGGCGCTGGGGAAATTAGCGAAGTCCGGAATGCGTCCGCGGCGCACGCTCGTGGTTTGTAGTTGGGATGGAGAGGAAGTCGGCCTCACCGGTTCCACGGAGTGGGGAGAGCAGTTCGCTGACGAGTTGCGCAAGAAAGCGGTGGCTTACATTAACGTCGATGAAGCGACTTCTGGTCCTAATTTCCATGGCCAAGCCGTAGCATCGCTCGCGCCGATGCTTATCGAAACCAGCAAGTCTCTGCGGGATCCTACCGGCAAGAGTTTGTACGAAGCGTGGATAGAATCATCCCAGCAGCAGCGTCTAGAGTCCAAACAGCCCGGGCCGGTCACTGACTCCAACCTCGCCGATACCCGCATTGGCAGCGGATCCGACCATACTGTGTTCCTTAACTTCATCGGCATGCCGGTCTTTGGTCTCGGCTTCGAAGGTCCCTATGGTGTCTACCATTCGGCGTATGACGACTTCTTCTGGATGAACCATTTCGGTGATCCCGGTTACCGTTATCACACTCTGATGTCACAGTTGTGGGGAGTTCTTGCTCTACGCCTCGCTAACGCGGACCTGCTCCCTTTCGACTTCGCCAGCTACGCCGACAACATCCGCCAGTTCGTGAATGAATTGACCAAGGACAAAGACCTCGCCCAGTTGGATCTGAAACCCGTGCTCGGTGCAATCGACGATTTCGAAGCCGCCGGCAAACGCTTAGATCTCTATGCAGCCAGCGCGCTCGTCAGCGGCGCAATCGATCCAAGAATCGCCGCCACCATCAATCACGGCACGATGCAAGTCGAACGCAACTGGCTGAACCCTGATGGCATCCCCGGACGGCCGTGGTTTAAGCACATGCTTTATGGGGCGCGCTTCACCTACGCTCACCTCGAACTGCCTGGGTTAACCGAAGCGGTCGAGAAGCAGGACTGGACTACCGCAAGACAGCAGGCCGAAATCCTCCGCCAGGCGCTCGACAATAATACAAAGCTGGTCAATGAACTCAGTTCCGGTTTGAGCGGCTCCAATTGACTGTAAACTGAACAACGCGAAGAGGGCGGAGAGTGCGCACCCTTGCATTGTCATCCCAACCTGCCGCAACCGTGAAACGTCCCGCTCTTATCTATCACTATCCAATAAAGCTGCTATCCTGAAGCACATTTCCCCAGACTTGGCGCAAACGGACTTGCGTATGATCGGCCAACATTTATCCCACTACCAAATCGTCGAGCAGATCGGCGCGGGCGGCATGGGCGTCGTCTACCGGGCGCACGACGAGCAACTGGATCGGGATGTTGCCATTAAGGTTTTGCCTTCCGGTTCGCTCGCCGATGAAGCCGCGCGCAAACGCTTTCGCCAGGAAGCTTTGTCGCTAGCTCGTCTGAACCATCCCAACATCGCCACGGTTCACGAGTTCGGCACTCAGAACGATATCAATTTTCTAGTCACCGAATTTATCCCCGGCATCACGCTCGATATGAAACTCGCCGGCGGGGCCCTGGAACCCAAAGAGACGATTCGCCTCGGGGTTCAACTTGCCGAAGGTTTGGCCGCCGCCCACCAGCAAGGCATTGTTCATCGGGATCTGAAGCCCGGCAATCTACGAGTCACGCCTGACGGCCGTTTGAAGATTCTCGACTTCGGCTTGGCACAATTGATGCCGCACGCCAGCGATTTTGGACTAACGATGACCATGACCTCTTCGCAAGAGATCACGGGCACGCTGCCCTACATGGCTCCTGAACAGCTCTGTGGGCAGCCGGCCGATGCCCGCACCGATCTTTGGTCGGCAGGCGCGGTGCTTTATGAAATGGCAACAGGCCGGCGGCCTTTTCCGCAAACGCCTGCCGCACTGCTTATCAGCTCCATTCTGAATCAGTCGCCGGATCCACCGAGCAGCCTCAGACCTGAGCTTCCACCTGCCCTGGGCCGCATCGCCCTGAAAGCGCTCTCCAAAGATCCCGCGCAGCGCTATCAAAACGCCGAGGCCCTGAGCGCCGATCTAGCTTCCTCACTGGCTCCATCCGCGCCCGTGTCTGTGCCTGCCCCAGCGTCTCGTCGGCTGGTGCTTCCCGTGGTTGGAACCTTACTCATTTTTTGCGCAATAGGATTTTTCGTTTTTCGCGTTCGCCAACGCAAGCCTGCTGCATCTATCCCTGGACGCCGTTCGATCGCGGTCCTAGGGTTCAAGAACACCTCCGGCATCGCCGAAAAGTCATGGCTTTCTACGGCGCTCTCGGAAATGCTAACCACGGAACTGAGCCAGGGCGATCAGCTGCGCACGATTCCGGGCGAGAGTATCGCCCAGATGAAAGTAAATTTGTCCCTGCCTGATGCGGACAGCTACAGCCAGCAGACTCTCGCGCGCATTCGCCAGAATCTTGGTAGCGACGAGGTAGTTCTGGGGTCTTACCTGCCGTTGGGCAACGGCATCTTACGCCTCGATTTGCGACTGCAGGACGCGGCTGCGGGAGATACGCTGGCTTCGATCTCAGAGAAGGGCAGCGAATCGGAGATCGATACTTTGATCGCGAAAGCCGGAGCGGAGTTACGCGCCAAACTGGGGATTGCGGCGCTTTCTGATAGCCAATCCGCGTCCGTGCGAGCCTCACTCCCGTCGAATCAGGAAGCCGCTCGCGCCTATTCCGAGGCGCTGCAGAAATTGCGTCTCTTTGACGCTCTCTCTGCCCGCGACTTGCTGGAAAAGGCGGTGGCGCTGGAGCCGGGTTTTGCACCCGCTCATGCGGCACTGGCCCAAGCCTGGTCAACCTTGGGTTATGATCCACAAGCCAAGCAGCAGGCCAAGCAAGCCTTGGATTTATCGTCTGGATTTTCCCGCGAAGAGAGGCTGTTGATTGAAGGCCGCTCCCACGAACTTCTTGGTGAGCAGCCCGAGGCGGTTGAGAACTATAGCGCGCTCTGGCGCTTCTTTCCGGATCGCATTGATTACGGACTCTCGCTGATTCGGGCACAAGTCGCCGCCGGCAAAGGCGCGGACGCCCAAACGACGCTGGCCGAGATTCGTAAACTCGCCGTTTCCGAAGCCGACTCGGCCCGCATTGACCTGGCCGCCTCGAACATTGCCGCCTCGCAAAGCGACTTCAAGCAGCAGGTGTACTGGGCGGAAAGTGCAGCCAGCCGTGGACGAACCGTAGGTGCAAATCTTCTGGTTGCCGAGTCGATGCAGATGGACGCGATGGCGGCACAGCGCATGGGACAGTCGGATAAAGCCATTCAACTCGCCGCGCAGTCGCGTCAGCTTTACTCTGCCGCTGGCAACCGGCAGGGCGCTGCCCGGACCCTTCTCATGACCAGCGACGTGCTCTTTGACCAGGGCGATTTTGAGGGATCCAAAAAGAAAGTGGAGGAGGCGCTGCCCATCTTTCGCAAGATTGGTTCTCAGAAGAGTATCCGCGGGTCGCTGGAGCGTCTTGGAAATGTCTGTTACGCGGAGGGAAAACTGACGGAGTCGAAAAAATATCATGACGAAACCTTGCGGTACGATCTACCCCTTCATGACCTGGTTTCGCTGGCCAGCGACTACGGAAACATCGCTAATGACCTGGACGGCCTTGGAGATCTGAGAGGCGCCCTCAAGATGCAGGAACAATCCCTGGCGGCTTTCAATGAAGTCGGCGATCGCCGCGGCTCCTCCGCCACTCTCAACAATCTGGGCAATCTGTATGTCGAAATGGGTAATCTGGATTTAGCGGAGAAAAACTATAACCAAGCCGTTGTCATTGCCCGTGAAATTGTTTTCCGTAGTGGAGAGCCGTACCCCGTTGCAGGTTTAGGCGACGTCCTTGTAGCGCGTGGCAAGCTTGACAAGGCCCGCGAAAACTATCAGGAAGCGTTAAAGATCTGCGCGGAAACTCACGACGACGATTTTGCCGCGCAAATTCACACCAGCTTGGCGTATGTTGACCTCCTGCAGAACAACTTCACCGAAGGCGAAACCCTGGCGCGACAGACGACAGCAATCTTCGAAAAATCCAGTTCCCCCGGCAACAATGCGTCGGCCCACGCCATCCTTGCGCGCACTTTGCTGGCCCAAGGAAAACTGGAGGCCGCGCGCGAAGCTGCCACGCGAGCTATTGCACTCTCTCACCAGGTGGCCGGGGAGTCGGCACGTGACGTCGCTATCTTGGCCGACGCCCGCGTCAAGGCGAAGACAGGAAAATCCGCAGAGGCTCGGCAAGAACTCGAATTGATGCTGGCCTCCGCTCGTAAACACGGATATCGCATTTTCGAATACGACGCTCGACTGGCTCTCGCCCAAGTCGATTTATGGTCTGGCTCAGCTTCTGCCAGTTCGCATCTGCGATCGCTGCAAGAAGACGCCAAGACGGACGGCTTGCTGCTGTTCGCCAGTCAAGCTGAGGGGCTACTGAAACCGGCCGCCTCTCAGTAACTGAGACTTTTCAAACTGGCTACGCATTAGAGGCGGGAACGGAGACTTCAACTCCTCTGAGCACGGCGAATTCATTTGTCTCCGACGGTGAGGGCTAAAGCTAGGGGTCCGTCATTCGGCCAGAGACGCCTCGAAGTCCAGATCTTCCTGCACGCCCGGATTCATCCACACAGGCGCGAATGATTGCCGATGCAGCGGCGTTGGACCATATTCCAACAACGCGGCAAGATGTCGTGGAGTGCTGTAGCCCTTATGGGAGGCAAGGCCGTACTCGGGGAAAACTGTATCCCATTCGCACATCATGCGGTCGCGCTCGACCTTGGCGAGAATCGACGCTGCAGCGATTGACACGGAAAGTGCGTCGCCGTGGATGATGGCTTTTTGTGGAACTTCGCAATCAACCTTCAGGGCGTCGATCAGTAAATGATCCGCGGCCGGCTGCAGTTTCTGTACGGCCTCACGCATCGCCAGGCGAGAGGCGTGGTAAATATTGATCTGATCGATACGCGCGGCATCCACCGCGGCGACGGCCCATGCGACGGCATGGTCCCGAATGCGCGGCGCCAGGACTTCGCGACGTTCCGGCAGCAGCAGCTTCGAATCGCGCAGGCCGCGGATGCGGTATCCCCGCTCTAAAATTACAGCGGCCGCGACCACTGGTCCGAACAAAGATCCGCGGCCGACCTCATCAACGCCTGCAACCATCACCGCGCCCGAGGCCCACGCAAGTTTCTCGTACCGCAGCGTGCAACGCAGCCTTTTCAAGAGGCGCAACTTCAGTGCGGATGGCGATAATTCGGATGCGGTCTTTTTGGTTGCGGCGCTCGGCATGGGAAGAAGTGTTTCCACCATCTTCCATCGTGACGAGGTATCCCGCAAGCCAGACGACAAACTTTCTTGTGAATAACTCGACACGGGAATGCGTCCGCCACTTCCGGGTCATCCTACCGCCCCATGGTAAGGCTGAAGAGTAACCATTACCTGGATTACGAACGTACATCGTCCGGTCGGACATGCACTGCTATGTTCAAAGCTGAAAGTAAGATCCTTAGGAGCAGAAGTGAAGCAGGAATCGATACAGCCCCCAAAGGAGGATTCGCCGCAGGGCGGCGCCTCCGTCGAAAAACTGATTCACCTTGCCCTGCCGGTACGCCTTACTCACATGGCGAACGGCGGTCGCGGCGGATTGGAGATGTCTTGCACCTATGACATCCATCCGCGAGGAGCGCGCCTGCTCAGTTTCCGCGACGTGAAGGTTGGAGATTTGATTACGGTGGAGCGTGGCCGATATAAGTCAGTGTGCCAGGTGGTCTGGACGGGCGATCCCCGCTCCGAACTGCGCGGGCAGTTCACGGTCGAGTGCGTTGAGGGCAGTAAAAGTCCATGGGAAGAAGAGTTGCGGCAAATGCACGAGCAATATCTACCTCTCGTGCCCAATGCATCCAAAAAACCTGCCGCGATGAACACCTTTCGAAGAGGGGATCAAAATCGCCGACGCGAGCCGCGCTTTGACGTTGCCGGGGAGGCGGAGTTGCTGGAAGTGGGAGCACAGGCTCGGACGGAAGCTCGGCTGGAACAGCTTTCCGGGCATGGTTGCCTGGTCAGCTCCGCAAGTCCACTCTCGCCCGGAACCGGATTGCGGATGGTGCTGAATATTTACGACGTCAGCGTCGCCTTAAAGGGAGATGTGAAATACACGACGAAGAATCAAGCGATGGGAGTGGAGTTCAGAGAGATACGCCAGGGCGATCGCCCCCTGCTTGATTATGTGCTGAACCAGTTGAAAAAACCGCGGTATGGCGATTTCGCCGACCTGGAAGTGATCACCGATCACCTGACCGCGGTCGCCGGATAGAACGAGGGCGGCGGCGTTGTCGCATAGGACCCGCCGCCGCAAAATTTTACTTACTCGACGTCGCGCAGACGAGCCGCTTTACCCTTGAGGCCGCGCAGATAGTAAAGCTTGGCGCGGCGAACTTTGGAAGAACGCAACAGATCGACTTTGTCGATCACCTTGGAGTGGACCGGGAAAATGCGCTCCACGCCCTGGCCAAAGCTGATCTTGCGGACCGTGAAGCTGGCCTGTGGTCCGTTATCGCGCTTGATCACAACGCCTTCAAACGCCTGCACGCGCTCTTTATCGCCTTCCTTGATCTTCACGTGAACGCGGACCGTATCGCCCGAGCGAAACTTCGGCAGGTCGTTGCGCTGTGTCTTTGCCAGTAGCTTTTCAATAATGAGGTTCGACATTTTTAGTCCTTCTGAATTCCGAAATTCTGAATTGAATTCTAAACTTCTTTCTTGCTGTTGCCGTCTCGCTGAATCGCCGCGAGGAACTTCTTGTCCTGGTCGCTGAGCACCGCGTCTTCCAGCAAATCTGGCCGGTTGCGAAACGTCTTCTCTAAAGCCCGCTGCCGCCTCCAGCGCCGAATCTCCTCGTGATTGCCGGACATCAAGGCTTCCGGTACCGCAAGCCCGCGAAACTCTGCCGGCCTTGTGTAGTGTGGATAATCCAGCAATCCGTTCGACCCGCAAGTCGAATCCGCGCCGCCAGAGATCTTCGCCTTCGTGTCAACCGTAAACGACTCCTGCTGGGTTGACGCTTCGTTTCCTACCGCGCCGGGCAATAGCCGCATCACGGCTTCTACAATCACCGCAGCGCCCATTTCTCCGCCGCTCAGGACATAGTCGCCGATGGAAAGTTCCCGATCGGCGAGAAATTCTGCGACTCGCTCATCCACTCCCTCGTAGCGTCCGCAGACCAAAACGATTCGATCGAGCAACGCCAACTCGGAGGCGATCCTCTGATTAAACTTCTGCCCCTGCGCCGAGAGCAGCACTACCGATTGCTTCGCAGTTCCAGCAATCCGTTCTTCCCGCGAAGCCAAGCCCATCGATTCCAGACATTCAAAGAGCGGCTCCGGCTTCAGCACCATGCCCTCTCCGCCCCCGAAGGGACGGTCATCCACGGTGCGGTGACGATCATGCGCAAACTCCCGCAAATCGTGCACCTGAATTCTCGCGAGCCCCAATTCCTGAGCCCGGCGCGTGATGCCGTAATCCAGAGGCCCGCGAAAGAAGTCCGGAAAAATCGTGACAATGTCGGCCTTCATTGCGGAACCTTAAGTCTTCAACAAGTCTTTAACTCGGCGGCTAATGATTTTTCCTATCCACCGACTGCTGCTTCTTTTCATCGGCCGTAAGCGGAGCGTTCACTTCCAGAAGACCTTCCGGCAAGTTCATCTCCACCCGCTTGGCTTTCACATCCACTGCCTTGAGATAGGCCTCGGCAAATGGAATCTCAAGCAACCGTCCCGATTGCCTGACAATCAGCAGGGGCGCTTCGCCGGCGCCAAATTGAACATCCTCAATTCTTCCGATCTCGCGGTCGCCATCGAGGACTGCACAACCGACCAGATCGCTAACGTAATTCCACCCGGCCTGCAACTCCGAACGCTGACTCTGCGGAACCTGCAATTCGCATCCGATTAACGTCTCCGCCTCGGACATCGAATCCACTCCGGCAAACTTGAAAACCAACATCCCTTTATGCGGCCACAAATCTTCGACGGCCAGTTCACGCCGGATTCGATCCGCTTCCCGTGGCAGCGCTAACAACTTCATGCCCGCTACAAACCGTTCAGGAATGTCGGTGTAGATCTGGGCCGCAACTTCGCCGTGACGGCCCTGCGTTTTCACCACGCGCGCCAGCGTGATGAACTCGCTACTTGTCTCAGGATCTCGAATGGTCTGCCGTCCGCTTTCTGCTTTGCCGACGACCTCAGTCGATGACGTCCAAGGTGTACCGCTTTCGCGCCCGCACTCCCGCGGCGCTGAGCAGGGTGCGCAAAGCGCGCACATTGCGGCCTTGCCGCCCGATGATCTTGCCCACGTCCGCTTCCGCGACTTCCAGTTCGATCACGTCATCATCGAGATGATCGACGTAAACCTCATCTGGTGCATCGACGATCCACTTGGCAATTTTCTCGAGGAGGGACCGAACATTTCCGTTGGCTTCAGTCATGGTCGCGGTTAAGCTACCGTTGCGACTGGAGCAGCCGCCGGCTTCGAGTACAGCTTGCCCACACGCTCGGACATCTGAGCGCCTTTCGAAACCCAGTAGTCGACGCGATCGCGCTTGAAGTCAATGCTGGTTGGAGTGGTGCGAGGATTGTAAGTTCCCACCACTTCCACGGGACGCCCATTGCGCGCCCGAGCCTTCTCAATCACTACGATGCGATAGAACGGTTGTTTTCGCGCACCCATGCGCGACAGTCGAATCATTAACACAGAATGTTCCTTGTTCCGGAAGAGTCCGGCGAGGTCAAGACAAACTAATATTATGCCCGATGTGATCGGGAATGGCAATTCGGGCTATGGAAGTCATCGCCGGTTCGACCTAACGTCACTGTGGTCGGATGCCACAACCATGCGGCTCTAAGCCCTTAGCGTGTTCGGGTGGCCTCGACGATCCTGCTAAACTCAAACATTTGGAGGCAGGAGACTTTGCAGGCAGTCTACATTCTCTCCGGGGTTCGCACCCCAATCGGAAAGTTCGGCGGATCACTCGCTTCTCTGACTGCGGCCGACATCGGCGTTGTGGCCGCGACGGCGGCGATCGAGCGCGCCCGCATACAGCCGGAGCAGGTGGAAGAGACGATCTTCGGCAACGCACGGCAAGCTGGCGGCGGACCGAATCCGGCGCGGCAGATCTCCATCCGTAGCGGCATCCCGCAGGAAGTTCCGGCATTCACCGTCAATAAAGCGTGCGCTTCCGGGATGAAAGCCATCGCGCTAGCTTACCAGTCGATCTCGCTTGGGGATGCAAGCTGCATACTCGCGGGCGGCACCGAATCTATGTCGAGGCTTCCCTATTACCTGGAAGCGCGCTGGGGATTTCGCCTGGGAAACCAGGAACTGGTAGATGGCATGTATCGCGACGGATTTTTTTGTCCGATGGCCAAAATGGTGATGGGCGAGACCGCCGAGGTACTTGCCGAACACTACAAGATCTCCCGCGAAGAGCAGGATGAGTATGCGCTGATGTCGCAGAGCCGCGCGGCTCGCGCGATTGCGGCCGGACGCTTCGACGCAGAACTGGCGCCCGTGACGATCGACACCAAAAAAGGGATGACCACCTTCAGCCGTGACGAGCATCCATTCACCGGCGCGAGCCTGGAAAAGCTCGGCAAGCTTGCTCCAGCGTTTTCGAAAACCGGAACGATTACGGCGGGTAACTCTTCTGGCATCACCGATGGCGCAGCGGCGGTGGTCGTGGCGAGCGAACATTTCGTGAAGATGAACAATCTGAAGCCGCTGGCGCAAATTTCTGCGGTGACGTCCGCCGGAGTCGATCCACGGACGATGGGCATCGGACCGGTGCCGGCGATACGCAAGTTGGAAGATAAACACAACCTCAGACTTCACGAATTCGGATTGATCGAACTGAACGAAGCTTTCGCGGCCCAAGTGATCGCATGTGATCGCGAATTGAATTTCAACCGCGACAAGCTGAACGTCAACAGCGGGGCAATTGCTCTCGGACATCCGATCGGTTGCACGGGAACGCGAATCACCGTCACCCTCTTGCATGAAATGCTGAAACGCAATACCCGCCGCGGCTTATCTACACTGTGCGTTAGTGGCGGCATGGGGATGGCATTAGCGCTCGAAAATGTAACTTAAGATTACCGAGACATATGAAAAAACCATTCTGCTGTTCTTCCGGCGAACTTATTGTTAAGAATGTCTAAGATTTCACCGGGAGTTCTAAGGAGACTCACATGAAGCGATTCACCGTGCACGTATCCTGCTTTTTCGCCCTGATGCTTGCCGCCACTTTCGCATTTGCCCAGGCGGAATTCTCGGCGGATGTTGTTGATTTGTTGAAAACCGGCAGCCCGACGACGGCTAAGATCTATTACGGGAAGGATAAGTTGCGGATGGAGTCGAAAAATTCTGGCGCGCGCGCCGGAGGAGCGTTCATCATGAATCTCGCCACCCAAACCTCGACCGTGTTGATGCCTCAGCAACACATGTACATGGATATGCCCATTCATTCGCCCTCTCAGCGCCAGGCAAATAATTTCTTTCGCACGGGCGATGTGGAAAATGCGTGCGGCGACTGGGAAAAAATCGACTACAACAAGGGTGCGAGCTGTCGAAAAGTGGGCGACGAGAGTGTTAACGGCCGCAGCGCGGTCAAATACGAGTCGACCAACTCCAGCGGAGAGGTCAGCAACTTCTGGCTGGATTCCAAGTTGCGTTTCCCGGTTAAGTGGCAAGGCAAGAACAGTAGCGACGAACTCCGTAACATTCAGGAGGGCTCGCAGCCCGCAAGCTTATTTGAAGTACCCGCAGGTTTCACCAAGATGGAGATGCCGGGCGGGATGATGCAGCAACCTCACTAGAATTGGCTGGCGCAGGCTGTCTGCGTTGACGGTCACAAAACGCGGTGGCTATACTTTAAGGCAGCCTTAAGGGAGATAGGATGCCCCTGACCGCAGTAATCGTGGACGATGAGCAGCTCGCCCGCGACGAACTTGCCTACCTGCTGAAAAACGCGGGCGACGTAAATGTTGTGGCGCAGGGAAAGAACGGTCTAGAGGCCATTAACCTCATCAAGGAATACACTCCGGACGTTGTCTTTCTCGACGTTCAGATGCCCGGATTGGATGGATTCGGCGTCATCAAGAAACTTCTCGACAAGAAAATTACCCTTCCCAAGATCGTCTTCGCCACGGCTTTTGACCAATACGCGGTCAAGGCCTTCGAGGTGAATGCGGTCGACTATCTATTGAAACCTTTTGACAAAAAGCGCGTAGCGCAGGCCGTGCAGAGAGCTCGCATTCAGCAGGATGCCGACGGACTTCCCGCAGAGAAGATCGACAACCTGATGAGGATGTTACAGACGCCCAAAACGCAGAGCACGAAGATCTTGTTGAAGGCGGTTGGCCGAATGTTCCTGGTTGATCAAAAGGAGATCTGTTACGCCTCGATTGAGGACGGAGTCATCACCGTAGTGACCGCGGGCGCCTCCGGTATGGAAGGACATTCGAACTGCCGCACTTTGGAAGAGCTACTCGCCAGCCTCGACCCCGGCTTGTTCTGGAGAGCACATCGCTCCTACCTGGTGAACATCAATAGGATTCGCGAGGTCGTGCCCTGGTTCAAGAGTTCTTATCAATTGCGCATGGACGACAAGAAGCAGAGCGAGATTCCAGTCAGCCGCGCTCAAACCAAACGGTTGCGGGAACTCTTCGGACTTTGATCCTCGCGATCCGTTGCGTCGACACTGACATTCCACCGAATCGGCGAAGTTAGAATTTGGGGAGGGCGATATTCTGACCAATTTCAATACGGCCGCTCGCTCCACCCTTGCCACCAAAGCAACAAGATCCCTGATTAACGTGCCTGTATACAATCGAAACTCTCTCTGGCTCGACCTCGAAACGCATCGGACGAGCATGAAGCGGAGACGAACACGGGTTCCACCGTCTCCGTGCAAGGTCAAATCACCAAAGCCTCCAGCCCTGTACGGTCGCGAATGACAAGGATGGCGCCGTCGACCCGAATGAGTCTCTTCTTCTTAAGATTACTTAGCAGTCTTGTGACCGTTTCCCGTGAGGATCCGATTCGTTGAGCCATCTCTTCATGGGTCATGGCCGAGCGGAGCCGCTGCTCGGTTGACGCTTCCGCCCCGTTCGAGGCACAGGACAGGAGCAATCGTGCTAGCTTTCCCGAGGAGGAACGGGCTAATACCAGGTCGTGCATGTCACGATAGGCGTTCTGGAATTCGCGGCTTAATGATTGGGCGGCATGCACGCCCACCTCACTTTCCCGCTGCAGCAATCCCATCAGGTCCTGCCGGCCAATAAAATTAACCCGGCACGGTGTCGAGG
>Ga0209006_10001511_pt1 | contig 21083 bp, 19 predicted proteins | sample JacPin_JW_Ref_O2_FD_188567 | JGI IMG/M metagenome (GOLD analysis project Ga0209006, IMG submission 188567) | Forest soil microbial communities from Algoma, Ontario, Canada - Jack Pine, Ontario site 1_JW_Ref_O2 (SPAdes) (version 2) | ecosystem: Environmental > Terrestrial > Soil > Boreal...
ACCAGCGGCAGCGTGGCCTTCTGCACGTAGGAGTTGGTGCGCGTGTGGGTGTCCGCGAAGTTGAGTCCCGCACGGGCGACCCGGATCAGCACCTCGTCGGGCCCGGGCCGGGGGGTCGGGAGCTCGGCCAGCTCGAGTACCTCCGGGCCGCCGAACTCGGTCATCTGGATGGCACGCATCGCGGCCCCAGGCTAGCGCGTGCTCTAAGGTGCGCGCCCATGCCCATAACCGTGGTTGGATCGATCGCCTACGACACCGTGACGACGCCGTTTGGCAAGCGCGAGCGGATGCTCGGCGGGGCCGCCGTGCATTTCTCGCTGGCCGCCTCGTTCTTCGACGACGTCAGGGTCGTCGGCCCCGTGGGCGAGGACTTTGGCGAGGAGCAGCTGGACGTGATGCGAGCCCGCGCGGTCGACGTCAGCGACGTCGAGCGCGTCGGCGGCGGCAAGACGTTCTTCTGGGAGGGCGAGTACGGCTGGGACCTGAACTCGCGCGAGACGATCGACACGCAGCTGGGTGTGTTCGAGGGCTTCCAGCCAAAGCTCTCGGAGCGATCGCGCTCCAGCGACGTGCTGTTCCTGGCCAACATCCAGCCGGACCTGCAGCTCCAGGTGCGCGGCCAGCTGCCGGACGCGCGCTTCGTGGCGCTGGACTCGATGAACCTCTGGATTGACATCGCGCGCGACTCGCTGGTGGAGGCGATCGAGGGAGTCGACTGCGTGATCCTGAATGACGCGGAGCTGCGCCAGCTGACCGGCAAGCCCAACCTCATCTCCGCCGCGCGCGAGATCCTGTCTTGGAACCCTCCCACCCCGAGGGTGATCGTCGCCAAGCAGGGCGAGTACGGCGCGGCACTCATCACCGCGGAGGACTTCTTCGCCCTCCCGGCCTATCCCCTGGAGAGCGTGATCGATCCGACCGGCGCGGGCGACACCTTCGCCGGCGGGTTCGTCGGCTACATCGCCGCGCACCCCGACGAGGAGCTCTCCGACGGGCTGCTGCGGCGCGCGATGGCCCACGCGACGGTGCTCGCGTCCTTCAACGTCGAGGAGTTCGGGACGGCGCGCATCGAGCGCCTGCAGGGCAGTGAGATCGCGGTCCGCATCCACGAGCTGCACGCGATGACGCAGTTCAGCGGCGCTCCGCTGGCCCTCCGCGGGTGACATCCGAGCGCGTGGGCGCGGGCTCGCCCGCAACGATCTCACCGCTAGCGGCGAGGACTCGCGCTAGGTTCCTCATAATCGACGTACAGCACCGGAAACCGCGCGGACAGGAGAACGTATGAGCAGCCAGGACTCGACGATCACGGATGCCGCCGCGGCGGGCAACGACCAAGCGACCGGCGCACCGCAGGACACGCTCACGGTGACCGACAACCGCACCGGCAGGAGCTACGAGCTGCCGATCCAGGACGGCACGGTGCGCGCGAGCGATCTACGCCAGATCAAGGTCGACGAGGACGAATTCGGGATGATGTCCTACGACCCGGCCTTCATGAACACCGCGTCGTGTCGCAGCTCAATCACCTACATCGACGGCGACGCGGGCATCCTGCAGCATCGCGGCTACCCGATCGAGCAGCTGTGCGAGCACTCGACCTATCTGGAGGTCGCGTACCTGCTGATCAACGGTCGTCTGCCCAACAAGGTCGAGCTCGAGGGATGGATCGACGAGATCACGATCCACACGTTCGTGCACGAGAACGTCAAGGATTTCATGCAGGGCTTCCGCTACGACGCCAACCCGATGGGCATGCTCGTGGCGTCCGTCGGCGCCCTTTCGACCTTCTACCCCGACGCCAACAAGATCCACGAGGAGCGCGTGCGCGCGATCCAGATCATCCGGCTGCTGGCGAAGATGCCCACGCTGGCCGCGTTCGCGTTCCGCCACAACATGGGCCAGCCCTACGTCTACCCCGACAACGACCTCGAGTACGCGGGCAACTTCCTGGGGATGATGTACAAAATGACCGAGCTCAAGTACCAGCCCGATCCACGGCTGGCGCGCGCGCTCGATGTCCTGTTCATCCTGCACGCCGATCACGAACAGAACGCGTCCACGAGCGCCGTGCGCTCGGTGGGCTCAACGCAGGTCGACCCCTACTCGGCCGTCGCGGCAGGCGTTGCTGCGCTCTACGGTCCGCTGCACGGAGGTGCCAACGAGCAGGCGCTGCGGATGCTCAAACGGATCGAGAAGGTCGAGAACATCCCCGCGTTCCTGGAGGGCGTGAAGGCAGGCAACGAGCGCCTGATGGGTTTCGGCCACCGCGTCTACAAGAACTACGACCCCCGCGCGCGCATCATCCGCAAATACCTGGATGACGTGTTCGAGGTGCGCGGCAAGAGCCCGCTGCTCGACGTTGCCACAGAGCTGGAGAAGCAGGCGCTCGACGACGAGTACTTCACCTCGCGCAAGCTCTACCCGAACGTCGATTTCTACTCAGGCCTGATCTACGAGGCGCTCGGCCTGCCCGTGGCGATGTTCCCGGTGATGTTCGCGATCGGGCGCACGAGCGGCTGGATCGCACAGTGGAAGGAGCTCGTCGAGGACCCCGAGCAGAAGATCGCGCGTCCGCGCCAGATCTACACCGGCGCGCGCGACCTGGACTACGTCCCGATCGAGCAGCGCTAGGACGCACCGCGCCGACGCTACAGGGTGAGCGTGGCGCCGTGCGCGCGTAGCCAGGCCCGGTCGTGCTGATAGCCGGGCCAGCGCTGCGCCACGAGCGCCCAGAAGCGGGGTGAGTGGTCGAGGATCTCCAGGTGGCAGACCTCGTGCCAGACGACGTATTCGAGCACGCGCTCGGGTGCGAGCAGCAGCCGCCAGTTAAAGCTCATGCGCCCGTTGGACGAGCATGACGCCCAGCGGGTGCGCTGGCCGCGGATGTCCAGACCCGTGTAGGAGCTGCCCGCGGCCGCGGCCGCGCGGTCCAGACGCGGTGCGATCTCCACGCGCGCCGAGCGCCGGTAGAAGCGCTCCAGGGCAGGACGGGAGTCCCCTGCCGGCACCAGCAGGCGCACGCCATCGCGGTGCACGCGCTCGCGACCGGGCTCGACGATCAGCTCGAGTGAGCTGTCCAGGTAGGGCACCGTGCCGGCCCGAGCAGCGACGCGGTCGAGCACCTCGCGCGCCTCGCGCAGACGGCGCTCGATCCACGGGCGCAGCTCGCTGACGGCGGCTGCGGCGGCGCGCTCGGGTGCGCGCTGGGGGAGCACCACCTCCACGCCCGTGTGCGCATGCACGTTGACCCGCACCCGCCGCGCGCGAGCCGAACGCCGGATCGTGTAGGGGATTGGGGGCGCCTGGGCGGAGGAGCTCATCGAGCGCCAAGCCTACGAGCCGGGATAGACGGCCTTCTCCCACGGCTTGGCGAGCTTCAGCGCACTGAGGATCGCGCGCGTGGCCGGCGATCGGTTGAGCGTGTAGAAGTGGATCCCCGGCGCGCCCGCGGCGAGCAGCTCTGCGCACTGGAGCGTGGCGTAGGCGACGCCGAAGTCAAGCACCGCCTCGGGGTCCTCCCCGCGCGCGTGCAGCTCGCGGCGCAGCTCCTCGGGGATCGACGCGCCGCACATGCCTGCCATGCGCTCCACCTGACCGACTCTCGTGATCGGCATCACCCCGGGGATGATCGGCACCTCGATCCCCGCAGCCCGCGCACGCTTGACGAAGTCGAAGTACACGGCGTTATCGAAGAAGAGCTGCGTGATCAGGAAGTTCACGCCTGATGCCACCTTCTCGCGCAGGTGACGCAGGTCGGACTCAGGGCTCTCGGCATGGATGTGTGTCTCTGGAAAGCATGCCGCCCCAACCGCAAACGGATAGTCCTCGGCGATCAGCGTGACCAGTTCGCTCGAGTACTCGAGGCCACCATCGGTCCTGATCCACTCCTGCTCCCCGGCGGGCGGGTCGCCCCGCAGCGCGAGCACGTTGTCGATGCCTGCCTCTCGCATCTCGTCGAGCGTGCCCCGCAGCTGCGCCTCGGTCGCACCGACGCAGGTGAAGTGGGCCATCGCCTCAAGGCCGTACTGCTCACGGATCCGCTTGACGATCTCGATCGTCTTCTCCCTGGTCGAGCCGCCCGCGCCGTAGGTGACAGAGACGAACGAAGGCTCGAGCGTCTTCAGCTCAGCCAGCGCCGCGTAGAGGTTGCGCTCGCCGTCGGCCGTCTTCGGCGGGAAGAACTCGAACGAGAACGCCGGGCTCTCGCCGGCGAGTATCTGATCGATGCGCATCGGATGATTATGCAGTCCACCGCTCGGGCTCACCGGCGATCCGCTGCGCTTCGCCGAGCGCCTCGAGATGCGTCAGGTAGGAGAGGATCTCGGACAGCAGCCAGTGCGCGTTCTCCTGCGAGAGCGAGTCTCCGTACACATATGGGACCACCTCGAAGCCCGTCAGCTCGCGCCCGTCGAGCGCGCCGCGCACCCGCTGCAGACGTTCGTCCACGAGCGTGCGGTTGCCGCGGATGTGGGCGTGTACGTCGGTGAAGGTGCGGCCGTGCCCGGCCAAGCAAAGGCGCGCACCGAGTCTCTCCACGACGTCCAGGGAGCTGAGGAATTCGCCGACGGGGTCGGGCGAGTAGCCGTAGTCGAAGTACAGCGAGATGCGTCCCAGGAGGTGATCTCCCGAGATCAGCAGCCGGCGCTCGGGTTGGAACAGGCACACGTGCGAAGGAGCGTGGCCGGGTGTCTCATACGCGACCCACTCACCCAGATCGCTGCCGATCGTGACGCCCGCCAACAGGGAGCGGTTGGGCTCGATTGGGCCGGCGATGCCCGACCCGCGGTTTGTGCGCTCGGCCGCATAGCGGCGCAACGGCTCCTCTGGTACCCCGCTTTGGCGTGCGACCTCCAGACGCCGCGCGAAGACCGCGTCGGGGTCCTCGATCATCCGGTTCAGGTGCTCGTGGTTGGGGTGCATCCACACCTCACAGCCGGCGCGCTCGACGACGGTGGGCGCCTGGCCGCAGTGATCGGTATGAGCGTGCGTGCACACCACCAGCCGCGCATCCTCCAGACGCAGGTTGCACATCTCCAGGGCGCGCTCGAGGTGCGAGATCGAGTCCGGCTGGTGCATGCCGGTGTCGAACAGCACGAAGCCGTCGCCTGAGGTGACCGCCCAGGCGTTGCAGTGGGGAACGCCCGGCCAGGGCAGCGGCAGGCGTAGGCGGAAGAGCCCGGGCATCACGCGCTCGCCGCGGGCGTGGGTGGGCTTCCCTTCACGCCTGCTGACAACGTCGGGCATGCGCCGGAGACTAGACTAAGGCCGTTCAGCGGCGTAAGGGAGACGGCATGCCAGAGCGGGAGAGTGCCAGCGAGGCGAGCAGCAAGGTGCAGGAGGTCGCCGCCAACATGCAGCAGGCCGCGGCCACACGCAAACGCATCACCGGGCGCAAGGCGGAGTCGATCGCGCGTCGCTACTTCGGGGCGATCGACGCGCACGACCTGGAGCAGGCCGTCTCGCTGTGGGCGGACGGCGGCCGCGAGAACGTGCGCGGCCAGGTGGACACGCTGGCTCCCGAGGGGGTGCGCGAGTTCATCGGCGGCCTGATGAACGCGATCCCCGATCTGAGGATGCACGTCGTCTCCACCACGACCGAGGCCGATCGCTGCGGTGTGCAGTGGCGACTGACCGGCACGTTCGCCGGACCCGGGGGATTCGCGGGCGTGGCGCCGACCGGCAGCCCGATTGAGCTCGAGGGCTTCGACTTGATCACCGTGCGCGACGGCTTGATCCAGGGCAACGACGCGTTCTCGGACTCCACGACGTTCGCCCGCCAGATCGGGATGCTGCCGCCGCAGGGCTCGAGCGCGGAACAGCGCATGACGGGGGCCTTCAACGCCAAGACTCGGCTGACCTCGCGCCTGGGCGCCGGCGAGGCGGAGCTGGTCGCGCAGGGCGTCTGGGTAGTACAGGGCCAGCCGGGGCGCTGCAACGTTTATCTGCTGGAGGACGACGGCGGCGTGACGCTGTTCGACGCGGGCGCTCGGACGATGACGCGCGCGGTCGCGAGCGCCGGCGCGAAGCTCGGCGGAATCCGTCGCGTGGTGCTCGGCCACGGGCACACCGACCACCGCGGCGTGGCGCCCGCGCTCGGCGTGCCGGTCCTGTGTCACCCCGACGAGGTGCAGGACGCCGAAGGCAGCGGGGGCTTTCGCTATTGGCCCGAAGGCCTCGCCGGCCTGCCCACCCCGCTGCGCCAGTTCCATCGCCTGCTGCACCGCTATGCCTGGGATGCGGGCCCGGTGAAGATCTCCGAGACCGTACGCGAAGGTGACGAGATCGCCGGGTTCAGCGTGATCGATCTGCCCGGCCACGCGCCTGGGCAGATCGGGCTGTGGCGAGAGTCCGACCGGCTGGCGCTGAGCAGCGACTGCTTCTACACGCTCGACATGTGGGGACGCGACTGCCCGCCGCGGCTGCCGGAGCGGATCTACAACTTCGATACCGAGCAGACGCGCGCGAGCATCCGCAAGCTGGCGGCGCTAGAGCCTGCAGCGGCCTGGCCGGGACACGCCAAAGCGGTTACCGGCGACGTTCGCAGCCAGCTCGAGCGGGCTGCCGACGCGCTCTAGCGTGGCCAAGCGCAGCCGCCGGCGGGAGAAGCTGACCGCGCCGAGCAGCGACTACACCGACGCGGAGGGCAACGTGCTGACGTTGCGCGGCTCGCTGACGCCGGGCTCCAGGCGCGATTACGCCCTGGCGCTGTCTGGCGCCGGCAGCCGCCCCGCAGGTACCCAGGAGGACGCCTGGCAGCGCGCTGCCGAGCTGCTGTTCGAGCGCCTGGCGGTGCGCTGGGTGATCGCCGACGTCCCGATCAAGCGCCAGCGCGAGCTGCTGGCGCGTTTCCGCGTGGCCTCCAGCGAGGAGCGCCTATGGGTGCGCCAGGCGCTGCGCGAGCACTGTGCAGAGCACTTCCCCGACGTCCAGGCTCCCTGATCTCGCCGCGGGCGCTCGCGCCCGCGTCCATCGGGGGGCGGCGCAGCGCAACGTCCAGCCTCCTACGCTGTTCGGGCTGCAATGACCAAGCCCGCCGCAGAGCACCGCTGGGACAGGCGGACGTTCATCAAGCAAGGAGCGCTGGCCGGCGCCAGTCTGCTGGGCCTGCCCTCGCACAACGGCGGCACGCCGCCCAAGCGAAAGCACAGCCGCAAGCGCTCCGAGCACAGGGCGCGCCCGTCCGCGCCGAATATCCTCACGATCCTCGTCGACCAACTGCGCACGCCCGTGTGGCTGCCTCCGGCCGTCGCGGCGTCCTCGGTGATGCCGAACCTCGCCGCGTTGAGCGCTCGCTCGGTGAGCTTCGAAGGCCACTACACGGCGGCCAACGACTGCTCGCCCTCCAGGAGCGTGCTTTTGACGGGGCTCTACGCCCACCAGACGGGCGTGATGATCACGGGCGCGGGCTGGCTGGACCCACGCTTTCCAACCTGGGGCACGCTCCTGCGGAAGATGGGCTATGAGACCGCCTACTACGGCAAGTGGCACCTGAATCCCAATCCCGATGCCTCGCTGGCTCAATACGGGTTCTCAGGCGGCACCTACCCCTCGCCGAACGGCGCGCCGGGCCAGGGCACGCTGATCGATCCGGCGATCACCGGGCAGTTCATCGACTGGTTCGACGGCCACGCGGGCAAAGCTCCGTGGGCGACGACCGTGTCGTTCGTGAACCCACACGACATCGCCTGGTGGCACCGCTACACCGAACGGATCGAAGCGGAGGTCGATCCGCCGCAGCTGGCGGTGACGCTGCCTGGTAACTACGAGACCCCCGAACAGCTCGCGATGAAGGGCAAGCCGGCACTGCAGCGCGCGCTGCAGGAGACGGCCGCCAGGTCCTTTGGAGCGGTGCCGTTCGAGGGAGGAGAAGTGATGCGCTGGTGGACGGGGATGATGGACACCTACCTGCTGCTGCAGAGCTATGTGGACGTGCAGATCGGTCGTGTCCTGGAAACGCTGGCCAGCCGGCCGGAGGTGGCGGCGAACACGGTCGTGATCTTCACCTCCGATCACGGCGAGTACGGAGGCTCCCACGGACTGCGCGGCAAGGGCGCGTCGGCTTATGAGGAGGCGATCCGAGTGCCGCTGGAGGTCTACGACCCGCGCGGCCTGCTCACGATCGCCCCCGAAACACCACGCACGCAGCTGACCTCGAGCGCAGACGTGGCGGCGCTGATGTTGACGATCGCCTCCGGCTCATCGGGTTGGCGCGCGGAGCGCGAGTACGAGCACCTGGCGACGCGTCTGGACCTAGCGAGCATCTGCGCCGATCCGCAGGCGCCGGGACGCGAATGGATCCTGCACACGACCGACGAGGACGTGACCGAGTTCGCGACCGAACCGTACGCCTCCGATGCATACCGGCACGTGATCGCGCTGCGATCGCCGGCCGGCAAGCTCGCGCTCTACTCCAACTGGCGTCCCGGCACGATCGAGATCGAACCCGGCGGCCAGGAACAGGAGCTCTACGACTACTCCAGCGAAGAGGGTCGCATGGAGCTCTCCAGCCAGGGCGAGGGCGGCTCGCAGCTGGAAGAAGACCTGCGCCAGACGCTCGAGGAGGTCGCCATCCCTGAGCTGCGCGCACCGCTGCCGGCAGTGCTCGAGCCGGCGCGCCGCGAAACGCTTGGCAAGTACTACTCGTTTGAAGAACGGGAGGCGCTGCGGGTCTACGAAGAGCATCGGCCGGGCGCTGAGGAAGTCGGCCCGGAACCGCTGTAGGCGCTACGTCGGGACGCCGCCACGCGACCTGGCCTCAGTCGGTCGTGCGTCGCCGATACAGAGACGTGGCCAGAGGCGCGAACACGGCGATCAGCCCAGCCGACCACAGCAGCGATGCGAGCAGCGCATGCTGCATCGGCCATGCGTGAATGCTCGCCGAGGGATCCGGGTTGCCGAGCAGCCGGCGCGATGCAGCGGTGACAGCGCTCACGGGGTTCCAGTCGGCGAGCCACCTCAGCACGGCGGGCATGTGCTCAGTGGGAACGAGCGCGTTGGAGACGATCGCCAGCGGGAACAGGATCACGAGGCCGACACCCTGCGCGGACTCGGGGCTCTTGCTGATCATGCCAAGGCAGGCACAGCCCCAGGAGAGCGCATAGCTGAACAGCAGGAAGATCGCGAAGCCTCCAGCGATCGACGCCGCGCCGGCATCCGGGCGCCAACCGATCACTAGGCCGGTGATCGCGACGAAGGCTGCGCAGATGGCAGCGGTCAGCACGTCCGCGAGCGAACGCCCGACGAGCACGGCCGGCCGCCACATCGAGAGCGTGCGAAAGCGGTCGATCACGCCGCTGCCGAGGTCCGTGCTCAGCCCGACGGCGGTGCCCATCGCTGAGGTCGTGAGGTTCATCGCCAACAGACCTGCGATCGCGAAGTCCTTGTAGCTCCCGCCACCGGGCAGGACGACGCCGGAGCCAAACACGTAGACGAACAACAGCGTGAACAGCACGGGCTGGACGGTGACGTCCGAGAGCTGCAGCGGCTCGCGTTTGATATGCACGAGGTTGCGCCAGGTGAGCACTCCCACGTCGCGTAGCTTGTTCATGCGGAGACCTCCATTGGTTGCGCCTGCGCATCGCTGGGATGGCCGGTGAGGGCGAAGAACACGTCATCGAGCGACGGCTGGTGGACCTCGACGTCGTCGACCGTGATCCCCGCCTCGTCGAGCGCGCGCACAACCGTCGTCGCCAAGCCGCCGGCGCTCTGCACCTGCGCGCGCAGGCGGCGCCCATCGTGGCTCTCGTGCACCGGGCCGCTGACGAAGGGCGCGAGCGCCGCAGGAGCATCCGCGCGCGGCTCTGAGAGCGTCACCTCCAGGCGCGCGCCGCCGACCTGCGCCTTCAGCTCGGCGGCGGTGCCTCCGGCGATCACGCGGCCGTGGTCGATCACAACGATCCGATCGGCGAGCTCGTCGGCCTCGTCGAGGTACTGCGTCGTCAGCAGCAGCGTGACCCCGTCGGCGACGAGACCGCGGATCACGTCCCACATGCGCACCCTGCTGGTGGGGTCGAGTCCGGTGGTGGGCTCGTCGAGGAACAGCACGGGCGGGCGCGTCACCAGGCCGGCGGCGAGGTCCAGGCGTCGACGCATGCCGCCCGAGTACTCCTTGAGGATGCGCCCGGCGGCATCGACGAGGTCAAACTGCTCGAGCAGCTCGCTCGCCCGCGCCCGGGCCTGCCCCCTCGAGAGGCGGCTCAAGCGTCCGATCATCACGAGGTTTTCGCGCCCGGTCAGAACTTCGTCGAGCGTGGCGTCCTGCGCGGTGACACCGATGTTGCGCTGCACTGCGGCAGCTTCGGTGACGACATCGTGCCCGGCGACGCGCGCGGTGCCGTCGTCGGGGATGGAGAGTGTGGTGAGGATACGTACGGCGGTGGTCTTGCCGGCGCCGTTAGGTCCAAGCACGCCGAGGATCGCCCCCGCGGGCACCTCGAGGTCGATCCCGTCGAGCGCCACGGTCGCGCCGAAGCGCTTGGCGAGACCGTGCGCTTCGATCATCAAGGAGCTGGTCATTGAGTCCCTTCACAGGCAGGGTGCCTGAGTCTGGTTTCAGCGGTCCACTTACCGGTCGGCAAGCAAGCGGGTGGCATCATACACACTCCTAGCCGGTCGTCAAGTAAGCTAGATGGAATGCCACGCTCAGACCCAGCAACCACGACGGACGACGAACTCCGGGAGAGCTCAGCAGATGAGGGCGCGCGAGCCAAGCCGGACGCGCCCTCAACGCGCGAGCGGATCCTCGACATCGCCCTCGAGCTGTTTACCGAGCGCGGCTACGACAAGACGTCCCTGCGGGACATCGCAGAACGTCTCGGTACGACTAAGGCGGCGCTCTACTACCACTTCGAGCGCAAGGAAGACATCTTTCTCGAGCTCCACCTGCGCCTGCACGCGCTGGGCCGCGAGGCGCTCGAGCGCCTCGGAGAGCTCGAGACCGGCCAGCAGCGGGCTGATGCCTGGCCGGCGCTACTGGACGACTTCATCGATCAGGTGATCGAGAACCGTGAGCTGGTCCTGCTGCACCAGCGCAACCACGGCGCCATGGAGGCGCTCCAGAACAGCGAGCGCCACGAGGCGGAGAACGACGACATCGAGCAGCAGTTCCGCCGCATCCTGCAGAGCCCCGACATCCCGCTCGAGCGACGCGTGCGCATGGCCTGCTCGATCAGCGCCGTCGTTGGAGCCCTCGCCACGGGGGAGGCTGTCTTCGGCGATGTGCCGATGCAGGAGCTAGCCGAACTCGTGCGCGGCGCTGTGCACGACATTCTGGAGTGAACCGTCGAATTCCGTACACTTCCGTACGGACTTGCTAGATTTTCACCATGGCGACGCTCAAAGCTGACGAGATTCGAATTCCGCGGCGTGCCCGCGAGGCCGTCGCCCACCACGAGGAGGTCGTGGTCTTCAACCGTGAGCGCCCGGCTTACGTCATCGTCCATCCGGACGATCACCGGAGGACGCGGGCCGCCGCACCACGCGGGCGCCCACTCGGCGAAGCCCTGACCCTGCTTGCACACGCCGCACCTCCGGATCCGGCGTTTGCGGAGGACATGGAAGCCGTGCTCTCTTCCATCGGACCAGCGCCGGCCGATCCTTGGGCACAGTTCTAGACACCACGGTCTTCATCGAGCTAGAGCGAGCGATGCGCGGCTTGCCGACTGGACAAGCCTCGACGGAGACCTCGCTGCGTCTGGCATCCGAGTTGGGTGAGAACGAGGAGGTCGGCATCGCAGCAATCACCGCCTCCGAGCTTCTGCACGGGGTACACAGAGCGACGGACGAGCACCGCGCAAGACGAGCAGCGTTCGTCGAGGGCGTGCTCGCGGCCTTCCCCGCCCTGCCGTTCGATCTCCTCGTTGCACGCGTCCACGCTCGTCTGTGGGCCGGCCTCGCCTCATCCGGGACCGAAGTCGGCCCCCACGACCGGCTCGTGGCGGCCACCGCCCTCTCGGCCGGATGGCGAGTGGCTACGGGCAACGTCCGGCACTTCTACCGGATTCCCGGATTGGAGGTAGTTGCCGTCCAGATGCCGTGACAACGGGTCGCGCCTCTCAGATCACTCCCCCAGCAGCTCCAACCGAGCCCCGCCAACGCTCCCCCCAGCGAGGAACCGCGCGGTGGCGGGGTTGAGCACGAACTCGAGTACATGCCCGGCCTCGTCGCGGACCTCCAGCCGCCTCCCGGCGTCATGTATGGCAAGGACGGTGCAGCGCTCGTAGCTGCCGCCGAAATGCGCGATGCGCGCCTGAGCGCCGACGCGCGGCAATGGCCTTGAGGGACCCAGCACACCTCGATGCTAAGCCACGGTCGGCAACAGCTCAGCAACAATGGGACCCCGCCCACCCCATGCCCAGCGCAGACGTGGGCGACGACCGATACCTTGCGCTCATGCGCCGCACGAAGATCGTCGCCACGATCGGCCCCGCCTCCCGCGAGCCGGAGGTGCTCAGGCGCATGGTCGAAGCGGGCATGGACGTGGCGCGCCTGAACTACTCGCACGGCACGCTGGACGAGCACGCGGAGACGGCGCGTCGTGTACGCGACGCGGCCGGCAGGGTCGGGCGGCCGGTGGCGATCCTGCAGGACCTGCCGGGGCCGAAGCTGCGCATCGGGCCGCTGAGCGAGGGCGTGGTGGAGCTCACCCCCGGTGAAACGCTGACGTTCTCGTGTGGTGATGACGAGCGCCCGGGCGACGCGCGTCAGATGAGCATCTCCTGGGGCGGCCTTCCCGACGCGGTCGAGAAGGGCTCGATCCTGTATCTGGCGGACGGCTCGGTGCGTCTGCGCGTGAACGAGGTGCGCGCACCGGCGCACGAGGTGGATGTCGAGATCGAGGTGGGCGGCGCGGTCGCCTCGCGGCAGGGGCTGAACATCCCGGGCCCCGTCGCTTCGCTGCCGGCCGTGCCGGAGGAGGACCTGCACCTGCTGGCCCACGGTGAGTCGATCGGCGTTGACATGGTGGCGCTGTCCTTCGTGCAGACGCCCCAGGACGTGGAATTCGTGCGCGAGCACACGCGCCTGCCGCTGGTGGCCAAGATGGAGAAGCCGCAGGCAGTGGAGCGCGCCTCGGACATCATCGCGGCGGCGGACGGCGTGATGGTGGCGCGCGGCGACCTGGGCATCGAGCTGCCGATCGAGCGCGTGCCGCTGGTGCAGAAGCAGCTGCTCGAGCTGGCCGGCTGGATGGCGCGCCCGTCGATCACCGCGACGCAGATGCTCGACTCGATGGTCAGCTCCTCGCGCCCCACGCGCGCGGAGGTGGCGGACGTGGCAAACGCAATCCTGGACGGCACGGACGCGGTGATGCTCTCCCAAGAGACGGCGGTGGGCGCCCACCCGGTGGGGGCGGTTGAAATGATGGCGGCGGTGGCGGTGCAGGCGGAGTCGATCGCGCCGTATGAGCGCTGGAACCTCTCGCGTGTGCGCCGCACGCACTCAGACCCGGCGTACACGATCGCCCACAACCTGTGCGACGCCGCACGCGAGCTGCGCCTGGATGCGCTGGTGATCCCCACACTGTCCGGCCGCTCGGCACGACTGGTCTCTGCGCACCGCCCGACGGTGCCGATCTATGCGCTCTCGCCGGGCAAAGAGACGGTACGGCGCTGTTGTCTGATGTGGGGCGTGCAGGCGGCGTCGATGCCGCGCCACGAGACCACGGAGGCACTGATCGCCGACGCGGCGCGGCGCGTGGTGGAGCTGGGCTGGTGCGAGCGCGGCCAGCGCGTGGGAATCACCGCCGGCCTGCCGTCGGGGCGCCCAGGCACGACGAGCCTCTTCCAGATCCAGGTGCTGTGATGGCAAACGTCGAGGGAAAGAGCGCGGACGTTCTGGTGATCTTCGGCATCACTGGCGATCTGGCGAAGGTGATGACCTTCCGCTCGCTGTACAGGCTGGAGAAACGGGGTCTGTTGGACTGCCCGATCGTGGGTGTCGCGGTCGATGACTGGAGCCTCGAGAAGCTGCGCGAACACGCGCGCGAATGCGTCGAAGGCACGGGCGAGAAGCTCGAGTCAGACGTGTTCGAGCGTCTGGCCAAGCGGCTGTCTTATGTCAGCGGCGACTTCACGGATGCGGCCACCTACGAGAAGGTGGGCAAGGCGATCGGCGACGCGCACACGCCGGTCTTCTACCTGGAGATCCCACCGTTCCTGTTCGGCCCGGTGATCAAGGAACTTGCGGGCGCGAAGCTGACAAAGACGGCGCGTGTGGTCGTGGAGAAGCCGTTCGGGCACGACCTCGCCTCGGCGCGCGAACTGGCAGCTGAGATCCACAAATACATCGAGGAGCCGCAGCTGTATCGGATCGACCACTTCCTGGGCAAGATGGGCACCGACGAGCTTCTGTACCTGCGGTTCGCGAACACGATGATCGAGCCGATCTGGAACCGCAACCACATCGCCTATGTGCAGATCACGATGGCGGAGAAGTTCGGCGTCGAGGATCGTGGTCACTTCTACGACCCGGTTGGCGCGCTGCGCGACGTGGTCGTCAACCACCTGATGCAGCTGGTGGCGCTGGCCGCGATGGAGGCGCCGGCGGGCAGCGACGCGCAGACGCTCCAGGATGCGAAGTTCGCGGTGTTCCGCTCGATCGCGGACGCCAAGCCGGCGAACTACGTGCGCGGGCAATACGACGGCTACCTGGACATCGACGGAGTGGCCAAGGACTCGACCACGGAGACCTACGCGGCGATGCGCCTGGACATCGACAACTGGCGCTGGTCGGGAGTGCCGTGGTTCATCCGCACGGGCAAGAAGCTCCCGCTGACGCAGACGGAGCTGCGCGTGGTCTTCCGCGACCCGCCGCGCCTGGGCTTCATGGAGCACAAGAAGCGTCGTCCAGAGCCGAACCAGTTCGTCGTCAAGCTCGACCCCTCGACCGGCACGCGCGTGGTCCTTGACGCCCACCGCGCCGACCAAGCGGGCCCTGAGGCGGTAATGCTCGACGTGGAGTTCGCCGCGCAGGGCGGCGAGGCGCCGACCCCGTATGAGGTGCTGCTGGCAGACGCGATGCGCGGTGACAGCACGCGCTTCACCCGCCAGGACGGCGTGGAAGAGACGTGGCGGATCTTCGAACCGCTGTTGCGAGAGCCACCCCCCGTGCACCGCTACGCCCCCGGCTCGTGGGGTCCTGCCGAGGCGGAGGACCTGATCGCGGGATTCGGCCAGTGGCACAGCCCGTGGCTCGAGTCCTGAGCGGTGCCCTGCAGCTCGAGACCAGGAGGATGACCGTGCCGCCAGATTCCGACGCCCCACGCGAACGCCCGGATAGCTCCGCGCCGCCGATGACGCGCAGCGAGATCGAGAAGATGGAGAGCATCTATGGAAACCGCTACCTGCTCCAGCCGGCACCCGACCACAAGCTGCCGAAGATGGGGATGTCGGCGCAGGAAGCGAAGGGCCTGATCGAAGAGGAGATCGTGCTCGACGGGCTACCGCAGCGCAACCTGGCTACGTTCGTGACGACGTGGATGGAGCCGGAGGCGGAGGAGGTCATCGGCCAGACGTTGCAGGTGAACTTCATCGACCACGCGGAGTACCCGCAGTCGGCGGAGATCGAGCAGCGCTGCATCCGGATGCTGGCGGACCTCTTCAACGCGCCTGGGGAAACGACAGGCGCCCGCACGCAGGGCTCCTCGGAGGCGATCATGCTTGGTGCGCTGTCGCTGAAGTGGAAGTGGCGCGCGCGCAGGGAAGCGGCAGGGAAGGCGACCGACCGACCGAACCTCGTGTTCGGCGGCGATGTGCACGTGGTGTGGGAGAAGTTCTGCCGTTACTTCGACGTGGAACCGCGGATCGTGCCGCTGCAGCCGGACAAGTACACGATCGGCCCCGAGGACGTGGAGCCCCACATCGATGAGAACACGATCGGCGTGGCGGCGGTGCTGGGCACGACGTTCACCGGCCACGCGGACGACATCCGCGGGATCAACGACTTCCTGGTGGTCCTGAAGCAGACCCAGGGGCTGGACGTGCCGCTGCACGTGGACGCCGCCAGCGGCGGATTCGTATGGCCGTTCTTGTATCCGGACTCCGAGTGGGACTTCCGCCTCGCGCAGGTTCGCTCGATCAACGTCTCCGGGCACAAGTTCGGCCTGGTCTACCCGGGGATCGGCTGGCTGATCTTCCGTGAGAAGGCCGACCTCGCGGAGGACCTGGTCTTCTACGAGAACTACCTGGGCAAGCGCGACGCCACGTTCACGCTGAACTTCTCAACGGGAGCGTCGATGGTGCTCGCGCAGTACTACAACTTCGCGCGACTCGGCCACGCCGGCTACCGCTACGTGATGGAGACGATGGCCTACAACGCGCGGGCGCTCGCGAACGAGATCAAAGCGTGCGGGGACTTCGAGCTGGTTGGCAGCGAGAAGGACGAGCAGCTGCCGCTGGTCGCCTTCAAATTGAAGGGCGAGCACCCCTACGACGAGTTCGACATCGCCGCGCAGGTGGCGGCCGAGCGCGGCTGGATGATCCCCGCGTACACGCTCCCGCCGAACGCCGAGCACGTGAAGATCATGCGCGTGCTCGTCAAGGAGTCGCTCGGTCAGACGCTTATACAGACGCTCGGCGCGGACATCGCCCAGGCATGCGCGACGATCGACGCCAAGGGCGGCCTGCATCCAGCGGAGCGCAAACGCGTGAAGACGAACACCGGGTTCTGAGTCAGCGCGCGCCGACGCCGCTGCGACCGTAGAACTCGGCCTCCTCGCGGCCGAGCTCGGTCACGGGCTCGTCGCCGTACATCCACTCGCGCGCGATCCGGTGCCAGTTGGCTTGGGCGCGCAGCTGTGAGAGCACAGCGAGCGTGAGCATCTCCATGCGCCGGCCGAACAGGTGCTCGGGGCGGATCGTCTGGTGGCGCATCTCGCGGAAGTGGCTGGAGCGCGGGTCGGAGCTCTCGATCATCACCTGCGTGGCGATCTCGGGCGAGAGCAGGACCTCTTCATCGGCGGTCGTGTACCACCAGATCGCGTCGCGGATGAACGCCAGCAGGTTCTCGGGGTCGACGCGCTCGGGTTCGGGCAGGAAGCCCGAGGCGCTGAGCAGCTCGTGCAGCTTGGCGGCGTCTCCCTCGGTGACCGCCCGCTGGGCTGCGAGCTCCAGTTCCACCGGCTCCGCGTCCAGGCGCTTGAACAGGCCGAAGTCCAGGAAGGCCACGCGACCGTCATCGAGCGCGAGGAAGTTGCCCGGGTGCGGGTCGCCGGAGAACTGGCGGTGGCGATAAAGGCATCCGAGGAAGAAGCGAAAGATGATCTCGCCGATGCGGTTGCGCTCGCTCTGCGAACGTTCCTTGAGCTCCTCGAAGCCGACGCCCTCGACGTACTCGCTGACGAGCACCCGCTCGCGCGAAAGCGAGCTGACGACGTCGGGCACGACGATGAACGGGTGCCCGGCGAAGATTCGCGCCAGCGAGCGCTGGTTCTGGGCCTCGAGCTCGTAGTCGAGCTCCTCGCCGATCCGCTCCTTGATCTCCTCGGCGATCGCCCTGACGTCGAGCGCGGGGGTCATGCGCTTGAGCAGCCGCAGGATCATGTCCAGGTTCTGCATGTCAGCGCGGACCGCGCCGGCGACGCCGGGATACTGGACCTTCACGGCGACCTCGCGCCCGTCGTGGAGGGTCGCGCGGTAGACCTGCCCGATCGACGCGGCCGCGATCGGCTCCTCATCGAAGGAGGCGAACACCTCGTCGATCGGCTCTTCGAGGTCCTCTTCGATCACCCGGCGCATCTGCTTGAAGGAGACCGTGGGCGCCGCGTCACGCAGCTTGGCCAGCTCCTGCTGGAACTCCTCACGATGCTCCTCGGGCACGAGGCCGACGTCGAGGAAGGACATCACCTGCCCGAGCTTCATCGCCGCGCCCTTCATCGTTCCCAGGACGGCGACGATCTGCTTGGCGGTCTCCAGCTGACGGCGCGCCATCGCCTGCTCGGAGGCCTCCTCGCCACGCGTGACGTTGGCGGCGCGCGTGCCGAACTGCTTGACGGCCTCGCTGGCGGCGAGCGTGGCCACGGTCGCGGTACGCCTCGTACGCGAGGTCGGGATCTTCTCGTTCTCGCGCGCCATCTCCTGCATGCTAGGAGCTGAGCGACCCCGGCGCTGGAGGGCAGGGCTGGAGCTGGTGTCCTGGGTCAGAAATTCGCCTACGCGCCCGGCTGCACTCGCGAGCCGGGAACGATGTCGTCTGAGCCGTCCTCCCAACGCACCCACGCCTTCGTCCCACCGTCGTAGTCGGCGCCGAGCAGGACCAGCGTGGCGGGTTGACCGAGCGCCGAGCACGGCTGCGCGCCCTCCGCGTCGAGGCCGCGCCAGACACGGATGAAGGCGTTGGAGTCCCACTCCCTGGCGACGGTGCTCTGCTCGGCATGTCCGGGGTAGATGACGGTGTCGGGCGGTAGCTCCATGAGCGTCCCCATGATCGAGTCGCGCAGGTCGGTGTAGGTGGTATGTCCGGGCGCCCTGACGCCGCCGACGGAGTCTTTGAAGAGCGTGTCGCCTGTGAACACGACGAGCCCAGAGCCGGCGAGGCCGCCGGGGACGATGCTGCGGGTCGTGCGGGTCGGAGTCACCTCGCCGGTGCCTGCCTGCGGGCGCTCGCCGACGAGGAACGACAGCATCCCCGCAGTGTGGCCGGGCGTGTGCAGCGGGCGCACGTCCAGCGCGCCGAAGCGCAGCGTCTGGCCGGCCTCAACCGAGCCCATCTGCGCGGGCGGCACGGCCTGCACAGCCTCGTCGTGGGTGCCGGCGACGCTGCCTTCCAGTAGCTGGCGCTCGCGCTCGCTGATCAGCACCTCCAGCTTGGGCCAGCGCTGTCGCAGCTTCCCAACCTCGCTGACGTGATCGAAGTGGTGGTGGGTAAGCAGCACGTGCGTCGGCGTCAACTCAAGGCGCTCAGCGGCGTCGATCAGCGGCTCGACAGGGCCACCGGCGTCGATGAAGAACGCGGGGCCGCCAACGCCGTCGGCGACGAGATAGGTGTTGGAGATGAACTGGGGATGGGTGGCGCGCTCGACGAGCATCGCGCCATCCTTGCACGAATGACTCAGCTGACGTTTGGCAGCAGCGGCGTCTCAGCAGGTGCTCCGCCGGCGTCTCGACCGTGGGCGCCAGCCCCGTTCTCGACCGGCCGGCGCAGGTCCTCCAGGTAGCGCTCGTCGCCCACGTCTCGGCGCCACTCGAGCACCGGCACCGAGGCAGCGACCTCGCTCACCCGCGCGCGGGCCTGCTCGAGCGCAGGGGCGGTGCTGACGAGCGCCACCGCCCGCGAGGTTCCAACCGTTCGGTAGGCGTCTGGGCCGACCTCCACGGCAGAGGAGAAGAAGACGCGGCAGCCGCTCGCTTCGATCCGCCGGCGATCGAGCGTGAACTCATACGCAGGACCCGGTTTGAGGGCGTAGTCGGGCGAAACCAGGTAGAGGACGACGGAAGCCTCCTCGCGCAATGGCACGTCCTCACTCGTGAGCGAGCCGGCGGCGATGCGCTCCATCGTCTCCGCCCAGTTACCGTCGAACAGGCTCATGATGTTCATGCACTCGGGGTCGCCGAAGCGGGCGTTGAACTCGATCACCTTGACGCCGTCGGCGGTGGCGAAGAAGCCGCTGTTCATGATCCCGGTGAAGTGACGCCCACTCTCCCGGAGACGGGAGATCACGCGCTCGATGATCGAACAGGCTTCCTCGTAGTGGGCGTCGGTCATGAAGGGGAGCGTCGCGGTGGGCATCGACAGCGATCCCATCCCGCCGGTGCCCGGCCCCTCGTCGCCGTCGTAGCGATAGGGGTAGTCGTAGGTGGAGTTCGGGAAAACGACCGTCTTGCCGTCGCTGATCGCCTGGATGGTGAACTCGGCGCCGATGACCTTCTCCTCGATCAGCACAGACTCGCCCGGCCGCGATCGCTCCAGCAGGCTGTGCGCATACTCGCGGGCGGCCTGATGATCGACGAGATGCGGGCCCATCACCTTGACGCCCTTGCCACCGGTGAGACCCGAGGGCTTGACGGCGACGGGGGTCGACCCGAACGACGCGATCGCCTCGTCGACCTCACGAGCGCTGTGCACGACCCTCAGTGCCGATCCCGCCTCGGGCGCGACTTCGTCGAGGATCGAGCGCGCATAGGCCTTGTTCCACTCGATCTCAGCTCCGGCTGCAGTGGGACCGACAGCACGGGTGCCCTGCGCGAGCAGCGCGTCGACGACCCCAGCGGCGAGCGGCTCGTCGGCGCTGACCATGGCGATGTCGACTTCCTGCGCGCGGGCGTAGGCGGCGACAGCATCCGGATCGCAGACGTCGCCGACCATGTGGCTGCCTCCGGACGCAGCGGCGTGGCCGACGATCGTGGGGTTCTCATGCCCGACGAACGCGAACAGCCGGCTGTGCTCTGCCATGGCAGCGGCGAGCGCGCTCTCACGCCCACCATGGCCGACGATCAGGGTTCGCACGCCGCCAGTGTAGAGCGGCGCTCCGGCGCGTGTGGGCGCCCTCGCGATGCCCAGCCTGCAAGCGTCCGGGACCCCGGGCAGTACGCTGCGAAGCGCACCCTGCGTCGACCATGAGGCACTGGACCGTCATCGTTGTGGCTCTCTTGGACGGGGCGGCCGTGGCCGCCGCGCTGGTATTCGGACTGCAGCTACACGCAGGCACTCCGGCGCACTCTCGGACCACCATTGCGCAGGTACCGCGAGCATCGGTCTCGACTGCAGGAACGCCGACCGGGGAGACACCTGCGGAAGCGGCTGTGAGGGCGAGCAAGGCGCGGGAACGGCTAGCCAAGGAAGCCCGGCGGGCTGAAGCCCGGGCGAAGAGGGCAAAGGCACACACACAGAGGGCGCGGGCACATGCGGCCAGGCGAGCGGCCCACGAGAGCAGGGCGAGCGCGAAGCGGGCAAGGGGCGCCGAGCAGAAGTCAACCTCGGGGGCCACCCCCAAGACGGGCGCCGATGGCTCCGGCCAAAAGCGCACGCACGCGGCCAAGCCCAAGCGGACGGCAGCCTCGAGGCGGGAATCGGTCACCAAGGCGAAGTTGCGCAGGCGAGAAGCCGAGAGGGAAAGTCGCAATGCTGAACGCGCTCAGCGCGAAGCGCGT
>Ga0209006_10001512_pt1 | contig 21081 bp, 23 predicted proteins | sample JacPin_JW_Ref_O2_FD_188567 | JGI IMG/M metagenome (GOLD analysis project Ga0209006, IMG submission 188567) | Forest soil microbial communities from Algoma, Ontario, Canada - Jack Pine, Ontario site 1_JW_Ref_O2 (SPAdes) (version 2) | ecosystem: Environmental > Terrestrial > Soil > Boreal...
GCCGCCGGACGCCGTCACCGCATAGGGCGATGAGGATGGGACGTTGGGATTGTCGGCATAGGCGCTTGCAGAGGCGAGCGCCGCGGAAGCGGCCAGAGCCCTGAGAATGAGCGTACTCATGCGCGTTACTCCTTGCGCAAAGCGAAAGACCGGTCGCCGAGCCTATTAACGAGACAGATTAGCTGGGGTTCCGCTTCGTCGCGCTCACGGCGGGTCAGCAAAATCCGGCGCGCGTTTTTCGAGATTGGCGCGCACGGCCTCGATCTGGTTGCGACTGCCGATCAGCGCCTGCTGCTCGATCGCTTCGGCAATGAGGCCCGCGCTGGGTTCGCACACGCGCGCGGCGTTGAACAGGCGTTTGGCCGCGCGTACGGCGTCCGGGCTCTTTTGCGCGATCTCGCGTGCGGTTTTCATCGCCTCTGCATGAGGGTCGACGACGATCCGCGTCGCAAAACCATAGGCGAGCGCTTCCTCGGCGAGGAATATGCGGCCGGTATAGGTCAGCTCGCGCACAATGTCGTCGCGCGCGAGATGGCGCATCAATTGCGTGCCGGCCATATCCGGCACGAGGCCCCATTTCGTCTCCATGATGGAGAGCCGCGTACCCGGCGCGAGATAGCGCATGTCGGCGCCCAGCGCGAGCTGGAAGCCGCCGCCGAACGCGACGCCATGCACCGCGGCGATCACCGGGATCGGCAATTCGCGCCAGAGCCAGACGACGTGTTGATAGAGATTGGCGATCCCATGCGTTCGCGCCGCGATATTGTCGATCGGCGGATCGCCGGGCGCCGCCTTGCCGCCGATGAAGCGCGAGACGAAGGCGACATCGATTCCCGCGCAAAACGCAGGTCCGTCCCCCGACAGCACCACCGCGCGCAAGCGTGGCTCGGCGCTCAGTTTCGCCCCCGCCTCGACGAGCGCGGCAAACATGGCCGGGTCGAGCGCGTTCATCTTCGCGCCATGGATCAGGCGGACGTCTGCGACGCCGCCCTCTATGGCGATCTCAATGCGATCCTTCATCGTCGCTACCCCCGCTATGTCGTTGACGCCTTAGCGCCGCAATGGGCGGCTTCGCGTGATTGAAATCGGATTGGCCGGGCGAGAGCCGGATCGCCCACCCTATTTCGAAACGAGCGGATTGCCAGCCGCCATCGCCGATGGGCGCATTCAGGCTCCCTGGCTTGGCGGGCGACGCAGTTCATAAAACGAGACCGCGCCGCCGGTTCCGTCCAGGCTTCTGACCAGCGCGCGCAACTGATGCAGGAAGCCTTCTTCCCGCAATGGCTTTCCATAGAGCTTCTCGGCGGCGTCCTTCTCGGTCTCCGCCTCCACTTGTTGATACGCTTTGGGCGATTCTCCCTCAGGCCAAATCTGAACGTGGAACGTTCCCATGTTTCGCTCCCTGAAATCGTGACATTGAGCAGCTCTCCTTTTTGATGGGCCAGCGCGGAAGCGGACGGCCTTTGGAGAATGACTTGCTCGATGTTGGTCACAGCGGATTTCGGGTGACCAGTCCCGATCCGCACGAATGCTTATGCAGGTTCAACATGGAGACATTGTGGAGCGATGCGCGTATCGGCTTCGACTGCGAAATGGTCGCTGATCGCGGCCGCAGGGCAGGCGGGACCGGTCTATCCGATTGCCGTTTCTTAGACTTGAGGCGTATTGAGCGCCCGCCAGGCGGCAATCCTCTTATCGAGAACCTTCGCCGCCTCGGCATTCGCTTCGCGCTTGGTTGCAAAGGAGGCCTCTGAGCGATTGTAAGCCTGTTTTCCCTTAAGCAGCGCCCACCGAAAACGGCCCGGTCGAGAAGAGTCCGGCTCTACTCTAACGGTAAATTGGTGATCTTCGGCCATTCGGGCACTATGCACCGGAAAACTCGGCTTCGCCAGAGACGATTGTGGCGACGCTCCCCCCGCCGCTCGATCCGATCGAAGCGGATGCGCGCCCTGACGATGGACGCGCCCGGCTTATCTGAAGCCCCGCCGCATATGGTCCATCGTGTCTTCGAAGGAGACAATTCCGGCGTCGGAACCGAGGCCGGTCGCAACCAGCGCCGCGGCGGCCTGCGCGAAACGGATCGCCGCCTCTGGCTCCATCCGGTGGTGCAACGCCGTGATGAAGCCGGCGTCAAAGGCGTCGCCGCAACCGGTCGTGTCGACGACCTTGATCCTGTATGCGGGAACGTGCAGCCGCGCGCCGTCGCGATGGGCGTAATAGGCGCCGTCGCCGCCGAGCGTGAACACGCAACATTGCGTTCCGCGGTCGAGGTAGAAGGCGGCGCAATCCTCAGGATTCGTTTGGCCGGACATGTCGCGCGCCTCTTCGATCGACGGCATGAAATAATCGATGAACGGCAACAGCGGTTCGACGATCGCAATCGTCTCAGCGTTTGCCGCGATCAGATCGAAAGTGACGACGCGGCCGCGCTTCTTGGCTTCGGCCAGCAGAATGCGGCTCTTTTCGCCATCGAGCTTGCGCAGCAAGCCGGTGCCGCCAAGGTGCACGATCGGCGCATCGAAGACTTGATCGTAAAGCGCCGGCGGCACGTCGAAATGATCTGAGGCGCCGCGCACATGCAGCGCCGGGCGCTCGCCGTTTGGCCGGACGTTGAGGATTGTCGCAGAAGTCGGGATGCCTTTCAGGCGCTGCATCGCCGAAACGTCGGCCCCGAACTTCTGCAGGGCGGCGAGGACAAAATCGGCCTTCTCGTCATCGCCGACCGCCCCGACGGCGAGGCTCTTAAGGCCGAGCTTGGCGGTGTCGACCACCGTTCCCCCCGCTGTGCCCGCGACGGTCAGGCGGATTTCGTCGATGAATGCGACATTGCCGCGCTCCGGGATGGAGACGACCGGCCGCCCGAGAATGTCGAGGATGTAAAGGCCGATGACCGAGACGTCGTAGCGCATGAATTCCCCCCTTCGACCTTTCGGACGACCGCCTCGCCGAAGAAGGCGACGCGCGCTCGCGCGATGGCTGCCGGCATTCGGGCTCGCCGCCGCGCGGGAATTGAGATTGTCGCTCTACGCGATATTTGGCAACTGTCAGCGACCGACCAGGATCGGCGCATCAAGGCCCTCGCCACGTTGCATTCGTTCATCGCTGACCGGAAGAGAAATTAACCGGACGCGCCTCGGCGCAGCCGTAACTGGTTAAGCGACCTTGGAGAGAGTACCCCAATCGATTTTCCCGGACGGCGCGCGGCGGCGAATGCCGATTCCAAGTGAGGGTTCGAGTCGCTATACTGGCGTCCGCGGCTTGACCTGTTCGAGGCTTGAAGATGCCTGGCAAAGGACTGCTCCTCCTGTTGGCGCTGTCGACGGCGGCGCCCGCGTCGCCCTTCGCCGCCGATCTTTCGATGCGTTCGACGCCCGCCTGGCGCCATCACAGCAGACATTTCGGAGGCGGCGACGAGCGTCTCGGCGTCGCCTACGGCCTCGTGCCGGGATTGGGCCAACTGGGCGCCGCCGGCTTCGGTTATTATGGCGTCGCCCATTGCTGGACCCATCAGCCGGCCTATGATGCGGAAGGCGATTATTTTGGCGTGCGGCCGGTGGACGTGTGCGTGAACTAGCGCCGCGTATCGGCTGGCGTCAGTGGTCGGCAATCTGTTGAAGGCAGCGAGGCGCATGCGATCCTTTCTCACGCGCCTGGCGCCGCGCGGCCCGACATTGCTGGCTCTCGGCGTCCTGTTGGGATTGGCGTTTCCGGCGCTCGCCGAATGCGCGCGTCCGCTGATGCCTGTCACGATCTTTCTGATCGTGCTGGGAACGCTGCTGCGGATCGACGTCGAGGCGGTGATCGCTGCGCTCAAGCGTCCGTCGCTTTCGGTGTTTCTTCCGGCGATGGTGATGGTCGCATCGCCCGCTTTGGCGGGGGCCGCCGGCCATTTGCTCGGCCTTGACCGCGCACTCGCGCTGGCGCTGGTTCTGGCGGTTTCGGCGCCGCCTTCGAGCGGCACGACGGCGGTGGCGCGTATGTTGGGACTGGACGGCGCCGCGCCGCTCGTCGTCACTTTTCTGTCGATGGCGCTCGCGCCAGTGACCGTCCCTTTGTTGGCCGGCTGGTTCGGCGGTCTCCAACTCAATCCGCTGGATCTTGCGCTGAGGCTCGCTCTGCTGATCGGCGGCGCCGAGGGCGTGGCGCTCGTCTTGCGTCGGCGCGCCGCCAAAGTTCTGGCGCGGCGCGGCGCAATCGTCGACGGTGTGATCGTCGCGGCTCTGCTGATTTTCGCCTTGGCGGCGATGGCGGGCGTGCGCACGCAGATTGCCGGCGATCCCGGCGCCGCCATTGTCTGCCTGGCGCTGGCTTTCGCCTGCAACCTGGCTCTGCAGGCCGGCGGCGCGCTTCTCCTCCCCGGCTCGCTGCGCGAACGGCTGACAGTCGGGCTCATCCTCGGCAATCGCAATGTCGGCCTGGTCTGGTCGGCGCTCGGCGCGGCCGCCAATCCGCGGATGGCGCTTTATTTCGCCGCGACGCAATTGCCGATCTATACGCTTCCGCGCCTCATCGCGATGGCGATCGCCTGGTCCGAATCGCAAAGTCGCCGCAAGCCACAAGGATGCGCCAAGCCGCCGCTTGAAAGGGACGCCGATGACAATCCTCAGCCTCACGCCTGACCTTGCCGGGCAATTCGCCGACATTGCGCTCGGCCATGTCCGGCGCGAATATCCCAACAAGCCGGATCATGTTCTGGCCGGCCCGCAAGACGCGCGCACGCCGAGCCAATTGCATCCGATCTTCTACGGCAGCTACGACTGGCACTCCTGTGTCCACAGCTATTGGATGCTGGCGCGTCTGCTGCGCCGTTTCCCCCATCAGCGCGCCGCCGCGGCCATCCGCGCTTTGTTCGACGCGCAATTCGTCGCCGACAAAGTCGCCGCCGAATCGGCATATCTCGCCGCGCCGACGGCGCGCGGTTTCGAGCGTCCCTATGGATGGGCCTGGCTGCTCAAGCTCGCCGAGGAACTGTCCTTCCAGGACGATCCTCGCTGGTCGAGAACGCTCGCGCCTCTGGCGGGCGTCTTCGCACAAAGGTTTCGCGATTTCCTGCCGCTGGCGACCTATCCGGTGCGCGCAGGCGCGCATTTCAACACGGCCTTCGGTCTGCGGCTGGCCGCCGATTACGCTGCCGCGGCCAAGGATTCCGCGCTGGCGGCGCTGCTGTTGGAAACCGGGCGGCGCTGGTATGGCGGCGATGTCGCTTGCCCTGCCCGGGGCGAGCCCAGCGGCGACGACTTCCTCTCCCCGACGCTGATTGAGGCTGAATGTATGCGCCGCCTGCTGCCGCGCGATGAGTTCCTCTCATGGCTCGACCGTTTCCTGCCGCGCATCGCACGGGGCGAACCGGGCGTTCTCCTGCAGCCCGCTATTGTCAGCGATCGCACCGACGGCAAGATCGCCCATCTCGACGGCCTTAATCTCAGCCGCGCCTGGTGCTGGCGCTCGCTCGCCGCGGCGCTGCCCGTCGACGATCCCCGCCGCGTTCCGGCGCAAGAGGCTGCGACGCGCCATTTGACGGCAGGCCTGCCGCATCTTGCCGGCGATTATATGGGCGAACATTGGCTGGCGAGCTTTGCCGTGCTGGCGCTCGAAGCCGGCGGCCCGGCGGGCGCCCCGTCAGAGAAAGGTTGAGGCGAGGGTCGGCGATTCCGCCAAAGCGTGCGAGACATATTCGAGCGCGCGGCGCAGCACCGGACGCGTCGTCGGTCCGCCAAGGCAAATGCGCACCGCTTCCGGCGGATTTTCGCCCACCGCGAAAGCGTCGCTGGCGACGATGCCGATGCCTGTCGCGCGCATATGGCCGAGGAAAGCCGAGCGCGTCCAGCCGGCCGGCAATTGCGCCCAGACATTGAAGCTGAGCGGATCGGCTTTGAAACTCCCCGGCGGCAGAAGCTCGGTCGCCAGCACCTGGCGCGCCGCGGTTTCGGTTCTGATGAAGCGCAGAATGGCGTCGGCGGTGCCATCTTCGATCCACCGTGTGGCGAGCGCGACCGTCAGCGGCGAGGCCATCACCGTCGCGGCGCGCACCGCCGCGGCGAACAGCCAGCCCGCGCGCACATCCGGCGCCACGACATAGGCGGCGCGAACGCCCGCGCCGATACATTTGGCGAGACCGGCGACATGCCAGGTGATGTCGGGCGCGATCGCGGCGAATGGCGCCGGACCATGTATCGGAATGAAGCCGTAAGCGTCGTCTTCGATGATCGGCACGCGCCAGCGCCGCGAGACGGCTGCCAGTTCCGCGCGTCGCCGCTCGGGCACAGTCAGCGTCGTCGGATTCTGCAAGGTCGGATTGAGATAGAGGCCCTTCGGCTTCAGCCGCGCGCAGGCGTCGGCGAAGGCGGCGGGATCGACGCCTTCCTCGTCCATCGGCAGCCCGACGAGGCGCAGTCCCAATTGCGCTGCAATCGAGCGGGCGCCGGGATAGGTGATCGCCTCGCAGAGAAAGACGTCGCCGGCTTTGCCCAGAATGCCGAAAATTCCGAGCAGCGCGGGATGAGCGCCCGGGGTGATGAAAACGCGATCTTGCGAAGGAACCAGCGCGCGACGCCCGAGCCAGGCGGACGCCGCGTCCTTGTCGGCGGGCGAACCGCCAAATCCCTGATAGCGCAACAGCGCAACCAGATCGCGGCCGATTTCTGCGAGGCCCGCCTGCATGCGCTCGATCAAAGCTGGCTCATCGGGTTCCGGCGGCAGGTTCATGGAAAGATCGACGATCTCGCCGCGGCGTGGACCTGAAGGCCGCGCCGCGGCGGCGGCTTTCTCAGGCGCGCGCACGAAAGTTCCTTGCCCGACACGCGATTCGATCAGGCCGCGTTTTTGCGCCTCGACATAGCCCCTGGCGACGGTGGTGAAATCGACGTTTAGGCGATCGGCGAGCTTGCGCTGCGGCGGCAGGCGATCGCCCGGAGACAGCCGGCCGTCCCGCATGTCGGCGGCGATGAGATCGGCGATGGCCAGATAGCGCGGTCTATTGCTGCTGGCCAGATTAGGCGTCCATTCGAGCATTCTGACTCAATCTGACCTGATCGCGGCCCGACTCGGGACGCCAAAATTGACTGTATCGCGCTGCATACACGCTTGTCACCTCGGGCCGATCGGCAAGCCATTACGCAATATAATTGGTCACCCCGTGATGTGACCCAATCGCGCGCGAATGCAGGTTCGTAATAAATGACTGGATCATTGACCGTACAATTGTCTAGAATTTTCACACACCCGTCAATCAGCCAAGACGCATATTTTTCCATCATGACGCCGTCGGAATAGGCGCTAAAAGCCCAACGATCGGCCATTCCGGTCGGCATGATTTGGGCGGACGTCAGGTCTTCGGAGAGATAATTGAATGTATTCGTTGATGAATATTGACTGTTATCATGCAGAACAAATGAATGGCATATTGATTGCAATGTCTCGTCGCCCCGGTCTCCGCCGGCGGCGATCTTTCCTCAGGAGAAGCGCCTCATGCCCGCAGTCACGATGCCAGCCCATAAAAAGGGCGATTTCCTTGTCGATTACGAAGAGAAAGTCTTTGAGGACGTCAAAGCGGCCCCCGGCGAAAAGGCGCTCGTCACCTTCCATACCGTCGCTTTCGAAGGCTCGATCGGTTTTGTAAACCTGCTGCAGGCGACGCGCCTGAAGCGCAAAGGCTTCGAAACCTCGGTGCTGCTGTATGGACCGGGCGTGACCCTCGGCGTTCAGCGCGGCTTCCCCAAGCTCGGCGACGAAGCCTTCCCCGGCCACCAGAATTTCAACAATCAGCTTACCAAATTCATGGACGAAGGCGGCAAAGTCTATGCCTGCCGTTTCGCGCTGCAGGCGCTCTATGGCCATGGCGACGTCTCGCTGATTCCCGGCATCAAGGGCATCAACCCGCTCGATGTGCTCGACCTGATCCTGCTGCATCGCAAGGACAACGCTTTCATCATCAACACCTGGACCCTCTAGCCAATCGGGAGAAGCGGGCGATGGCGGAGACGACGTCGATCCGGGTCGCGGCGGTGCAGATCGCGCCGGATCTGGAAACAGCAGGCGGAACTCTCGAGCGCGTTCTCGCCGCGATCGAAGAGGCCGCGGGCAAGGGTGCAAAGCTCGTCGTCTTTCCCGAAACTTTCGTGCCCTGGTATCCCTATTTCTCCTTCGTGCTCCCCCCGGTGCAGACCGGCGGGGAGCACGTGCGGCTGTATGAAAATTCCGTCGTCGTGCCGGGTCCAGTGACCGACGCGGTCGCAAGCGCGGCGCGTCGCCATGCCGTCGTCGTTGCGCTTGGCGTCAACGAGCGCGATCACGGCTCGCTTTACAACACGCAGATCATTTTCGATTCCACCGGCGAAATCCTGCTGAAGCGGCGCAAGATCACGCCGACTTTCCATGAACGGATGATCTGGGGGCAGGGCGACGGCTCAGGCTTGAAGGTCGTCGACAGCGCGGTCGGGCGTATCGGCGCGCTCGCCTGCTGGGAACATTACAATCCGCTTGCCCGCTACGCTCTGATGGCTCAGCACGAGGAAATCCACATCGCGCAATTCCCCGGCTCGCTCGTCGGGCCGATCTTCGCCGATCAGATCGAGGTGACGATCCGCCATCATGCTCTGGAAAGCGGCTGTTTCGTCGTCAACGCCACAGGCTGGCTGACCGAAGCGCAAATCGCCAAAATCACGCCCGACGAGAAGCTGCGCAAGGCGCTGACGGGGGGATGCATGACGGCGATCATCTCGCCCGAAGGCAAGCATCTGGCGCCGCCGCTGACGCAGGGCGAGGGCCTTCTCATCGCCGATCTCGACATGGGCCTGATCGTCAAACGCAAGCGGATGATGGATTCGGTCGGCCATTACGCGCGCCCCGAATTGCTCAGCCTCAATCTCGACAATCGACCCGCCCCGGCGATGCGCGCCGTCGCGGCGTTCCCTCCATCCGCCGCCGGGAGCCCAACCAATGAACCCGATGATGCCGACCGCGCAATTGATCAACGAGTTGCAGTCCTTCGGAATGCGTCTGGTTGATCCCAAAGCCGGCGCCGACAGCCGGCGCGGCGGCGCCGGGCCATCCGACCATAAGGCGATCACGATCGACGGCGTGACGGTGATGGCGCCGGTTCATACGGCGCCGGCGTTCGAAAGCCCCTATCTCGTCGAAAAGCCCGACGCCTTCGGGCGAAGCCGGGTGTTGCGCGACGGGCTGGCGATCGGCGACGTCTCGTTTCCGCCGCGCCCGAAATTCTATGATCTGCACACGGCCGACGGCGTGCCCTATTCCAAGATCGCCGTCCTGCATGGGCGCGATGTCCTGGCGACGACGGTGCTGCAGACCTGCATTCGTTATCAAAGCCGGACCAAGACCTGTCAGTTCTGCGCGATCGGCCAGTCCCTCGCCGCCGGCCGCACCATTGAGCGCAAGACGCCGGCGCAGCTTGCCGAAGTCGCTGAGGCGGCGGTGCGGCTCGACGGCGTCAAGCACATGGTGATGACAACCGGCACGCCGGCCGGCGCCGATCGCGGCGCCGCCATTCTCGCCGACAGCGCGGCGGCGGTGAAGGAAGCGGTCGATCTGCCGATCCAGGTGCAATGCGAACCTCCGGACGACGACGGCTGGTTCGGCCGGCTGAAAGATTCCGGCGCCGATTCGCTCGGCATGCATCTCGAAGCGGTCAGCGAGCGCGTGCGGCGCCGCATCATGCCGGGCAAGGCGCAAGTTTCGGTCGCGCGTTACTTCGCCGCGTTCGAAGCGGCGGTCCCGGTTTTCGGACGCGGGCAGGTTTCGAGCTATATTCTCGCCGGTCTTGGCGATACGAGCGAAGAGATTCTCGATATCTGCGAGCGAATGGTCGCGATCGGCGTCTATCCTTTCGTCGTTCCCTTCGTGCCGATTTCGGGGACGCCGCTCGAAAGCCAGCCGGCCCCGATGCCCGCCTTCATGCATGCGATCCTTGAGCCGCTGGCGCGCATGCTCGCTGAAAGCGGGCTCGCATCGACCAACGTGAAAGCGGGCTGCGCCAAATGCGGCGCCTGCTCGGCGCTTTCGACCTATGAGCGTCGTCAGCCCGCCCTGGAGGCGCTCGCATGATTTTCGAACCTTTCGCGCCATTCCTGCCCAGCGAATTCCAGATCAAATTCGCCGTCGATTCCTGGGAGCGCTGCGCCGCCGCGGCGCTGCGCCGCCAGGTGTTCTGCGAGGAGCAGAATATCTTTGCCGGCGACGACCGCGATGCGATCGACGAAGTCGCGATCGCGCTAGTCGCAGTGTCGTTCGTCGGCGTCGCCGCTGATGAAGTGGTCGGAACGGTGCGCATCCACCAGGCCGAGGACAATGTCTGGTGGGGTTCGCGGCTGGCGGTCGCCCCCGATTATCGGCGGATCGGCGCGCTGGGCGCGGGCCTCATCCGTCTTGCCGTCTCCTCGGCGCGCGCGCGCGGCTGCACGCGCTTTCTCGCCCATGTGCAGAGCCAGAACGCCCTGCTGTTCGGCAAATTGCACTGGACCGCGCTCGTGCAAATCGACCTGCACGGCCGGCCGCATCATCTGATGGAGGCCAATCTCGATTTCTACCCGCCATTCGCCAATCCGGAGACGGGTTTCGTCGCTTTGCGCAAGGCCGCGTGATGCTGGCTCGCGCGACAAACCCGTCGATCGACGTCAAGGCATTGGCGCGGATGCTGCGGACCAATCGTGGCCTTGTCGCCAAGGCCGATATCAGTTCGGTCGCCCGCCGGCTCGGCTTTGCCGGTCAGTCGCTCGCCGCCGTCGGCGACGATTGTGCGGCGATCAAGGACGGCGGCGGCCATCTGTTGTTCGCCATCGAAGGATTCATGAATGAGTTCGTCGCCGGCGATCCCTGGTTCGCCGGCTGGTGCGGCGTGATGGTCAATATTTCCGATGTCGCGGCGATGGGCGGGCGCCCTGTGGCGATCGTCGACGCTCTATGGGCCGATGGCGAGACGAACGCATCGACGATTCTCGATGGCCTGCGCGCAGCTTCCGAGGCTTATGGCGTTCCGATCGTCGGCGGCCACAGCAACCTGCGCACCGAAAGCGCGCAGCTCTCGGTGGCGATTCTTGGCCGCGCCGGGCGACTGCTGACGAGCTTCGACGCCCGGCCGGGCGATCGTCTCGTCGCCGCGATCGATCTGCGCGGGCGTTACCGCGAACCTTTCTCGAACTGGGAGGCGGCGACTGATGCGCCCCCGGCGCGGCTGCGCGCCGATCTCGAACTGCTGCCGCGCATTGCGGAAAGCGGCCTTTCTTGCGCCGCCAAGGACATCAGCCAGGGCGGCCTCGTCGGCACCGCCGCGATGCTCGCTGAATGTTCCGGCGTCGGCATCGCCATCGATATCGGCGCCGTTCCGAAGCCCGATGAAATCGCTATCGATCGCTGGCTTTCCACCTTTCCGAGTTACGGCTATCTGCTCGCGGTTCGTCCGGAGAACGTCGCGGCGGTGATGCGTTTGTTCGCCGGCCGCGATATCGCCGCCGCTGACATCGGTGCGGTGCACCCAGGTCGCACCGTATCGATCCGGCATGGCGACGATCGTGAAACGGTCTGGGACCTCGCGGCAAAGCCACTGCTTGGCTGCGGACCGGGGGAGCGCGCCGCATGACCGCGCCGCGCCCGCTCCGCATCGCCATCCTCACCCATTCGACCAATCCGCGCGGCGGCGTCGTCCATGCGCTCGAACTCGGCGATGCGCTGACGCGTCTCGGCTGCGAAGCGGTTGTTCACGCGCCTGACGCGAAGGGCGATGGCTTCTTCCGTCCGACGCTGTGCGGAACCGTCTGCGTCCCCGCTACGGCCGCCGGCGCCGATATGACGGGGATGGTGGAGACCCGCATCGCGGACTATGTCGCTTATTTCGAAAGTTCCGCGCATCGGCGTTTCGATGTGTTCCACGCCGGGGATGGCATTTCCGGCAATGCATTGGCGCTTCTGAAGGAGCGTGGGCTGATCCACGGCTTTGCCCGCACCGTCCATCATGTCGACGCCTTTGCCGACGAACGCCTGGCGGCTTTGCAGACCCGGGCGATCCTCGGCGCCGATCGACTCTTCGTCGTCAGCCGCTTATGGCGCGACTATCTGCGCGCAGAGTTTGGCCGCAACGCCACGGTCGTCGGCAATGGCGTCGACCGCATGCGTTTTTCGCCGCAGGCCGATGGGCGGGAAGCGCCGCTGCGCGCGCGTTTTGGCCTGCGCGGTGGTCCGATTTTCCTCGCCATCGGCGGCGTCGAGGAGCGCAAGAACACCCTTCGTATCCTCGAAGCGTTCGCGCAGATCCGCCATATACGCGCTGACGCGCAGCTTCTGATCGTCGGCGGCGCGTCGTTGCTCGATCATGGCGACTATCAAGCGCGTTTCGCCAGCGCTTTGGCAGGCAGCGGACTGTCGCCGGACGCGGTCGCCGTCGCCGGCCCGCTTGCCCAAGCCGACCTACCGGCGCTTTACCGTATCGCCGACGCGCTGGTCTTTCCCTCCGTCAAAGAAGGATTTGGCCTCGTCGTCCTCGAGGCGATGGCGAGCGGCGTTCCCGTCATCGCTTCGCGGATCGCGCCATTCACCGAATATCTCGCCGAGGACGAAGTCGTCTGGTGCCGCCCCGACTCGGTCTCCAGCATCGCCGATGCGATGCTGATTTCACTGGCGCCGGCGTTGCGCGCGCGGCTCGTCAAACGCGGCTTGAGGGCCGCCGCGCGTCACGACTGGCTGCGCGTCGGCGCCGCCCATCGCCCCGCCTATGAAGCGCTTTGCGAGCTCGAACATGCCTGAGATGCGCTTCCACATTCGATGGCCGGATGGAACGCTGGCGCGCTGCTACTCGCCCTCCCTGGTGATCAAGGAGCATTTGGCGCCGGGGCAATCCTATCCGCTCGCTGATTTCCTCGCGCGCAGTCGTACCGCCCTCGTCATCGCCAGCGACCGGGTCAAAGCCAGATACGGCCATGCCTGCTCTCTCGCGCTCGGCCAACTCGCCGAGATCGAGGCTGGCTGCGTGCGCTTTACCGACATTGAAGACGCGCATGTGCGCGTCGAGCGCTTCGAGTTCTGAAAGACCGGGAGCCTGACATGAATCTCGCCGTCCCTCCGCATCTGCCTGTCGCCATCGTCGGGGGCGGCCAGGCAGGCTTGTCGCTCAGTCATGTCCTGAAGCAGCGCGGCCTCGACCATATCATCTTCGAAAAGCATACGGCGATGCATGTGTGGCGTGACAGCCGTTGGGATTCCTTCACGCTGGTGACGCCGAACTGGCAATGCGACCTGCCCGGCCATCCCTATGCCGGGTCCGATCCGCATGGGTTCATGAAGAAGGACGAGATCATCGCCTATCTCAGCGGCTTCCAACAACTGGTCGATGCGCCGTTGCGCGAAGGCGTCGCGGTCACCCGTGTCACGCCGCGCAGCGAAGGCGGTTTCGACATTGTCACTTCGGAAGGCGCTTATCGCGCCGATCAGGTCGCGGTCGCCTCCGGCGGCTATCACATTCCGATCGTACCACGCATGGCGGAGCGGCTGCCCAGGACGATCATGCAGATCCATTCCGAACAATATCGCAATCCCGCCTCGCTTCCCGAAGGCGGCGTGCTGGTCGTCGGCTCGGGGCAGTCGGGCGCGCAGATCGCCGAGGACCTGCATCTGGCGGGGCGCCAGGTTCATCTGGCGATCGGCCATGCGCCGCGTTGCGCGCGCTTCTATCGCGGTCGCGACGTCGTCGCCTGGCTCGCCGACATGGGCTATTACGAAATGCCCGTCGAGAAACATCCGTTGCGCGAAGGCGTGCGCGACAACACCAATCATTATGTGACCGGCCGTGACGGCGGCCGCGACATCGATCTGCGGAAGTTCGCGTCAGAAGGCATGCGCCTCTACGGCGTATTGCAGGACACCGATGGCGAGACGCTAAGCTTTCAGGGAAACTTGCGCGCCTCGCTTGACCAGGCCGACCAGACCTACAACGGCATCAACGCGGCGATCGACAAATATATCGCCGAGAAGAACATCGATTGTCCGCCGTCGTCGGTCTATTCGCCGATCTGGGCGCCGGCGGAGGAGACGCTCTCTCTCGATCTTCAATCCTCAGGAATCAAGTCGATCATCTGGTGCATCGGCTTTGCCCCGGATTTTCGCTGGCTTGACGCGCCGGTGTTCAACGGCGCCGGCCATCCCAAACATCATCGCGGCGTGTCGCCGCAGCCAGGCCTCTATTTCATCGGCCTGCCCTGGCTGCACACCTGGGGCTCCGGCCGTTTCTCCGGAATCGCGCGCGACGCCGCCTATCTCGCCGACCGTATCGAGGCGGCGCATGACGCGCTATGCGCCACGGCGCCGTGACGCGAAGGGCGCCGCCCTGATCGGCCTGCTCGCGCCAATATGGGCGTTGGCGCAAGGCTTTGATCAGGCCCGATCGATGCGCGCCGCAAAACAACCGCGGCCGGCGTTACGAGCGTGCAAATAGGCGACTTTCGGATTGCTGAGCAATTTGCGAACGGCCGCTTCGACCTCGGCGCCGGCAATAACCTCCGCGTCGATCATCATGTCGCGCCCATCGAACGCCCGCAGCGAGATCGCCTTGCGCACCGAAAGAACGGCAGGGATTGCGTCGACGAAAGTCCGCGGCGCTTTCGCCGCCTCGTTGACGAAAATAGCATGGCGGCCGCGATAGGGCGTGTCGGCGGATTGATATTCATGGTTCAGCAGCAACACGCTGTCGCCGGGTTTGGCGTCCTCAAGCAGCACGCGGCAGGGATAGCCGACAGGCGCATCGGCTTTCATGCGCACGATGTGATGGCGCGCGAGCTCCGCCTCCGGCAGCCCGAAAAACGGCTGGAAGGGTTCGACGGCGAGGCCGGTGATGGAATAGGTCATGACGGGCTCCATTGGTTGTTTCGGACCCTGGAATAGGCGTGTCGCCCGCGCCGCGAACTCCGGATCTTGCGGTCAAATCCACGCCCGGGCGCGCCGGCGGATTTAGGGAGGCGCTCGCCGCGATCGCTCGCTTGATTGGCCGGGCCGCAAGTTCGACGCCGACGATGCTCTGGACGGATGACCTGATCTGGACGATTCTCCCCGCCTCCCGCGTCCGGAGTTCAAGCGATGGCTTTCATATGCGACATTCCCGCCGTGCCAACCGTCCAGCAAGACGACGAGGCGATCCGCATCACCCGCTGGGATTTCGCGCCGGGGGCGGTCACCGGCTGGCACACCCATGGCTTTCCGTATTTCGTCACGATGCTGACGAAGGGCGTTTTGAAAATCCACAATGGCAAGGAGATCACGGACGTGCCGCTCGAGGCGGGACAGAGCTACGCGCGGCCGGCCGGAATCATCCACGACGTCATGAACGGATCGGAACATCCGATCGCCTTTGTCGAAATCGAAGTGAAGCGGCCGGATAGACTGGTCCAATTGCCCTCAAACTGAAACCGGCGCCGCCTTCGCATTCGTTGCTCCGCCACGACGGCTGTAACAACGTCCTTTCTCGAGCGAAAGCTCGATATGATGTTCCTATTATCCCGCTGCGCCTATCTGGCGCCCTGGCTGTCGCCGGGCTGGTTCGCCATCCCGCTTCGACTGATCGTCGGCTATGGCTTCGTCGAGCACGGCTATGCCAAACTCGCTCGCGGTCCGGAATCCTTCATCGCGATTCTGCATGCGATCGGCGTTCCCGCGCCTGGACTCATGGCTTGGACGACGATTCTCGTGGAGCTCCTTGGCGGCTTCGCCGTTCTCGTCGGCGCTTTCGTCCCGCTCGCCAGCGCGCCGATGGCGGCCGTCCTTCTGGTGGCGATCTTCACCCCATCTGCCCAATGGCTTCAGTTCGATCAAGCTGGAATCGGTGACGGCCGCCGGCGCCCATTTCGGTCAACCGGGTTATGAGACGGATCTTCTCTATCTCGCCGCGCTGATCGCGCTGCTGTCGGGCGGCTCCGGACCATTGGCGCTCGATCGTTTTCTTTTAGGGCGAAGGGGCGAGGCCACGCCGTAGGCTTTCATCCGCCTCCACGAGGGGCAGCAAGGTTTCGCGCGCGCTTTTCCGAGCGACCCTGTCGTTTCGCCGAGGTTGATCAGAGCCCCGCTTTTGCATTGTCAAACGCTTGCACGGCCAACGCCTCGGCGCTGGTCAAGGCATAGAGCGCCACATCGCTTTCCTTGCCGCGCAGCCGGAGGTCGCCGAGGGAGCGCTTGGCGACGCCGGGCGGCAGGGCGAGGCGATCGATGAGTTCGGCCGATGCGAGCACGCGATCGCCGGTTTGCCGACAAAATTCCTGGATGCGGGCCGCGGTGTTGACGGTGTCGCCGAGGAAAACGATCTCCTTCTTCACCGAACCCATTTCGCCGGTCACCACCGGACCGCAATGCAGTCCGGCGCGGAAGTTGACGGCGATTCCAAATTCGCGCTGGTAGGACGGCGCGAGCCGCGCGAGCTCGTCCATCGCCGCAAAACACGCCCTTACGCAGCGCGCGTCGCCGATCCCTTCCGCCAGCTTCCAGGTCGCGATCAATTCATCGCCGACATAGCGGTGGATTTCGCCGCGCGCCGCCACGATCGGCGCGGTGAGATCGATGATGAAACGATTGACCAGACGATGAAAGGCGAGCGCGCCGAGCCGCTCGGCGAATCGCGTCGAGCCTTCCATGTCGATGAACAGGAATACACGCTCTTCCAGTCGCGGCTGGTGATAGCGGCCGGTAATGAAATTGAGCAGCACGTTCTGCCCGAGCAGGCGATTCATGTCGAACATGAAGATGAAAACGAAGCAAGCTATCAGCGAGAACAGCACGTCGAGGGGCTGAATGCCGTGATCGCGCGTCGCATACGCCCAGTCCCCGAGCGTCAGCGCGACGAGAATGATCGCGAGATAGAGGAAGGTCTTGGCCACGACATGCACGGCGAATGGCGCCTGTCGCAGCCGCGCGCCGAGCGGCTCGGCCAGAATGAACAGCTCGAACGAGATGATGACGATTGCGATCGCCGCGCCGGTCAGGGCGCCGCGCGGCGCGCTTCCGAGCGATAACGGCGGGCTGCCATGCATCACGCCAGTGACCTGGGAATAGACGGCGCCCACCGCCGCGCCGAGCAGGGTGAACCAGAACATAAGCCGAAGCCGGCTCGGCAGGAGAGGGAAGGACGGCATCGCACGATCGGTTGATTTCGCACGACGGATCTTATCACGCCGTCGCCCCTTGACTTCAGGCGTCTTCCGCTTGTGCGAAATTTCGCCGGCTATGCCCGCTGCGCTTCCGCCCGCACCGGCAGCTTCCAGCCGGGTCGGATGAAGTGACAGGTGTAGCCGTTCGGATAGCGCTCGAGGTAATCCTGATGCTCGGGTTCGGCTTGCCAGAAGTCGCCGGCCGGGGCGATCTCGGTGACCACCTTTCCCGGCCAGATGCCGGAAGCGTCGACATCGGCGATCGTGTCCTCAGCGACCCGCTTTTGTTCCGGATTCGTATAAAAAATCGCGGAACGATAGCTCAATCCCCGATCGTTGCCCTGGCGATTGAGCGTCGAGGGATCATGGATTTGAAAGAAGAATTCGAGGAGCTGGCGGTAGCTGATCAATTTCGGGTCGAAGACGATCTCGACCGCTTCGGCATGCGTGCCGTGATTGCGGTAGGTCGCGTTGCGCACATCGCCGCCCGAATAGCCCACCCTTGTGGCGATCACGCCGGGATAGCGGCGCAGCAGGTCCTGGACGCCCCAAAAGCAGCCGCCGGCGAGGATTGCAGTTTCGGTCGAAGCGGTCATTTCGTTCCACCTTTCCAAGGCCCATGGATTGAGCGAAAATCCATCGCATTTGCGCGAAGCGCCGCGCGCGATGGGGGACGCGACCGGGCGCCTCTAAGCGATTTCTACGAAACATGCGTTGGAAACGCAAAGAACCCGCTCAATGGGCCCGTCTCGTTCATTAAAGAGTTTCGCCCTCACTTGCTTGCGCGCTATGTGGTGGCTCCGCGCGTCGGACGCAAGGTCGTGGCAAGTCACGACAACCGACGCGAAAGCCGTGCCTATGCACCCGCGTGTGGCCCTGCTTTCAAGAGAAACGCCAGGGAGTGTTGATGGAGCCGTTCGAGTTCTGGCAGCGGATTGATCCGCCGCGGAGTTTCGTTTCCGCGCCAGGCTATTCCGAATTCTATCCCGCCCGCTTCGACGATGGGCGCCAGCTCCTCCTCCCCATTCGACCGCTGGGCGACGGCGTGCATGCGCTCGCCTCCCTGATCCTCAATCAGGCGAGCTTCGAGGTGGTTGACGCGATCGCGGCGGATCTCGCAGCGAAGCTGGCGGTTTTCGAGCCCGACATCATTGTCGGCCTGCCGACGCTCGGCCTGACGCTGGCGAGCGCGGTGGCGCAGAAACTCGGCCATCGCCGCTATGCGCCGCTCGGAACCTCGCGCAAATTCTGGTACCGCGAGGAGCTTTCCGTGCCGCTGTCGTCGATCACCACGCCTCATCAGCAAAGGCGCCTTTATGTCGACCCGAGGATGCTGCCGCTGCTCGAGCGGCGGCGCGTGGTTCTCGTCGACGATGTGATCAGCAGCGGCGCCTCGATGGCGGCGGCCATTGAGCTCATGGCCTCCTGTGGGGTCGAACCATTGGCGCTCGGCGTCGCCATGCTGCAATCGAACCGCTGGAAGGAGCGGCTCGCCCTGCTCAATCCGGCATGGCCGGACAAGACTATCGGCGTCCTCGCCACGCCGGTTCTAACCAAGACGCCGGACGATCGTTGGATCGCCGCCGCTCACGCCGCCTTGTAGGAATTCTCGATGGCGTCGTCGAGGATCGATAGGCCGAGGTCGATTTCGTCGTCGCTGACGGTCAGCGGTGGGGCGATTCGGAAGACGCCGCCCATGCCGGGCAATTGCACGACATTCATGCTGAGGCCGCGCTTCATGCATTCGCGGGTGATGCGCACGCCGAGTTCGCCGTCGGCGGCGCGGCTCTGACGATCCCTGACGATCTCCATGCCGAGCAACAGCCCGCGACCGCGCACGTCGCCGATACATTCGTAGCGCTGCTGCAGAGCGCGCAGCCCGTCGGCGAGGCGGGCGCCGGCGACATTGGCGCGGCTGACGAGATTGTCGCGTTCGACGACCTCCAGCACTTTCAGGCCGACCGCGGCGGGCAGGGGATCTGAGACATGCGTGGTATAGAAGAGATAGCCGCGTTCATGCGCTTTCTCCTCGATCGCCGCCGATGTGACGACCGCCGACAGCGGCAGGCCGGCGCCGAGCGTTTTCGATAGCGTCAGGATGTCGGGCGTGACGCCGTCGCGCTCGAAGGCGAACATCCAGCCAGTGCGGCCGATCCCCGTCTGCGCCTCGTCAAGGATCAGCAGCATGCCGCGCTCCGCGCATTTCTGCTTCAGCGCGGCGAGATAGCCGAGCGGCAAGTCGATGATGCCGCCGGAGCTCAGGATTGGTTCGGCGATGAAGGCGGCGAGGCTGCCGCTTGATTGGCGGTCGATCAGATCAAAAGCGTAATCGAGCTCGGCCTGCCAGTCATAGGCGCCGTTCCGCTCGAAGCGCGGGCGGTAAGGGAAGGGAGCCGGAATGGCGAAGGAGCCGACCGCGGCGGGGCCTACGCCATGGCGGCCGGCGCTGTAAGTCGCAGCGGCGGCGGCGCCGGTCATGCCGTGCCAGGATTGGGCGAAGCCGACGATCTCATATTTGCCGGTGACAAGCTTGGCCATGCGGATCGCCGCTTCGTTCGATTCGGCGCCGGTCGAGAGCAGCAGGACGCGGTCGAGGCCATCAGGCGTCTTTTGCGCGAGGGCAGTCGCGAGATCGACGACGGGGCGCGAGATCATGCCGCTGAAGAGATGATCGAGCCGCTGAATAGAATTCGTCACCACTGCGACGATCTCCGGATGCGAATGGCCAAGGATGGCGCTCATCTGGCCGGAGGTGAAATCGAGAATGGCGCGATCGTCGGCGTCATAAACGAAGCTGCCGGCGGCGCGTTCGATGATCAGCGGCTCGAAGCTGCCGCCATAGCGGATCAGATGGTCGCGCGCGTTGCGCCAGAATTGCGGTTCGGCGTTTTTGGACATGCGATGCGCTCCGGCGCTCGAGGGCGAATGGGGCACATTAGCGATTTGACCGACTTAAGAGCATCGAATAATTCTTATCTCAGATATCAATGGAATTTATATCTTGGCCGCAACGCTCGACATCGCTTTGTTGCGCACTTTCGTCGCCGTCGCCGATGCGCGCTCGCTGAGCCGGGCCGCCCCGCGCGTCGGCCGGACGCAGGCGGCGGTCTCGATGCAGATCAAGAAGCTCGAAGACATCATCGGCCAACCCCTCCTCAATCGCGGCGGACGCGGCGTCGGGCTGACCGGAGAGGGCGGCAGGCTGCTGGCGCGGGCGCAGGAAATCCTCAGCCGCCACGACGAGACGCTGGCCGAATTGACGGGCAAGGGACTGTCGGGCGTGTTGCGGCTCGGCTGCCCCGACGATTACGCCGCATCGTTCCTGCCCGCGCTGATCCGCGATTTTGTCGGGCGCCATCCCAATGTGCTGATCGAAGTCGTCTGCGCCTCGACGCCGCGTCTGCACGAGCGGCTGAAGGAGCATGCCATCGACGTCGCTTTGGCCTCCGTGCTGGCGGATGGGTCGGCGGAGACGATCATCCGCCGCGAGGCGCTGGCGTGGATCGCCAAATCACCCGCCGCGCTCACCATTGATCCGCTGCCCCTGGCGCTTTCCGATCCCGACGGCGTCGATCATATCGCGGCGCGCCGCGGCCTTGAGGCCCAGGGCCGTCGCTATCGGCTCGCCTATGCGAGCGGCAGCCTGACCGGCCTCCTCGCAGTGGTGCGCTCCGGTCAAGCGCTCGCCGTCATCGCCCGCTCGGCGATCCCGCCGGATCTGCAGATCCTCGGCCCCGAATCCGGCCTGCCGAACCTGCCCGCGCTCGGCATCATCATCGCCTTCGACCGCCCGCGTCCGTCAGCGCTGGCGACGGCCTTCGCCGAACATGCGAGGGCAGTCCTGCCAGGAATCTAGCGCCTGAGCGCCGCACTTTCGGCGCACGCTCGCGCTCTCTTGGCAGCAATCGTCATTTTGATCCACATCCGTCCTGGCCGGGCTTGTCCC
>Ga0209006_10001513_pt1 | contig 21067 bp, 22 predicted proteins | sample JacPin_JW_Ref_O2_FD_188567 | JGI IMG/M metagenome (GOLD analysis project Ga0209006, IMG submission 188567) | Forest soil microbial communities from Algoma, Ontario, Canada - Jack Pine, Ontario site 1_JW_Ref_O2 (SPAdes) (version 2) | ecosystem: Environmental > Terrestrial > Soil > Boreal...
GAAAGAAGCGCGATCAGCACGCTTGAAATAGGCAACCTCGCCGGCGATCGCCTGAGTGGTCAGGCTGAGAGCAAGTTCCGAGCGCGCCTTCGGTGCGAAGGGAGCGTCCGGAAACAGACGGAGAAGGCGCACCAGCAGCCAGTGCCCATGCACATCGGAATGCCAATCGTAACAACCATAGAACGCGGGGGTCAGCTCATGTGGGGAGCGCGCATCGGCATCGGTATCCATGGTGTGTGAGATGTGGCTTGGATATTCATCGTGCAGGCACTTGAGAGCGAGAGCGGCGAATCGTTCCGCCGCCGCGGCGTCCAGTGAAACATCACGAGGGGCGGCGGCGTTTGCGGCGAAGGCCGTGGTCAAGACAACCACGAGAAGAAAGCGAACGGCGGCTTGGCGCATGGAGCGATTGACCTGCGTCTCTGCGATCACTGAGCCCTCACGGCAGATGTGCGAATGGATCCCAATAGCATATCAGGGTGCGCCGTGATTTCCGCAGCGTGCCTTGGATGATTACGTTAGGATGACTCTCGATAATATCCGCGGCACCAATGGCGAATCAGCGGGAGCAAGGAATGGCGAACGCCTACATTGTGATCATGCTGGTGGCGAGCGTAGCGCTGTCGAGCGCCGCCGGTGCGAAGGGGTCGACGGCCGCCGATCTCGTGCTGAGGGACGGCCGGATCATCACCATGAATGCCGCAGACGACGTAGTCGAGGCCATCGCGATGCGCGACGGACGCATCATTCAAGTGGGTTCCAACAGCGTGATACAGCGGCTCGTCGGTCCGAGCACTCGCATCATCGAACTGCACGGCCGGGCGGTCACGCCGGGCTTGATTGATGCCCACGCTCATGTCATCGATATGGGATTAACCGAGCTCTTCGAAATCGAACTGAGCGACACCCGGCGCATACAGGATATTCTCGATCGCGTGGCCCGACGAGCGACGACGGCCAAACCCGGCGAATGGATCGTGGGGGACGGGTGGGACGAAGGAAAATTGGCCGAACACCGCTATCCTATTGCGACAGAACTCGACCATGCGGCGCCCAATAATCCGGTCTGGCTCCGCAATACTACGGGCCACTTCGGGGTCGCCAACTCCGCCGCATTGAAAGTCGCCGGAATCGCCGCCACGACGCCTGCACCGGCCGCCGGCTTGATCGAACATGGGGCCGACGGACAACTGACCGGCATCCTCAAGGAATCGGCCCAAGATGTGATGGACAGGGTGATTCCTCCATACTCCGCCGAGCAGCGCCGGCAAGCCATCGAGCACATGCTCTCGGTCGCGCATGCCGAGGGCATGACCGGCTTCAAGGATCCGGACATCAGGCCGGAGGACTGGGATGCGTATCGCAGCTCGGCGGCCGACGGCCACTTGAGCGCGTATGTCTGCGTGCTGTTTCACACGCCGCCGACTCTTGAGGGAGCCCAGGTTACCTTGAGCCAAATCCGTGGGGCCCAACGCGACGTCGGTTCAGCCAGCCACAATACACTCAGGGTCTGTGGCGCGAAGATTTTCATGGACGGCAGCGGGGTCGCACGGACGGCTTGGATGTACCAGGACTGGAATCGAACCATGACCGAAGTCGACTCCGGCAACCGCGGCTTTCCTGCGCTTGATCCCTCGATCTATCGTCAGCAAGTCCAGCTATTTGTCGATTCCGGAGTGAGCGTGGGAACTCACGCCGTCGGCGATCGAGCGATCGATTGGGTGGCGGACACCTATGCTGCGGCATTGCGCTCGAACCCGAAACGGGGCCTACGACTCAGCATCATCCATGCCAACTTTCCCACCGACCACGCGATTGCCCTGATGGCGGAGCTTCAGGCACGGTTTGATTCCGGCATTCCGGAAACACAGGCCGAATTTATGTGGTGGCTTGGTGACGGCTATCCGAGCGCACTCGGACCTGCTCGCAGCCAGCGTATGGTTCCTTTGCATACGTATCTCGACAGGGGAATGATCTGGGCCGGCGGCTCCGACGCGTCGGTCACGCCTTTTCCTGCACGTTATGGTCTCTGGGCCTCGGTGGCGCGCGAGACATTGAACGGGACCGACGGCAAAACGCCCTTTGGCATGTCGCAGGCAGTGGATATACACGCGGCCCTGCGTTCATACACCATTTGGGCCGCGCGGCAATTGTTCATGGAGAAGGAGACCGGATCCCTCGAGCGAGGTAAGTCGGCGGATCTCGCTGTCTGGGACCGCGACCCCTACACCGTGGCTACGGACCAGCTCAAGGCCATGGTGTGCGAGATGACGGTATTCCAGGGTAAGGTGGTCTACGAGCGCCCGCCAACGCACTGATTCGGAACGGCGCATGTGTTCCGGAGCCGCAGCTGCGGCTACTTCGCGGCTACTTCGCGGCATCCGCGCACACAGGTTCTCCCTTATCGAAGACAATCCGCCAGGTATGGGGCGCCTCGAGTCGCCAAATCGAATTGAATCGACCCACCACTTTGTCATTCACAATTACCGGCCCCGTACTGAGGGCGAGATCGCCTGAGGCCAACACTTCCACGTGATCCGGAGCCCACGAAAACGGTGCCTTCGGGTCGCTGAACAGCGGCTTCCAGACGGCCGCCACTTCTGTCGCACCATGTTGAATTTTGCGATCATCGAAAAACACGGCATCGCTCGATAAGTAGCTCACAAACGCTTTGAAATCCCGATCCGCCATCGTTTTGGCAAAGGCCAGTTCGGTGCTGCGTACTGCCTCCTCGGCGCCAACGACAGAAGCCCTGCGGGACCCGCCGGTTGTACACCCGCTCAACATCGAAAGCGCTGTGATTAGACAGGCTATGGGGCGAATGCAGGGAACGCTGTGCCTCATGGCTGACCCCCCCAACTCAAATGCTGATTGTGCCAGGCGCGTGCGCACAATTTGCCGGATATCGTGGATAATCCGCGCAGCGCACGCGGTGTGTGCAGCCCCAACCTTGAGTTCAGAGACGGAAATGACAGATCGATTGAAAGAATTGCTTGACGAACGTCCTTGGCTCCTGGCCGACGGAGCAACCGGCAGCAACCTGTTCGACCGCGGGCTTCAATCGGGCGATGCGCCGGAACTGTGGAATACCGACCACCCGGATCGAATCGCCGGCCTGCACGGCAATTTCGTCGAGGCCGGCGCCGACATCATTTTGACCAATAGTTTCGGCGGTACCCGCCATCGGCTGAAGCTGCACAAGGCGGAGCACCGCGTCGCTGAACTGAATGAACGAGCCGCCGCCATCGCGCGCGGTGAGGCGGACAAATCGGGCCGCGTCGTTCTGGTCGCCGGCAGCATGGGTCCCACCGGTGAAATTCTCGAACCCTTGGGCCCCCTCAGTCTGGATATGGCGCGTGAGTCGTTCGCGGAGCAAGCAGCCGCCCTGGCGAACGGCGGCGCGGATGTACTCTGGATAGAAACGATGTCATCCGTGGAGGAGACCGAAGCCGCGATCGCGGGTGCCCGGACGGTCGGTCTCCCGGTGGTCGCGACTTTGAGTTTCGACACCAATGGGCGGACGATGATGGGCATCACGCCGGTCGACCTCGCGGGTCTGCAGCGCAAGCATCATCTAGAGGGCTGCGGCAGCAACTGTGGGGTCGGTCCCTCGGAACTCGTCGCGTCCATCGTCAACCTGGCCGCGGCGGCAGAGCCGTCGGCCATACTCGTCGCCAAGGCGAACTGCGGAATCCCGCAATTCGTCGACGGCGCAATCCGCTTCAACGGCACGCCGGAACTGATGTCTGAGTACGCGCGCCTGTCCTACGACGCGGGCGCACGCATCATCGGCGGATGTTGCGGCACCACGCCCTCGCACCTGCGAGTCATGCGGCAGGCGCTGGAGCGCCACACGCGCGGGCCGCGGCCCGATCTGGCAATCATCGAGTCGAAGCTGGGCGCGGTCTCCACCGGTGCGACCGCACAACTCAGCGGCAACCTCGACCGTCAGGCCGGCGCCGCAGCCGGCGCCACCGTGCGTCGAAGCACCGGCCGGCGCGGGGCACGGCCGTAGCCGAAGCGAAAGACGGCTAGTCCTGCGCGTCCCAGCCGCAGGGCGCGTCCGACACTTTACGCATTCGCCAAAGCGTACAGATATTTTACGTAGGACAGGGTCGCGTCCGCCATTCCGTGCACCGCCGGATTGCTGGACTCGATGACGTAATATTCATCGGGAGCGTGCGCCCGGCTGCCGTGCCCGGTGCCGAAATGCCCGGCGGGCAAGTTGACGGGCGGCCCGGTGAAAATATAGCCCGGCCAGGAACCGGCGAGACGCGGCGACAGACTGACCGACATACCTTCCTGCTGGTACACCGACGTCGACGCCTTGATCAGCGGTGAATTCTCCTCCGTCTGAGTGGGATCATAGCCGCCGGTGACCTTGACCTCGATATCGTCGAAGCCGCGTTTGGCGAGATGCGCCTTCAGCTTGGCCGCGGCCTCCGCGGCGGTCTGGTCGGGCACCAGCCGAAAATCGAGCTTGGCGGTGGCCTTGGAGGGCAGAACCGTCTTGCCGCCGGGACCGATATAGCCCGCATACATGCCTTCGATATTCACGGTCGGCTGCGAGGCCAGCCGTTCCAGCGCGTCGCGGTAGGATAGATCGTGCACCCAATGCTGTACGCCAAGCAGCTTCTTGACGTCCGCTTCCTGGGTGTGCGCGACTTTGTCCGCGATGATCTCTTTCTGACGCGGGGTTAAAGGCTTGACGTGCTCGAACCATCCGTCGATGGCTGGATCATTGCCGTCTTCCGACACCAGTGTGGACAGCGCCTTGACCATGCGCCAGACCGCGCTGTCCAACTCGGCCTTGTAGCTCGAGTGGATGTCGTCCTTGGCGCCGCGGCCCCATTTCTCCGTCGAGGCCACCAACTCGACCTCGATGATTCCTTTGGCCCCCAGGGCGATTTCGACGCCGCCTTGCGGCGACTGCGAGGCGAAGGGCATGAAGACTTCGTGGCATTTCGCGAGCGCCGCGAGGACTTCCGGACGATGTACCACCTGACCGAAATGCGGCGAGCCGATCTCCTCTTCACCTTCCGCCACCAGCACGATATTGACCGGCGGTTTGCGGCCGCCTGCCTTGAGGGCATGCAGGGCGGCGAGGAAGGTGGCCTCCGGTCCTTTCTGATTGGTGGCACCGCGCCCGATCATCACCTTGCCGAACGGCGCCTTGTCGACGATGGCGGCGGTCAACGGGGGAGAGCTCCACTCCGACGGATCGAATTGTTTGACGTCGTACATGAAATACATGCCGACGGTGCGCGGCGCGCCGGCGTTCAAGGTGGCGAAGACGCCGGGCTGTCCGTCCGTCGACATCATCGCCGCGCTTTGGAAACCGGCTTCCTTGAGGAGGTCGATCATCATCTGACAGCCCTCCTTCATATTGCGGTTCTCCGCAGCGATGGAGGGCAGGGCGATCCAACTCTGCAAGCGCTTGATCGCCTCGGGACGCTGGGTCTCGATCGCGGTGCGAACACCGGTCAGATCTCCGCCGAGCTTCGCGTCGGCGCCTTTGCCTGCGGCCGCCAACATCCGGCGCGGCATGGCGAGAGTCGCTCCCGCCGCCGCAGCCATCAGCAATAATCCACGGCGACTCGGCTGTTCGACATCCCAGATGCTCATGCGTCCCCCGCGATTCGATTGTTTTGAGAATGTAGCATTTCTCATCAACGTCGCGGACAACAAGGGGCGCCTTGGCTCCGCTACGCGGCCCTGTTTGAATCCCGAAGCAAGCCAAGCCGCAGCAAGCTCTCGGCGGTCGCGACGATGGCATCGGCGTTCGAGCGCGGCGTCCAGCCGAGGACGCGCCGGGCCTTTTCATTGGAGATGCTCTTGACCTTTCCGAGTTCCGAGACCACTTGCGCGAGCGCCGGACTGAACAGCGACGCCAGCCGCACCATCCAGTCGGGCATCACCTTGGTCGGTGCGCGCGCAGCCGCGTTGCCCATGCGCGCCCGGAGCAGAAGCGAGATTTCCTGAATGCTCAGGCTCGCGCCGGCCACTGCCAGAAACCGCTCGCCCTTGGCGGCGGGATCGATCATGGCGCGAAGGTGCAGATCAGCCACGTCCCGCACATCGACGATGCCGAAGGACAGTCGCGGGCAGCGCGGGATTCGGCCATCCATCAGGAGCCGAAGCAGTTGGACGGACGTCGAGAAGTCCGGTCCGAGCACCGGTCCGAACACCACGACCGGGTTGACGACGGCGAGCTCCAACGCACCGCCATCACGGGCGATGAAATCCCACGCCGCACTCTCCGCGAAGGTCTTCGATCTCACATAGGCGCCGAGCCGGCGGCCGCTGGGGTCGGTCCAGTCCGCCTCGGAAAATCGTCGATCCGTGGACGCGTGACCGTAACCGACCGCGGCAAAGGAGGACGTCAGCACCAAGCGCTTGACGCCCGCGTCGCGTGCCGCCCGCAGCACCCGCAGCGCGCCGTCTCGCGCCGGAACAATGAGTTCATCCTCGTGCTTTGGCGCGCCCGCGGGAAAGGGGGAGGCCACGTGCAGCACGAAGGCACAGCCGGCGACTGCTGCCGGCCAACCCGCGTCGGACTCGAGATCGGCGGCGGTGAAGGAAAGCGCCTCGCCCGGCACCGCACCGCCAACCTTGAGCATGGCGCGCACCTCGCCTTCGCGCGTCAGCGAACGCACCGTCGTCCGCACGCGATAGCCGGCGTTCAACAGTTGCAAGATGCAATACGCCCCGATGAATCCGGAGCCGCCCGTCACCAGCACCGTTTCACCGGTCATGTCCGACTCCCGATACTCGCCGACATCGATGCATGAAACCGCTCGAGACCCGCGTCGATCGCTCGCTCGTCAAGGTTGCCGTAGCCGAACATCAGTCCGCGCATTGCGGGAGTTCTCGCGTAATAGGGCGCGAGCGCACCGATGCCGACGCCGGCCTCGCGCCCGCAGGCGATCACGGTGTCTTCTCGGAGAGACTTGAGCCGCGCGGCGACGTGCAGTCCCGCGACGGAGGGCAGCACTTCCAGCCATCGATCGAACCCGGAGCGCAATCCTTCCAGGAGCCGGTCGCGCCGCCCGCGGTATATGCGCTGCATCTTGCGGATGTGTCTGGCAAGGTGACCCTCTCGTATCAGCAGCGCGACCGTCGCCTGCGTCATCGCGCAGCACCGCCCATCGGCGACCCGTTTCGCCGCGACCAATGCGCCGAGTGCCCAGCGCGGCGCCACGACGTAGCCAAGCCTCAAGTCCGGATGCAGACTCTTCGAGAATGTACCGACGTAAAAGACCGAGTGCATTCGATCCAGCGTCTGCAAGGCATCCAGCGGGCGATCGGCAAACCTGAACTCACCGTCATAGTCGTCCTCGATGATGACGGCACGTCGTTGCCTGCACACATCCAGCAAGGAAGTTCGGCGCCGGGCGGACATGACGGCGCCGAGCGGGAATTGGTGGGACGGGGTTACACAAACGACCCGGGCCTCCGCTGGTAGGTGATCGACGAGCAATCCTTCTTCATCGACCGGCACCGGTGCGAGCCGTGCGCCATGGGCCGCGAACGCCTCGCGCACGGGCGGATATCCCGGATTCTCGATCGCGACGGTCGTGCGCCCGGATGTCGTCAGGATCCGGGCCAGCAGATCGAATGCCTGATGTGCGCCCGCCGTCACCACGATGTCCTCCGGCCCGCAAGCGACGGCACGCGCGAAGGAGACATGTTGGGCGATGGCTTCCCGGAGGGCCGGAAGGCCTTGAGCACCCGCTACGAGCGGCGCGCCGCTGCGCAGCCGGCGTTCTAGCCGGCCCTCCAACCGTCGCCAGATATCGTACGGAAAATTGACCGCATCCGGCATTCCGACTTGAAATACGTATCGCGGCGGCGCGCCGGCGATGGGTGGCCGCGGCGGCGCCCGGCCCCGCCAGTAGCGATTCAACCGCCGCTCCAAACTACGACGCGTCGTTTCCCCCGCCGGATTCGACGGTACCGGGAGTGATTCGGCGACCGCCGTCCCCGAGCCTCGGCGGACCACCACGTAGCCCTCGCTCAACAACAGTTCGTAAGCCGCGACGGCCGTGTTCCGACCGATGCCGCAGCCTTCCGCGAGCACCCGGGTCGAGGGCAGCCGCACTCCCGGTTTCAGACGCCCATCGAGAATCGCCATCCGCAATTGATCGCGCAGCGAGATCAGCAGCAGTCGTGACCCGCGCTGCGGAAGGACAACCGGTAGACGGAGAACAGGTGGTTCCATGAAATTAGAGGAAAGCGGACCTTTATAGGATCCATTAAAAGAGGCAATCTTGGTCCATGTGCCGTAACACCGCAATCAAAAATGTGGCGCTCTGGTTCGGGCTGCTGTGGATGGCAACCGCGCTTGACGCGGCACGGGCCGCCCCGGCGGCGGCCGCCGCGGCACGGGCCGCCCCGGCAACGGCCGCCGCTTCAAATGCTCCGCCGGACGCCGTCGTCAAGCAATTGATGACGAAGGACCTCGCCGCAGCCGCGGGCAAAGAGGTGCTGATGGTCACGGTGGAATATCTCGCGGGCGGCGCATCGCTGCCGCACCGGCACAATGCGCAAGTGTTCGTGTACGTGCTGGAAGGGAAGGTGCGCATGCAAGTGCAAGGATCGGCCGCCGTCACCTTGGGTCCGGGTGAAACATTTTACGAGAGTCCGGACGACATCCATACGGTATCGGCCAATGCCAGCCGGACGAAATCCGCCCGCATCCTGGTCTTTATCATCAAAGACAAAGGGGCGCCGGTATCGACCGGCGCCGGGACCGGCGCCGGCCCGGCAAACCGACCATGACGCTCCGCGCAGTATTGATGAGTCTCGTCCTCGGCGCGATTGCATGGGGCGGTGCCGAAACCCAAGCGGCGACCACCGGCCAGCAATTGGCGGAAAGCGCCGGGAGTTCACTGATCGGAAAGCCGGCGCCGCGGCTCGCGTTGACGACCATCGACGGCGATACCATCGATCTGGGCCGTTTGTACGGCAAGCAGGCCGTGTACCTGAAATTTTGGGCCACCTGGTGCGTACCCTGCCGTCAGCAGATGCCGCATTTCGAGCGGACCTACGAAACTGCGGGAACGGACCTTGCGGTGATTGCGGTCAATACCGGATTCAACGACCCGATCGGTGATGTCCGGGACTACCGCCGCAAAATGGGACTGACGATGCCCATCGTCGTGGACGACGGCCGCCTGGCCGCCGCCCTGCATCTTCGTGTCACCCCGCAACACATCGTGATCGGGCGCGATGGCCGGATCCAATACGTGGGTCACCTTGCCGACGCGCGTCTTGACGCCGCTCTGCAGGCAGCGCGCACCGCGGCGGCGCCCGCGGGTACCGGCGACAGCGCGGCGGCGCAGGCGGCTCCGGCCATCGTCCGGGCGGAATCGGCCCACTTGGCGGTCGGATCGCAACTTCCCTCCGACGCTGCCAAGACGATCGACGGGCATCGATTTCATTTTCTCGACGCGCATGATCCGAGGAATACGGTCTTGGTGTTTCTGTCGCCCTGGTGCGAATCCTATTTGGAAACGACGCGGCCCGCGGCGTCGGCCAATTGCCGTCGAATTCGCGAGGAGGTGACTGCCGTCGCCGGGGAGCGCGGCGCCGGGGAGCGCAGTGCCCGGTGGCTCGGCGTCGCTTCGGGGCTTTGGGCGACACCGCCGGATCTGCGGGAGTATCGGCTCAAGTATCACGTCAACATTCCACTGACCTTGGACGACTCGGGAGCGCTGTTCAGGGCCTTCAATGTGAATGAGGTTCCGGTCGTGCTCGTTGCCGACGCAAGCGGGCGAATCGTACGCCGCATCGAAGCAGCCGATCTGGCCACGCCGGCGGCTCTCAAAGAGGCGATCGGACTTTAGACGGCGCGCAGTTTCAACGCCGCTTCCCGATGCGCGGCACGGCGTCGATCACGTCGCCGACCGACCGAAACTGCCCGGGATGCGTCAACAGCAAATGCGCCAGGGCCAATGCATCGGCTTCGCAGCATCCGCGCAGCGCAGCATCCGGGATCCGCTCGAAGTCGATCACGTGAGCGAAGCCCAAGATACGGCGGATCATCTTGCAGGCCGCAAAGCCGAGCATGTCGGCGAATAACGAGTTCAGGAATGCGTTCTGCGCCGACTCGAGCGCAGCGCTGTCCCCGGCCGCGCAGAACATGGCGGCCGGCCATGCGTCGCCCCTGGCGTGCCCGGCCCAGAGTGCGAGAAAGCGGCTGCGAAACGACTCCCAGAATGTCCGCGCCTGATCGAGAATCCAGTCCTGATAGGCGAGGCGGTCATCATCCGATGTTGCGTGACCGGGCTGCGAATACCAGCTGAGCAGCAGGTTTCCGAAAAATGCGCCCAAGTCGAAGCCAATCGGACCATAGAAGGCGAATTCCGGATCGATCACGCGGGTATCGTTTTCCGAGACCATCACCGAACCGGAATGCAGGTCCCCGTGGAGGAGAGACTGAGTTTCGGTGAGAAATTTCTGTCCGAAGCGCGCAACCGCGGCCTTGAGCGGTCCATCGCGGCGCAGGTCTGCGACGATTTGGTCGAGCTGCGGGGAGGTGTGACGATTGCGCTCGTCGATGATGTAGGGATCGCGGAAAATCAGATCGACCGAGATGCGCATCAGCGCCTTGTTGCCGGCGAATCGTGCGATTCCATCCATTTTGCGTTCGAACGGCCATGCGAGGTCGGAGGTGAAGAAGCAGGCGCGAGCGACATACTCGCCCATGGCATGGGCCAGATTGCGGTAGCGGCGCCCCGCGATCAAGCCATGCCGCACGATGATGTGCGGCGATAGTCGCTCCATGACGATGCAATAAAGGTCCGGGTCATAGTGGTAGATCTTCGGAATCAGGTTGCCGACGAACGGAGCCACGGCAACATAGTAGGAATGTTCGAAATAAGCGCGTTCGAGCGGAATCGGCCAGGACGGCCCGGCGGCGCGAACATAGGGAAGGGCCTGTTTGACGCACACGGACCCCGTGGGCCCGTCCACGATGAAGACCAGATTGAGATTGCCGTCGCCCACTTCGCGGACCTGCCAATCCTCCGGCCGGGATCCAAGCAGCGCGCGCAGGTCGTTCATCCCGGCAAGCAGAGCGACTAAACCTGGTGCGTCGAGCGCGCGATAGGGGGAATGTTCCGGTGTCGGGAAACCCTTCGGCGATTCCGTCATGACCGGCTGCCCTTGGCCGCCGCATCTCGAAGAGTCCCGCCGAAGGTCAGGCCGGAGTCCGTCGCATCCTGGTTCCCGTAGGTGCGGAACTTGTCGAGGACGGGGCGCATGTCGGTCTCATCGAGGATGCGCACGTTTCCCAGCGCGAGTGCCGCACAATACTGTGCCGCGAGGTTTTCGACCTCGCCGGCAAGCGCCAGGGCGGCGGGAAGATCGGCACCCACGGCAATGACGCCGTGATTTGCCAACAAGCAAGCCTTCCGGCCGTGCAAAGCGGCGACGGCGGCATCGGAAAGCGCTTGTGTGCCGAAGGTGTAATACGGCGCACAACGGATGTCCGCACCGCCCGCGACCGCCACCATATAATGGAATGCAGGGATGCCCCTGCCGGTACAGGCGAGCGCCGTGGCGTTCGTCGAATGGGTGTGAACGATTGCGCCGACGTCATCCCGGCACTTGAAAATGTCGCGATGAAACCGCCATTCGCTCGACGGGACACGGCGCCCGAACCAACGGCCATCCAGGTCCACCAGCGGAATGTCGTCGGCTTCGAGCACGTCGTAGCGCATGCCGGTCGGACTCACGAAAAATTGCCGCGCATCGCGGCGCAGGCTGATGTTGCCGGAGGTGCCATGGGTCAGGCCGAGGCGGGCGAGTTCGCGGCATGCTGAAATCAGCGCGTCCTGCAATTTCCGGTCCGTCAATGCGCCGGCAGCGGTCATTGCGCCGTGCTCCGATCGGGATACAGGCGCTGCAAGCCCGCAGGAGACGCAGCGCAGATGCCGCGTTCGGTGATCAAGGCGGTGACCAAGCGGGCAGGCGTCACATCGAAACCCAGGTTGAGCGCCCCGCTTCCCTCGGGCACCACTCTGATCGTTTGCATGGCGCCGGACGGGGTCCGGCCCGTCATATGGGTGAGTTCGCCGGGCGACCGTTCCTCGATCGGAATGTCTGCGCCGTGCTCGAGAGACCAGTCGATCGTGCTCCGCGGCAGCGCCACATAGAACGGCACGCCATTATCGTGAGCGGCGAGCGCCTTCAAATACGTGCCGACCTTGTTGCAGACATCCCCCGCTGCGGTGGTTCGGTCGCTGCCGACGATCACCATATCCACCTTTCCCCGTTGCATGAGGTGACCGCCGAGATTGTCGGCGATCACGGTGTGCGGCACGCCGTGGGATCCCAACTCGAAGGCGGTCAGCGAGGCGCCCTGATTGCGAGGGCGGGTTTCGTCCACCCAGACGTGAATCTTGATGCCTGCGTCATGCGCCATGTAGATCGGCGAAAGCGCCGTGCCCCAGTCGACGCAGGCGAGCCAGCCGGCGTTGCAGTGGGTAAGAACATTCACCGTGCGGTCCGCTGTACCTGGCAGTGCACGGATGATCTCGAGGCCATGAGCGCCGATGGAGCGGCACTGTTCGACGCTGGCGTCGCAGATTGCGGCCGCTTCTCGCAGCGCCACATCGGTGCGCCGGCTGGGCGCGATGCCCGCCAGCGCGTTGCGCATCCGGGCCAACGCCCAGGCCAAGTCGACGGCCGTCGGACGGGTCGCCGCAAGTACTCGCGCCGCCTCGCCGATGCGGGCATCCGACGTGTCCGTTCGCAGAGCGAGCGCCATGCCGTAGGCGGCGGTCGCCCCGATCAGCGGCGCGCCCCGCACCACCATGCTGCGGATCGCGTGCGCGGCGTCTTCGAGAGTCTCAAGATCGATCGTCGCGAATTCAAACGGCAGGCGGGACTGGTCGATGACCCGGATGGTTCCGGCCGCGGAGGGCCAGATGGTGCGGTAATGCGTGCCTGAAATTTTCATTGGGTGGTCGATGATACACCGCGTTTTGCCGGCAGCGTCGCGGACGGTTATCATCGCCGCCGGAAGCGTATGACAACCTTGCAGGCACTTCTCGGCATCGAGTTGCCGATCATCCAAGCGCCGATGGCGGGTGTCCAGGGCAGCGCCCTGGCCGCGGCCGTGTCGAATGCGGGTGGACTCGGCTCGCTGCCGTGCGCCACGCTTACCACGTCGGCTTTTCGCGACGAAATATCCAAGCTCGGGCGGCAGACCTCGAAGCCGTTCAACGTGAATTTCTTCTGCCATGCGTCGCCGGCCGCCGACGCGGCACGCGAAACGGCGTGGCGAGCGAAGCTCTCGCCGTACTATCGCGCCTTTGGCTTGGAATGCGAGACGGCATCGGGCGCACCCCTGCGTAGGCCGTTCGGTGCTGCAGAGTGCGAATTGCTCTGCGAGATGCAGCCTGCACCGGCCGTAGTCAGCTTCCATTTCGGCCTGCCGCCCGCTGATCTGCTCGCCCGAATCCGGGCTTTGGGCAGCAAGGTCATCTCCTCGGCGACAACCATCGAGGAAGCCCGTTGGCTCGAGGCGCGCGGCGTCGATGCCATCATCGCCCAGGGCCTCGAAGCGGGCGGACACCGCGGCATGTTTCTGTCCGATGACTTGACCATGCAAATGGGCACCTTCGCACTGCTGCCGCAGATCGTGAGAGCCGTGAAGACGCCCGTGATAGCCGCCGGGGGTATCGCCGACTCGACGGGCGTCGCCGTTGCAATGGCATTAGGCGCGCAAGCCGTGCAAATCGGCACAGCCTACTTGCTGTGCTCAGAGGCGACCACGAGCCCCGTGCACCGCGCGGCACTGAAAAGCGAGCAAGGCGGCCACACCGCGCTAACGAATCTATTCACCGGCCGGCCGGCGCGCGGAGTCGTGAATCGTCTCATGAGGGAACTCGGTGCGATGAGCGAGGTGCCGGCCTTCCCGCTGGCCGCCGACGCCATTGCCCCTCTGCGCGCCAAGGCGGAGAACGCCGGCAGCGGTGATTTTTCACCTCTCTGGGCCGGTCAGAACGCGGGCGGGTGCAGAGAAGTATCGGCGGCCACGCTTACGCGGGAATTGGCCGCCGGAACGTGAGTCTCGCGTAGCTGGGCTGCGCGCAGAGCTCCGCGCTAGTTCGTGCGCGCGGTCCCGTTCTCGAAGGAGTTCAAGGTCGCGATCGATTCGGAAATGCGCCGGTGCAGATCCTCGAATCGGTCGACCAAGGATGGGAAATCGCCGGCGTTGCGCGATTCGACGACACCGAGCTGTGCGCCCAACTCAGTGTGCAACTGGTCGCAGGCTTTCAGGCTTTCGTAGGTCCGACCGACAAACCCCTCCCACTCGTCGGCAGCGCGCTGACGCGGGGGATGCAGGTTGCCAAGCCGCTCCATGAGCACGTCGATCGTGAACCGGCTGATCTTCAATTTTCTCGCGAACTGGAACAGTAGGGTTGCCATGATGTCGCTCCCGTCAAAAAGCGCCTGTATGGCGCGCTGTCCAAACTATCGGCCACTTGCGGCCGAAATGACGTGCAGCGGGGCATGTTCCATAATATCCCGTGCGAGCAGCCGCACAAGACGTTCAAATTCAGGGATTCCCCGACTAAGGCGGCAATCCTTTCGTGAAATATCGAACGACCTTGCCGTTCGCCATGGATGCTCTGCCGATTTCGCGGAATCCGAGGGAGGCGTGAAAGGCATCAGACGCGGGATTGGGAGGATCGACGTTGACCTCGCAGCAGATCATGGAGTGACCATCGGACCGCGCGCGCTGGAAGAGGTCGGCATACAAGGCGCGGGCGATGCCCCGGCCGCGCGCTTCGTGCGCCACCACGACTCGGTCCACGTACACGAAACTCTCGAAGCGCTCCCGGAACCATGAAAAATGGACGCCGTCGTAGTCGGCATCCTGCGCAAACGCGATCAGGAAAGCGATGCCTTGCGGCGCCATCCTTGCGTGATAAGCGGCTGCCAGCAGATGGCGCAGACGCGCCGAATCCACCCGGGAGAGCTCGATCTCGTGCGCATTGTTGAGCTCGAGAATGGCGGCCTCGTCGGCAGCCGTGATCGCCGTCAAGTGCATCAGCGGAACCGTGCGCCCTGGCGTGCCAATTCCGTCTGCACCGCCGTGATATTCAGACGGTCGAACGGCTCGTCACGGCGCAGCGAGATGGCTGCCGCGACACCGGCTCCCTGGCCGCTGACGGCGCAGCACATCATGTTGCGCGCCGAGGCATGCGATACGTTATCGCCGCCGATGCAGCGCCCGGCGACCAGCAGGTTGCCGACCCCCTGGGGGACGAGCGCACGATACGGCACGTGCCAGTACCGGCCGGTGGTCGGCAGGATCAGGATGCCGTAGCCGTCGATGAATTCCGGGAAGATGCCGATCGCGTCGTCGAACCGCGCCTGTTCGCGCACGTCGGTCCCGGTCAGGTTGTAGAGAGCATCGATCTTGCGCGTGTCGCGAATACCGAGCGTCATCCCGAAATTGCGCAGCTTCGCGTCTTCGCAGCCGGGCATGAATTTGCGCAACGCCTCCATCGCGTAGATCGCCTCGCGGCGGCCGCGGATTTCGCCGATCGTCAGATCGTCGGGATCGGTGCCGTCGATTTCCGGGACATGCACGAGATTCAGGTAGGTCAGATCGCCTTGATCGGTGACGGTGCCCCACGTGCCTGCGATCGTGTGCAGGTACGGCGGAATGATGCCGGCATCGAGCGCCTTCTTGAAAGGTTTGCGCAGAAAGGGAGAAAACAGCTTATCTTCCTTTCCCGTCGTCTCGTAGTCCCATTCTCCGTTGCCCGACCAGTCGGCGTAGGTCTGCGGATCGGCCTTTACCGCGTCGATGAAGCGCTGCTTGTTGACTCCGGACATGGAGAACATGACGGATGCCGCCATCATCTTCTCCTTTGGATTCTTGTGGAACGGTGCACCGGCGCGGGCCGCAATGTCCGCGTCGCCCGTCGCGTCGATGACCCGCCGCGCCAGGATGGCCTCCCGGCCCGCCTTGCTCTCGGTGATGACGCCGCAGATTGCGCCGTTCTCCACGATGGGCGCTACGCACAGGCGATGCAGCAGAGGCTTGACGCCCGCCTCTTCGACCAGGACGTCGGCAACCCACTTGAACATTTCGGCATCGAGCGCATGACTCAAGGACTGGGGCTCCGGCATTGCCGCGCCCATCGCCTTTGCACGAGTCTCGAATTCGATGCCGATGCCCTCGCAATCCACCGTGTTCTCATGCCGGTACCAGGCGAAGCCTTCGACGCCCACCTGCGTGATGTTGCCCCCGAAGCAGCCATTTCTATCGATCAATGCCGTGCGCGCGCCGGCGCGCGCGGCCGCGAGCGCCGCGGCAAGTCCGCCCGGTCCGCTGCCGACGACCAGCACCTCGGTTTCCAGCACCACGTCGATGCTGCGGGTGGGTTCGGTGATTTTTTTCATTTTCGGTGGGATCCTTCGACGTCCGGGCAGCCGCACGGTCAAGATGATGTGCGGGGGCGCAGAGTCTCTCCGATCCGTGCTTTCGACGTCAAATGGGGCTGCCTGAACATCGGTCCATCGACGCCGCTGCGCCCCCGACGTAGACTGGTTTCGCCATCAAGGAGATGCACTTGTTTTTGAGAAACGCATGGTACGTCGCTGCCTGGGATCACGAGGTAACCCGGGAATTGAGGGCGGTGCGGGTCATCGGCGACAGCATCGTCCTCTATCGCACGGAGGCGGGCGAACCCGTTGCCCTCGAGGACGCCTGCCCGCATCGCAAACTGCCGCTGTCGATGGGGCGGATCGTCGGCGACGAGGTCGAGTGCGGATATCACGGCATGGTCTTCAATCGCGCCGGAAGCTGCATCCGCATACCCGGGGTGAAGCGTGTTCCGCCCTCGGTTGGCGTGCGGGGCTATCCTGCCGTCTCGCGCTATGGGCTGGTATGGGTCTGGATGGGGGATCCCTCGCAAGCGCGCGCCGACACGATCGTCGGTGTCGATCACTGGACCGATCCCGCCTGGGACAGGAATCAGGGCGGCTCGATGGCGGTCGATTGCAACTATCTTTACGTCACCGACAATCTGCTCGACCCGTCGCACGTGGCGTGGGTCCACCGCACGTCCTTCGGCAATGAGGAACTCGTGGACGAACCCGTTCGAACCGAGGTCTCCACAACCGGCGTCGTGGCCGCCCGCTGGCTTCATGACGTCGAAGTCGCGCCGTTCTATGCGCCGCTGGTGGCGTTTGCCGGCCGCTGCGATCGGCTGCAGCACTACGAAGTTCGCTTTCCCAGCCACGCCATCATTCGAGCGTTGTTCGTTCCCGCCGGCACCGGCGGCCCCGGCAGCCCCATTCATGAGAAGGCATTCATGATGGACTCGTACAATTTCATCACACCCGTCGACGCCGATCATTCGCGCTACTTCTGGTTTCAGATGCGGAACTTTTCTCCCGGGGATCAGCGGGTCTCGAAGATCATGGACGACGCGGTGCGGGAAGCGTTCGCCGAGGACCGCGTGATCTTGAACGCGGTGCAGCGGGGATTCGCGAATCAAGCGACGCCGAACATCGATCTTGCCATCGATCGCGCCCCGCTGCAGTTTCGCCGGGCCTTGAGCGGCCTCATCGCGGCGGAACAGCCGGTGAAGGCGACGCCGTAACTATATTATTGATTTTATTGATAAAAAAGCGAGTGTGGAAACTAGGGTGGGGGTTCTTGGGGTCTTTGAGCCTTGTGGGTGGTGGGTAAAGGGAGCGGCCGATGTTTCGGGGTCTGTGGTGGTATGCGCAGCGGAAGCACTTCCTTTGGCCATAAGCCTGTGCCCGGGCGATGATTTTGCATGCTCTTGAGAGTTGTTATTCGTGATGCTCATCTGTTTCGACAACGATAGGGCCTCCGACTCGCCTTTGATAGAGAGGGTTTGGAGTTGCCACAGCACGCGCGCGGGCACGTTCGTTTCCATCGCGTCTTGCCATTGGGAGATGGTCATCTCCCGTCTTGACGGGCAATCAATTGTCACTGTGCGAGGTCCCGAAACCAAACCGACCGAAGTGCCGTGTCCGGCCAATGGCGAGTGGCTGGCCATTCGATTCAAAGCGGGCACTTTTATGCCACAGTTGCCCGTACCTCGGCTAATGAACAGTCTCGGTGTCAATTTGCCCCAGGTATCGAAGCGACGATTTCAGCTTGATGGCAGAAAATGGGAATTCCCAACATTCGAAAACGCGGAATCGTTTGTCAATCGACTCGTGGACAGAGGTCTCGTGACCTGTGATCCGGAAATCACCGCTGCATTAATGGGCGAGCCTGCAACGTTCTCGACCCGCTCGGCACAACGGCGCTTTCTGCGAGTGGTCGGAATGACTCATACCAGTTTGCGGCAAATCGAACGCGCGCGCTTCGCGGTTAACCTGCTCCGGGAAGGCGTGCCAATCGCTGACGTGGTTTGGCAATGCGGGTTTTTTGATCACGCGCATCTGACGCGTTCACTTCGGCAATGGATCGGCATAACCCCGACGAAGATTACTTGCGCGGAGACGCAGCTGTCGTTTTTATACAAGACCGAGGGATTCCCGCTGAGGTAGATTTCTCCGCGAGTAGATACCAGCAAGCGGGAGTTGCGTATGGCCAGTGCAGACGAATCGATCCCATCGAATGTGCGGGATTGGAAATATCGAACCGGGTGGATACTCTCCGCGTTGGCGATACTGTTCTTACTGATGGATTCGACGATGAAGCTATTGGCATTGCCAGTGGTTTTGGATGCCGGCGCGGCGCTTGGTTTGGTCGGCGCGCGCATGGCGCGAGGGCTAGGTACAATTTTGATGGTTTGCACCATCCTTTATGCAGCTCCCCGCACGGCGGTATTGGGTGCGATTCTACTCACCGGATTTCTTGGCGGCGCGGTCGCCACGCATATGCGTGCCGGGGATCCACTATTCTCGCACGTGTTGTTCGGTGTTTATCTCGGCGTAGTCGTTTGGGCAGGAATCTATTTGCGCGACGTGAATTTGCGGATGCTCGTCCCGACTCGCAAGAACTAGGCGCTTTTAGGTGACTCTCTTCGACGTGTAAATCGATCAAATCGCGGAATGATGAATATGACCTTCAAAGCCTATCTGGACAACATAGAAGCGAAGACCGGCACGAGCCCTGCTGATTTCAAGGAATTGGCGGGGAAAAAAGGGTATTTGGGTAAGGACGGTTTGCGGGCCGGCATCAAGGTGGGACAAGTTGTTGCATGGTTGAAGCAAGATTTTCAGTTGGGGCACGGACACGCGATGGCGATCGTTGCGTTGTTAAAGGGAAAACCGGTTTCGGGGGACTAAGTGAATGCAGACGCAGCAGTTTTTAGGTGAGTACGAGATCTCAACCGACGCCCATCGCCTGAACGTGGAGGTCATTCACAACTTCCTAGCGAAGGAGAGTTATTGGTCGCCGGGGATCCCACGAGCTGTCGTGGAGCGCGCGGTGAAGAATTCTCTCTGCTTCGGCGTGTACCATCGCACTGCTCAAGTTGGATTTGCTCGCGTGGTCACGGACAAGTCAACGTTCGCATTGCTTGCCGACCTATTCATACTCAGCACGCATCGCGGCAAGGGCCTGTCCAAGTGGCTGATGCGATGCGTCGTTGGACACGAAGACTTGCAAGATCTGAGGCGTCTCCTGCTCTTGACGTCCGACGCCCACGGTTTGTATCGCCAGTTCGGGTTCAAAGAGCTGGAGAATCCGTCGCGCTTCATGGAGGTTCTTCGTCAGGACATCTACAGGACACCTTGATTGTGCAGCCGGAAAGTCAAAGCCGCCGTTCATGGCACGAGCTACACTGAGTTGAGCAGGGTTTGGCGTTCCAAGGAATTCTGATGAAAGCGCATTTTGTGATGATGGCGAATTACAACGAGTGGGCCAATGCGCGCTTGTTTCGGGTGGCCGGAACGTTGGAGGAGGCGCTGTACCGCAAGGAGGTCGGCGCGTATTTCAGAAGTCTCCACGGCACTCTCAATCATCTCTTGGTCGCGGATCGCATCTGGATGCGCCGTCTGACGGGAACGGGGGACCACCCGGAAAAGCTCAATGCGATACTGTTTGAAGATCTTCCATCCCTGCACGCTGCCAGGGTCGAAGAGGACAGGCGACTCATTACGTTCGTTCAATCCCTGGACGAACCCGCCTTCGAGGAAGCGTGGGACTACCGAACTCTAAACGGAACACCTCAAAGGCAGCGACGTCGGGAAATACTCGCCCATCTGTTCAATCATGAAACACACCATCGCGGCCAGGCTCATGCGATTCTCACGGTACTGGGTGTCGCGGAGCCTGAACCACTGGACCTGCTCATCATGCTGCGCGACAAGGGCTGACCTGCCCGGGGATCGGCGATGCGAGGCGGTCGCTATGGCGCTTGTGGATTCGGCACAAACGTCAGGGTGTGTACCGTGGGACCCGGCAGGAATGGGGTGGGTTCGCCTTTGAGCCAGGCTGCATGGCCGGCGAGGAAGTAGGGACTCAAGGGATGGCCGCTGGCACCGCCGGGCATGTTGAAAATGCCCTGCGCCTCCCGGCCCGGCGACACGCTCATGCGTTCCGATTGGCCGTCCGTCGGCGATGCAAATTTCGGCATGTTCTCATCCCCTGCCATCGGGGTGGCGGGGGCCGACAGCCAGTGCCTCAAAAATGGCATCGCCCTCACGAACGGATGGGCCGGCGCGACGATATTGCGAGAGCCCCAGCTGGCGGACGCCAGGGATTGGCCGCCACGGGTGACCTCGCGAATGGCTCGGTCGATCGCGGCCAGTTCGAGCTGCGCCCAAGTCCTGCCGGCCGGCAACCACCCCGCCGGACGTTCGTCAAGTAGAGCTGCCGCAACCACGGGCCAACGAGTGTTGGCGTTATCGAAGCTGGCCTGGTCATCGAGCTTTTTGAGCTCGGAATCGACGGCGCCGAACATTTCGACATACACGGCATATTCGTAGGCGCGCGCCAACCGATAGCCTACCGAATCGATGCTCGCTTCCCCGTGCCAGCTTTCGCGCAGCAGCCGCCGGACGTTGTCGCTTCGGATGGCTCAGGCAACACAGCTTCCGGAAGCGG
>Ga0209006_10001514_pt1 | contig 21062 bp, 26 predicted proteins | sample JacPin_JW_Ref_O2_FD_188567 | JGI IMG/M metagenome (GOLD analysis project Ga0209006, IMG submission 188567) | Forest soil microbial communities from Algoma, Ontario, Canada - Jack Pine, Ontario site 1_JW_Ref_O2 (SPAdes) (version 2) | ecosystem: Environmental > Terrestrial > Soil > Boreal...
GTGATGAGGTGCGTCAAGTATCATTTGGCTCGGGAACGAGATAGAACAGTTATAGCGAATATCAATACTACATAGGTACATTCCGGCTCTTCGAGGCGTTGTCCTCGCACATTCGAATCTGAAATTTCTAGAAAATGCCGGTGTCATAAAGGGCGACTGCCCATATGTTATATGCAATGTCGGGTTCGACGCGAGAGTGTGGAGCCCAAGTGTTGGCATGAAACTCGGTATGTTTTAAGTAGTCCTTGATCATTTCTAGCTCACTTGGCATATTTATCTTTTAGTTGGGAGAATAAATTTGTGCTCTCCAGACCACGTTTCATTGCTGGTCCATAAGACGTTTAACGCGTCAATACCACGCCATCATATACCCATCGACGAATGGGAGTTCGAGTATGGTTCTGCAAAAGACGAGTCACAATTGGATGATGGTGGAGAAAGCGGTTTGCAAAAGGATGAGGTGGAATCTAGCGGCCAGTGGATTCACAAAGTAACTGGGGACAAACTGGGTGGGAATAAAGGGTACCTGGAGTTCACCGTTATCGGGTACGGATTCGACCCTCCGACACTCGCTCTTGAATTCGCACTGAACTACGAGCTAGACTGACGGTAGCAAACGAGATGCTTTCGCTACTGGGATCGATACAATTCGATCCATTTTCACCGGAACACGTACCAGAAAGGGAATTTTCGCGCAGTTCGTCGACAATGATCGAACAATGGCTTGATGTTACCGCAGACAACAATGGCGATGATGATTCCGACACTAGTATGCGGCGAGAGGAGAAAGTACCTGTCAATGCGGTGAAGCGGAAAGCAAGCGGAGGGGAGGCGAATATAAAGGAAAAAAAGAGAAAAACAAAAAAGACATCAAAAACTCGCCAGACATAGCGATTCCATACTTTTTTTTGAGGTGACCAAAAAAAACTTAAGGCGCTACCAGGGCTCGAACCTGGGTTTCGGGAATGATAAAGTCAGAATCCCGAGTGATAACCACTACACTATAGCGCCGCCACATGATAACCTGATCAGCAAATCAAAGATTGAAACACCGCTTTGAATCATCTTGATCGGGGAATTCAAAGCTTTCTTTCAAGGCTTGACCAATCTAAATGACCACAAATCCGTCCCACATCCTCATAGCGCGCAACTCCCGAGGACCCAATAACCCTTCAGCGTCCCTTAGCTCGCCAACTGAGACACATGCTGCGGCGTCAGGTATATTCAGGTCGTCTGGCTCCTTGCCGTGGCTCCTTGAGCTCGAAACGGACGATGTTGCCTCTGAACTGAGCATTGACGACGAAGACGACGAGGCTATAGAGATCGAAGAAACGTTCACAAAACACAGTAGGTTCCCTGGCACAGTCAAGATTATCGTAGAAAGTACTACATTCTGGTTCGTCCATCCTCGCGTGCCCTAAGCCTTGACTCAACCTTTTGTCGTCATCATTTTTTTTCGTTCATCCCCAGGGCTCACAAGGAAGTGTTGTTTTTTGCCTCCCCGTTTTTCGAAGCTGCCCTTAGCGGAAATTGGGCGGAGACTGGGAGGCCACCGTCTATGTCGTCCGTGATCACCATCTCCCAACCTCCATCTATCCCCGGGGATAAAGGGATGCATCCTGTGCTTACAGAGATGACCTTTGCCCCAATGGATGAACAAGACGAGCCGGATGGACCGCTGGGCTTGCATTTAGTGAGGAGCGACGGCGAAACCACCAGTGAGAGCGATGGGAGCGATGTGGACACTGAGAAAAAGGTAAAGGCTGTAGAGAAAAGCTTAGCTAGGTTGCAGAGCGGCGGTGGAGAAACTTCTGGTTCTCAGGCTTGCAGCGAGGTCACCAAATGTGATGAGGACAAGCCGTCTACGCGTAAGGGACCTACCGCTCAAGCCACTATCCATAGACGGAAGAGGCCTAATGGCCCTGATGCAGTCATTGTACTAAAGGAAGAAAGAGTGTGTTTCTGTTATCCTTTTTCCTTGTGCCAGTTGTTGCATTCTCATTCTGGACACATCCAGGCATGCACATTCCACGATTTCCTTAAATTCGTATACCCACAGTGAGCGGTAACACCATCTATCTCAATATCTCACTTCACAGTTGCAGTTTGGAATGCACCATAACCTGGAATAACGTCGAAGGCCTCATGAACATCTCACACAAACTCTGCGTCCCCTCACTGCAACATGAATGCCTGACGTTCCTCCTGACCCACGCTGCTGGAAGGCCCATCAAGGCCATGCGAATCGCGGAATTATTCGAGGAGGAGGAACTCTACCGCGAGTCGAGTCGATTTGTACTCGATAATCCCGGAGGTTGGACGGAGCAAGAACTGAGCACCCTCAGCCAAGAAACCTTGCTAAAGCTCGAAAAACGGTTCCTACTTCCACCCAATTCTCCAGCAGCGCACTATCGCTGACTTGGTCTTTATTCCTAGGCGAAACTGGTTCCTTGAACGCGTTCTGAAACTTGGACTCACGCCAGTGGCGAAGGAATACCAATGTGTATGTACTTCTTCTTTCCCTCCTCTTATATCACGCTAATCACAGAGTCTTTTACACCAGTGCTCAACTTGTCCCGACCCTGGTAATTGTGCTCGTCTTGTAGATGAGAAATGGCGGCAGGCTTACAACGCTGTCTTCCGATTTGGTACTTTTTTTATTTAAACCAACGTCTATTTGCTCACTTGAGATTAATTATCTACAGGCCCTTGTCAACCCTCTATGGTTTACCGTTTCCTGAGAACCCTTGAAGGCCTCAGTCCGCCATTAACGCTGACTCATTTGAGTTGTCAAACGACGGCAAAAGCTTTCACTGCCACCCGTATGTGTCTCTTTATTTCGGCTCTCCGTCATCTGATTCTATGCCATGCTAGTCTTTGACAGGATGTTCTCCCTTGGAGTCCGCGGTAGTGGTACTGAAACAGCTCCCCTCGGAGCCCGTGTTGCTGCGGCCGCTGGAGCTCCGACTGGACCCCGTCGCCACTTTTTATACTGCTCATTAAAGCCGGAACCCACCACTCGGAGCAAGCGTTCGAAGGAGTTCTTTTGATCGTGTCTACCAGGGTGTCCATATGATATTTGCGACCCTTTTTTGTCCCACCTATGCGTATGTACATACATATGGACGGTTGATAAAAAGAAGCGAAGGGTATAGATACGTAAGAAAAGAATGGGCGAGTCATGTAAATGGCAGTGTCGGCATATATATATAAATGAAAAAAAAACCGTCCAATACCTATGGAGGACGCGCAAATGAAATGAATGAGGCAGAACATGCTTGTGCACAGAGAATAAAAAGATCTAAGTATCCCGCAATTGCGTGGCTGCAATACGCAGGGTGAAAACATAGTAATACAATAAGGTAGGTGTCAGTTCGAGGATGGTTGGTTGAATATCATAGGGGCGTTCTCCACGAGCCATTCTATAGAAAGTGCCTTGCCAGCCATGTCGGAGAATTCAGCGCCAGGGTCCCGAGATCTCATAAGTGTCGCTGAACAAAACGAAAGTTGAGTGATAATGCGAACTAGGTGAGTTGGCGGAGAACTTACGACCAAACACAACACCCAAATTCCTAGATGTCATGAGATTGTTTTCGCTGTTCTCCCGGATACTGGGACACCGTTAGACCAAGAATTAACTGTGCAGCCGAAGCTACGTACTGATACAAATGTAACATCAGCATCCGCAGAGTATAGTAGTGTTCCCGCGGGAGCTTGTTCACTAAATCTACCATCGTTTTGGTTTTGAGGGCGACGTCTTTGATCTGGACTGCCTTTATGAAAGGGTCGTGCAGGTCGAAGGTCAATAATGGAACAGGCAATGATCGGAAATACGTCTTTAGCACAGACGTAACGCTGCATATGTCGTTGAAGCGGTTGGAATCTCGAAGGTCAAACGCAGCATAGTCTCCTTGCTCGAAAAGCTGTGTGATCGCTTTTGATTGTCCATGGCCACCTGTCTTGCGGTATATTCCCTCATAGTCCAAAGCTGCCAAACGTAAGATGAACTGTAGATATACACGATCGTAAGGACGGACCTGTCATTTCAACAGCTTCGATACATTTCTCAACAATGATGGGCACAGTCCGCTGGCCTCCTTTCGAATCTGATCGCACTTGGTCGATCAGATTACGACCAAATAATGATAGCGCTGATCGAACATCGGTGTCAGAAAGGCCACCACTAGCAAGCAAGAATGTTCAAAACATACATGGCGGTCCGTTCTGTGCTTCCTCCCGTCTGGCTGACGTTTGCTGAGAGCAGGCCAAACGAACGTTGCTCATACAACGTCCATGGATCGAGATATGGCAAACTTTGAAACCAAGAGGACTCAGTATGATTCCAAAATGAAATGGACGGGTAACCCACCTGAGCAGCGAACCTGCGAGCCCCACATCTTGTCCCCACAAATATCGCACCGCGTAATCCGCAATATGCTCAACTGTTGGAACATATGTTCGGGATGAGCCTTCCCTCTAAGGTTAGTTTCGGACACAGCATGGGCAATGATTTCCTTCGGTTTGGATCCTGGCCACTTCATGAACTTTCCTCTCGACGCGGGCGCCGGGAATTCGGGAGCGTCCTGCTTCTGGACTTTAGTGGACTTGGGCTCTGCTGGGTCATCGCTATACGTAGACGAGCGAGTGTTGATCAGTGTTAAGGTTTGAGACATTGCGAGAGACTGCTGTGAAGGACGTGATTTGTCGAACGATCCGCTCTCTTTGGGGGGCGCCTCAGGCGGGGTATCCATGCGGCGAGCATATTGAGCACTCAATTGGGCCAATTCTTCATTGCGAGCGCTAAGGACGGTAGTTTCCTCCAAGAAAACCTCACGAACAGCCTTGAGCTCGGCAACTTCCCGGGCTAACGATTCACGTTGTTGCGTCAGTGGAATGAGTTCACGCACGTATTGGGCCTTGATACCCTCGAGGCGCATAGTCAAAGACCGACTCAAGTTGACGTCAGGGTTGCTAGAGCCGATGGACAATACCGATCAGCACAAACGAGAGGGTGATAAGGGTATGACCTCTCCAACCTTTTACTTGCTGAAAGTTCTTCCATCTCCGCCAGCGTGATGTCCCGTTCCACCCTGAGCTTCGAAAGATCTTCCTCCAACCCTGCCAAATTGTCATGAATCTGCTTTGATAGCTGCTCTCTATGTTCCTGACGCTTCGCATCGCCAGAAAGAGTGGTGAGTCGCGCAGCCTGTCCAGAAATAAGCACCCGTAAACGTGTGACCTCAGCCTGGGCGTCCCGCCTAGCCTTCAACTCTCGGTCATATTCCGTTTGCGCAACGGTCAGGCCTTCGATATATTGCTTGCTGGTCCGCTATACGAACAGTGATTCAGATATACGCAAAGGGATCAGCGTGGAAACTTACCCTAATCCCATCGAATTTCTTCTTGAGGTGTATATAGGATTCCTGTTCATATTTCATGGCACTCAAAATCGCCTCTACAAACCCTTTATCCATTTTCATGTGCTGGATGCCACGATCATTCGCATCCATTAAGACTTCTTGTAATCGTCGCAGCACGAGGTCCAATACGTCTTGCCGCAACGTCATCGGGGCGTTTGATCCTGGCTCAGTTATGGTGACGCGTGTGGAAGACCCGGGCAAGCTTGTGATGGACCCAGAGATTCCATGAGATCGCAAATAGGATTGTGATTCCGGTAGGCGACGAGTACTGTCATTTACAAGTGAGTAAGGTGTCGTTACATAGGTATATTACTCACTTATAAGTCTCCGCTTCCCGGTCGATGGCAGAATCATCCGCCTTAAATTGCACTATAGTGTCTTCATCGACGAAAGAATTTTCAGATGTACCATTCTCTGAGCTTCCCATGATGGTGATATCGCTCATCGGCCTGTGTAGCCCATCGAAGGAAGACGCGCTGGACGGTGGCGTGAGATAGTCCGGTTGCTCTTCTGACAGCTTTGCCAATTGTTCCATTGCCTTGCTAGGAGGATTCGAACCAGCAGGACCAATAATATCAGCGAAATCCGCTCCAGTCATAGAAAAACGAATGGGAGGTAATGCTGGGGCAATGAACGTCGCATGAGAGGTACGCTGTACGGTGGAAGATTCTAGCAGCTCATCAGAACCGTCTGCACTGCTCTGTGATACGGCAGAGAAGTCCAGATCGATATCAGTCGTGGATATAGTTGAATCCTGCGTTTTCAATCGCTTTGGGGGAAGGGCGGGTGGTATATCGGACCCATCATTCTGCATTGACTCGTTAGCATCGCCATCGGTCTCTGTGCCTCTCTCTATGTCATGCGGCACGTCGGCTCGTGACTCCATCCGAGTCCTGCTGGTCGATCGGCTCCGGCCAAAGTTTAGGCTAGGGCGGGATGACAGCCGATGGGCGCTGGGCGGTGAATTCACCTGGGTACGATCATCAAATGATCGTTGGGGGCGAAGTGTATTGCCGCCTTGCGCGTTGACAGTTGGCGACAGGCGCTTGACATGCGCAGCATCAGGCTGTGAGGGAACTCCAGACCCCAAACTATGTGTCCGGGGCGGAATCTTATCAGCTGTCAACGGCGGTCTCGGCGAGCGAACGGGGCTGGCTTGATCTGTTTCATTGACAGAAGCTAAACGTAACGGCGGCTTCTGCAAATCTGGGCTATTAACTTTGTCCGAAGGGGCAGGAGAGGAGTAGGCATTATTTGAGACTGGACTATGGGTAGGGATGGAGACTGCGGGTCGCCGGGACTGTTGCTCGAATCCTTGCTCTTTAGGAGAACCTATACGTGGATCGTTTGCAGTCGTTGGTGTCCTGGAACCGAATGTCATATTAGACGGAGATGACGATGGTGATGGATTTGATCGAGTGGGGATTTCGGACTTGTGTGACGTAAGGGCAGGATTGATGGAATGACGCTTATTGGATCTTTGGGTCAGGATATCTGCAGGGCGTTAATAATTCGTTGGAGAAGAGTCTTCATGAGTGCCACGTTTCTGCTCGGACGAAGCGTTCAGTCGGCGGCCTTCACTATTGTGCAGGGAGGTATCAGGGCCATCGTCCACTACGATGGTCAACGGAAGACTCTTTTGCCTCTCCGGAATTGGTCTCTGAAGGTTGGAGGACGAGGGCGCGGAATTGATCGGAGAAGAGAAGACAGGTTGTCGTGGAGAGCCAATAGAAGTCGAATGATCTGAGCCACTGGGTAGGGCACCTATGGAAAAATAAGAATCATTTCGCAGGAGTTCCTGGGAGATCTGGGTTGCGTGAGACGACGCACTTGGCGATTCAAAAGCATCGCTAGTGGGTGTTGCGGACGGTCGTTCAGCCGGAGAACGACCGGAGGGACGACGAGAAAGCTCTGCGCTGCGAGAGCTTTCTGCTTGGTAATAATCGTCACGGAGAGGTGCGGTCTGAACGGTAGGTACAGTCAGCAAAACCACCAAGAACAGGAATGAAGATGAAACTATTACGCCATTCTCCTTTTGGTGTGTTCGGGGTTCTTGTGCACGCGACCTCGAGCTGCCACCACCGGTGGCCTTATCCCGCTCCGCCTTTTTCTGAGCATGACGACGAATTTTGATCATTCGCTCGCTGTGGCAGTTCATGCAGTAGATGCCTTGTGTTGTTTTGGCGAAAACGAGCTCGTCTATCCTGCTTTTACAAACTTTACATTTGAAGCAGTGGGCGTGGTAGGAGTCGTCGCCCGTCATGATGGCCTCATCGAGGATCGGTAGTTCACACACGCTACAGCTGTATGAGCAATTTGCGCATATAGGTGAACCATCGGAGAGCAGAAGTAGGTTGGTGTCGGCTGTGACTTGATTCCTACATTTGGCACATTTGAAGCAGTCGACATGGAAGAAGGATTGACTGCGGATTCCAAATCTCAGTGAATTGATGAAAATATGTATTGAGAACAGGGAAAATCCATATCCATGGTTCCCACGATCTCAACAACAACGCCCAGTGGATAGGATCAATTCGGAAAGTAACGCACCCAAAGGCAACTACCAATCCGCCGTTCTCATTCACGGCGGATTTCTTGCAACCAGGACATAACCTGTCCTCGACCCCGTAGTTCGAGTCGGTGGGTGAGGCATGACGATTGTTAGAGTATGATTGATCGCCAGTTGAGACATCGAGTTGTCCAGTCGACATCGTAGACAGCATGTCCACACTGTGGGCTTGTTCGGTCGACGAAGAGTGTAAAGAACGCGGATAAGATGGAAAGCGAATAAGATGGAAGTCCTGCAAAGCAGTATGTAGAGTATAGGTAGACAAAGATACAGGCGTCTCGCTGAGCGCCGCGTGAGGTATTTATGACAACTCGACAGCGTGGTGGAGAGGATAGGCAGAGGACGTCGGGGGTGACGAGGTGACGATAGAGGACGATTGCAGTGGTTGCTCAGAAATGTTTTGGCACGTGGGAAACTTATCCCCAAAATTCGAATTTATTACATAATTTGACCTCCGAAATCGATTTGATGCACTCCTGATCATCTCGTGGCATCCGTGAGGGGGAACACTCTTATTATGCTCGGGTGGGGAGTGGAGCGTGACAATAAGCAATCGCTCGATCCCGTTGGAAAAGGGATTTTACATACACCTGAAATCGTAAGGGGTAGTCTAAGCGACCAGGGTTCGGCCAGGGCCGCTGTCTAAATGGGACATGGAAACAGAAGCGGGATATGACCTTTAGCTACTAACCAATTGCAACACATTATGCATGCGATGAATCCACTGATCCGGAAAGGGGGACATAGCCTAGACTAGAGTGTGCTGTGCTCGTATCATGTGTGATCGGGGTACGTTTTACCGCATGACGTATCGAGACATATGATTGTGGAAAGTCAAACCTGCCCTAAAGCGTTACATGGTCCGTGCGCGTATACAAAAAGTATATAAACTGAATAGGGTCACTCAGGTACATCATACCTTGTGCTCGGGCAAGTACTGTCGCCAGTGAGGTTTCTACCGAGGCACAGTCTTTAGCTGATTGCAAATTACACATCCGAACCCGTCTGTTAGCTTCGGCTTTCAGCAATTTTTGGCAAACATAACTGTGTCTGGCAGTTGCATCTTAAATACAAATATTTAGAAAATAATATTTATAATTCCCTTATCTTGATGGCCTTGATAACGATATCTGGTTTCCCATGTTCGGGCAAAACGAGAAGAGCTGAACAAATCAGAACCTACTTGGAGGACAGACTTGGAGACCCGTCCTACTCTGGTCCTCGTCTCTCTGTCGTTATCGTTTCCGATGATCGTCTCAAGCTTAACCGTGACCTCTATGATGGTCTGTCTCTTGCCCTCCCCGTTCGTTATCACGATAAATACTTAATCGCATGCTTTCTCCAGATAGCCGTACGGAAAGATCTGCCCGGGCAGCCTTGTTCACCGCTACCCAACGGCAAATGAACTCAAACACGATACTGATCGTGGATGCACCCAACTACATCAAAGGATTCCGGTATCAGATGTACTGTGCCGCAAGGGAGCTTAAGCTTCGCATGTGCACCGTATGTTCCCCCACCTTTTCCTGGAACGGTTCTTTTCCACCTTGCATTTTTCAGGTATTCGTCGTCGCAACGGCGGAATTGTGCCGTGAGTGGAACAACGCTCGTGGAGCCGACGTAGGCTATGCATCTGAAACGTATGTCCCTCACCGGACGGCACAAAAATTTAATCATTCCTCATTCCTACAATCTAGATTGGACGATCTTATAATGAGATACGAAGAGCCTTCCTCCATGGTTCGCTGGGATTCTCCACTCTTTACCGTTCCATGGACTGAAGAGAACATTCCGGCTGAACAAATATGGGACGCAGTTACGAATGGGATCGTCAAGCCTCCCAATACAGGAACCCAAGCCGTACGATTCAGTCCTTCTTCGAGGTCCTCTTTTCTATTCAATTCCAGATCTTCGTATAGGTCGCCGAGGCTCCTACAGACGCACTACATGCACTAGACCAGACAACCCAGTCCGTTATCTCTGCCATTATGAACGAGCAAACGGCATCCCAAGGCCTTGGAGGACTCACAAACTTATCATTATCTGCGACCTCCAATTGTCGTATCACACTTCCGGCCCGTAATATTACCTTATCAGAGCTTCAACGCCTCAAGAGACAATTCGTAGCCATTCATAAAAAAGCCACAACCCTAGGTACAACAGAGAAAGGCACCGTCGACTGGAGTGAAGAGAGCATAATATTCAAGTTTGCCACCTATCTCGAGGAAAATCTCAAGTCCTAATATGAAGGGGTTAATTGGTTTAGTTCTTTGTGCACACGTAATATGTATTCGAAGTGTTGTATGGACATACACCGAACACCGAACGCTCACACCACTCGCACTGCCTTGTGGCAAAGATATCCGAAGGATATTAATTCGATGGGGCTATATTGAAACACGCCACTGAAATAAAGAGAGCATACACGGCATTCAACTTGACCAACGTAGATAGGGGAAAACCTGGAGCCGCCATACACCAAATTCGTCAGTTCTTGACGGCTCGCCAAAAGGAAGCATACCTTTCGAGAACGATTCATTCAGTTATGAAATACAATGCATACGATTGGGGATAACTCACATGTTGACTCTATCCAGCGCCGGTTTGGAACTTTCTCGGATTCCGAGGGCAGTGACAGTAAAGCCCTTCTGTTCGAATCTGTGGAAAACGAGTGTCAGCAACAAACATACGCTACGATCGCAACAACAACCACAGTAACTTACGCTTCCTTGTACCAAGGCTTCCTCGCTGCCGACCGCCATAGAATAATACCACCCGGGGCAAGTACTCTATGGAATTCGCCAATCTCCTGGTCAACAACGCCCGAATCTGGCGGGAACCAGTCAAGATGATCCATGATCACGGCTCGCGTGAGAGACGACGTCGTTAATCCACAAAGAACACTGTCAAACGAGTTAATGACGTTTTTTCTTTCGTACATTCACCCTACCCACTTCACAATAGAGTCCGTGTGCAAATGGAAAGAGTCCATCACATCTCCGTCATTGTTCCTCAGAGCCTCGAATCCTTCACGAGTGAGATACGCAGGACACGAATCCGGAGTGTAATGTCCAAGCAGAGTCTAAACCAGGTCTCTCAATCCACACATCACAGATATATCAAAGAACTCACGAGCAAGTAAAAGTAAGCTCCCGTCTTGAAATGATATGCAGAGGCTAGCGGATCCAGAGTATCCCTGATGAACTCGTACACTGATCCTTCACTCAACAACATCCTTCGTTGGTTAAGAGGAACACCCAGCGCATTCCAACAGAATATTGGATTCTTGAGCAATGCGACGACGAGAGGGTTGAGCAAGATCGGCCGTATCTTCTCCCGCCAGATCCGTGCCTGCTCCACGATGTTGTCAGCATGGCAAATGGCTTCTACTTCCTTGGATACGCCTGCCAACGAGAAGATGATTTGGGTTAAGCGAATCGCCCAGCCGCTGTACCCACAGAGGTAGAAGGATGAAGAGAAGTCGTCCTCGTGTAAGCGCCAGAACTGGTATGCAGTCGACGAGATAAACGGCGCAATTCGAGAATCTAGGATGGCTCGAAAATTAGGGATGCGGCCATTGCCGAACATGTTGAAGAACTCTTCGAATGATAAACTTTGGATGGCGGCCAGCTTAAGCTCTAGGAGATGTCCCTGGCTACGGTAAAAATAAGATCAAGTAAAAGCGAGTGCCACATCAGTTCGTACCATGGGTTCATGTCCACGCAATGAATCTTGAACCAAAAGAAAATCAAATTCAATGTGGTAGGACGCAACTGATGGAAGGACGTACGCTCCTGGGTTTAGCTGCAATAGCATAGTGCAAAGCGTTGTCGCCGGCTGACGTGATGACGAACACTGAATCATTTCGACCCAAGTTGAGGTACTTCAAATCTTCGATGGGATCCTCCTGAGTACATCATCAATAAACTGGGTGACAAATAGAGGACACGAATCAAACCCAAGTGAATGAATAGACAAAAGTTCTGAACTCCTTGTGTACAGGATGGTCATAGTACGGCAGACGCCATGTCTATTTGTGGTCGCAGATCAGATCAGCAAAAAAAGGGACGAAACGCAATAGCTGGCCTTCTTGACTTGATAGTGGAACGAGCTCAGTGGAGCAGCAACATCGATAAACGTGGCGGCATGCTCAGGGATGTCAATAGCGGGAAGGCCGATCTCCAACGGTAGGATCATCTCGGTTTCTTTCGTGGGGGTTAAGGTTTTGGGTGAGCCATTGCCAACCATATTGCCGCCCTCGATCTCGAACGCGTGACAAAAACGAGAAACATCACAGGATCTAGATCGTCCAAGCCAAATAAAATATGGACTGAAAAAATCTCAGGGACGAGTGCCAAAGATGTGAGTGGACCTCACATTCTAACGATGAAAGGGAGAATAAATCGATTCCGCCCATTGTAACTCTTGATCTATTCCAGAAAGAAGATTATGTTATTAGTATATGAATCTGCCAAGCGAAGATGGATGTTGGGTTACCGTTCCAAATTTATATTCGAGATAATCGCGACGATGTGGCGAAAGAGAAATGTAGTCAAATTCGAACCAGATCTGCCAAAACCATCGACTGAGCCAACCACATTCTTTCCTGGCACCTCCTATGGCTCTTTCGTGGGGAGAGGATTGTTTTCCAGAAGTATAGAAGTCGACCACGCCCAGTAGACCGTCTTTCGGGGACAACACATAATCTATGCGATCTAACAATGCGTAAAAGCTGGGGATCTGAAGAGATGCAGCGGTTCCATAAATGTATCGTTGGCATATCGCAACGGCATCAAGCGTACCATTGACAGCGAATAGCTCATAGTTACAAAACCCACGCTTCCTTTAGGATCGTTTCCATTGGACCACTCTGGCAAGGAGAATTCGGAGGCATCCTGGCAAAGAATATGAACATTGTTCCATCCCCTCTTCGCGAATCGCTTCCGCGCTACTTCTAACATAGACTCGCATCTGTAATACGCTCGTTGAATGGAGAGACGTCCGACAAGGACGGGAGCTCACAAATCTATTAGATAAACCGCGTCGAACGATGAGATCGGAAAATATTTATGCATCAATTCGATGTTGTAGCCTGCACGGAAATGGTTCTTTCATCACCGTTCTACTGGAGAATTTGATACGAACCAGTCCCGCCACCAATGTCTACCCATACCAACCTTTTAGACGAAGAGGATGCGCGAAGGACACGAAGGTGAGACGCGGATAAGCTAAGCATAGTTTGGCGACCACGCAAAAGACTAGTTCGTGTCCCATCGTAAACGTCTGCTTGGCCTTGGTAAAACTGATGCGTAGCCATGAAATAAATATTTCAGTGTAATCGAGAGACGATTGTATACCTTGTCTAATCGAGTTCTTTGATCTGCGGTCCCGATCGGGCGGATGAAGCAGCACCAGAGAAATTTCATCTGCGGCCTCAGTACTCGTAAAGCGGTCACTGCAACGAGCAGACATGTCGCGATGAAGATGGTCCAGCGTAATAGGGGAACCACGTGGAGTCTGCTCGATCAGTTAATAAGCAAAGGGGAAGAGTAGGGTCGATAAGGGCAACCTATGGGATGCTAGTCGGCTTGCAATACCGGAAAAGAGGTGGGTCATGGGCGAACGCAAAGAAAGAAAGGAAGGCATGGTGAGACGATGGGCATGGGTTCAATGGCCCCATATATACTAGAGATAATTCAACTCCGTTCCATTGGATAAAGGCTGTCGATCCAGTTTGGCCAATCAGATGGGAAATTGACCGAACATGCGCACGAGCATGAGTTGTCACTGTTATGGATGAGACGAACGTGCAACGGAAATGATAGACGATTAGCTCACATTACGAACTCGAGCTAGATTCGACGAAAAATCTGATGTCAATCCGTAATAAGACCGACCGCAAAGGAACGTTGGCGTTGTCCATCATAAATCAACCAATCTGATGCAGTCACGCCAGTGGCACTGATCACTGCTCGATGATCATTGTGTCGAATTCAGCCACCACTGCGATATTCACCCTTCCATAGACGCTCGCTCTACCTGGCATGCCTCTTCCTCGAAATGGAGTCCTCTCGTTGCAAGGACACTCTCGTCCTGGTGACACCGTCCATTCTAAACCTTACCAGGCTATGGTCATTCGGATGTCGACCGAGACGCTCGAACTACTCCATGCTTCTCCTGAACCACCTCCCATGGATTTCGAATTTGGAGCAAAGCCGGTATGATATCGTTTTGACTCTTCAAAGCTCGTCGTCTTATCCCTTCGGCAGGGTATATACATTGGCGACCAGTTCTTTGCAATGCAACCATATGAGGAAAATTCACCCCACGAAATCTACTTACGCGCCTCATCAGCTGCCAAACCCATGGCGCCACTGAAACTTTACGCCAACGTCACCGGAAAATTCAATGTGCAACGTGATCTGGAAAAGGTACAAGACGAAATCCGAGACCGGACGCTCGAAGCCAAGCAGAAACGCGCAGAACGGACAACCATCATGCTCGACACGCCTCTAGACCTATCAGTTCCAAAAAGCAAGAAGCGGAAAGCGCCACAGACAATGTTCAGGAATCCCGTCAATCCCCTTGAGCATCGACGCATTCAAAGCGCTCCTTCGTCCTCGCCCGCTCAGCCATTACCACTCGTGACCCCGCGAAGGCTGAAGGAGGATGCTCAGCCTGTTCGGACGCGGCTGATTCATTGCCTAGCACTCGGTAACCGCACCACCAAAGAAATAGTGACCATGGTGGTTGGCCCTGGTCACTCAATGCAGCCAGACCTAGCTGATCTTTTGGTCGAGGTGAATTTCCTTACTTCCTCTTCCTCATTTCTTTTAATCCACATGTTGTAGGTCGGAGAACAAATCCCTACGAAAAAAGGTGCTGACAAGCTTTGGCGACTGAAAACACGATCGTGGCTCGAGGTCCGGCCTTATGAATGGCACAACTACGAAGAGTCTGAAAGAATAAGCACGGCCAAATTGGCAAGCTCAGCGTTAAAGGAGTTGAAGATACCAGACAGCGATCCCGCTTGGAGTTACATTCGCAAACGAAATACCACAAACAACGTGCCTGCGGTTTCTACGAAGGACGGAGTGACGAAGACAGTTCCACCCAAACGTGGGATAATGTCTACGGAAGTGAAGGCAAGAATGGCTAGACCAAAAGGACACAAAACCGAAATTCACATGAAGGATGAAAGCATAAAACCCCCAGCGAAGATAGCCAATGGCCAAGGCAAGAAAGTCGACGATTCCCAAAAGAAAGGGGATCCGTCAGTCAAACCCTCTTCGCGAAGACTTCCTGGTTCTGGTTTTAAGGCATCCAAGTCAACACCACCGCAAAGCTCAGCTGGTCCGATCCAATCAAAGGATAAGGATCCACTTGCAAGTTCATCATCCGCAAAGTCAGATCCTCCTCAAGGCCAGAAGAGTGGCGTTGGTTCTGGTAGTCTCTCGGCATCGGTTGGGCGGATGAAGAAAACGAAGGACTCGCTTGCTGGAGTCCATTCGGATAACGAAAAGGATAGAAGTCTGAAGCGCAAACAGCCACCTCGGGAGCCGGACGAAGATGCAGGCACGAAATCCGTCGTACAGAAGAAACGCAAGGTGCAGGAAACGGCGTCCACCCCACCAATATCCAGAGAGCCAGGACATCCACCACCGCGAGATCTTTCGTTGCCAAAGAAACCCACGATGGCTCTGCCGCCTCGACCACAGACGATAGATCCTTCGTCCTCGCACCTTTCGCGACCCAAAGCAAAGAAAGACCCTTCACCACCTCTACGAACTTCGACGGTGCCACACACCAAGGCTTCTCTTCCCTCACACCATCGTCCAGATCACCCTGTAGGCAAATCTCAAAAGATGGCCAAGGTTGGTTCCAAGTCTCGCCGCCGATCACCGAAATATACATCATCGGAAGATGAGGCAGACCAACGCAAGGCGGTCAAACATAACGCGACTTCCCGCCCCCGTCCGTCGATCCCCCTAGCCACCGACCACGCTGCGCTCCGTGCACAGTATAATTCGTCATACGACGAATACATTTCATCTTTCCATCGAATACTAACCCAGAAGCGTAGGATTGAGGCGTTGCTCAAGAATGGGACAGGGAGCGTGGGATCTATTACTGATTCTGACGGTGATGTCGAATTAATGGATACCGACGACCTTGCGAAGCTCCATGATGAGCATAATGCCATTAGGGAAGAGTTGGAACATATTCGGCAGGTATGGGAAGGTAAGGAGATAGCGAATTGAGGTAGCCCTTGTGGAACATTTGCGAGTCGGCATACGGAGCACCTAAATTAATGCATTCTCTCTACTCGTTCTCGTTCATTGGTATTTTTTGTATTCGACAGGATCGATCACCATCCAAATGCATGACTTCAACAGTGGCGGCAGGACGCGAAGAGGGACATCACTGTCTAGAATGAACATTCGTATAATAAGCATAAGTCTAGGTGATGGAATATTTATCTCAACCACCACACCCATTGGATGCCACGCAAGAGCCAGAACCAGTACAGCATGGACAGCTCTGATTACTGCGGCGCCGTTAGAGGCCAGAAGCCAGAGCATGAGGGTAACATCTGTCTTCAAAAAGAGTAACCCCCTGCGGCTTCGTTGGTGCTTGAAGCTCGCCTACCAAGGGAATTCGATATCCGATCAAGGTGGGACGGTCTGAATGGTATCATACAACGCGATGAGCGTTTGGCCATTTATGCTTGAACTTGCTTCTTTCAACCTATTTGCATATGATTCTTTGAAATTGGCCGTCAACGGATCAACGACGTTTCGTAAGGCCGACAGCACCGCGCTTGCCGTCATCTGAAGACTCCAGATGCTGACGGTTTTGATCCGTCTGTTCATGTTGGCTTGGGTGACGTGGTGGGCTAGGGCGTCATACATCTAGGCGAACTTGAGCCACAAAAGAGGTGAGAGGGGTTATGTTGTCACCTTGATAGATATCTCGTCCATGAGCCCCGCTATATGGATACACAATGAGGCCAGGACTCGAAGACTCGAGGTATCAGAATACACTTACTTTCCCACATCTGGATCATACACAAGTCAGCTTATGTGGTTCGTCCATGAAAACTAGACTCACAGTCCACGATCCATCAAAGTCACTGAGTTTCTTGACGATACGGCAACGCACGGGAACCAATGTGCGATTCGCACTGTCACAAATATCGTTTATGGTCAAGGGAGATAAACCAGAAAGGACACGTACTTCATGAACGCGACTATTGGTCTGATAAGGGCATTATTCACGTATGATAAATCCGTCGTGAAGATCGGGACAGCAGCCTTCAAATCTCGAAACCTCAGATCGATATCGATGATCACCCACGGGTCCCCCTCCCCAAAGTCCTCCACGCCATGTTCTGGCGCGCTCAGTGGCGGCTTGGCCAACTCTCGCCGACCAGGGATCCTCTCCAAAAATGGGTTGCTTTGGGAAGACAAGGAAGTCGAAATGACACCCGCGATGTCTTCAAGAAGGGCATTGAAGGGCAAGTCATGGTGGGGATCACGCGGGAATTTGATGTCCAAGACAGCATCAACTTTTCCAGATGTTATCCAGGATATGGGTCCTTCGTTCGAAGTATTGCCTTGAAGATGGTCGATATTTACTCCGTCAATCCTAATGCGCGACTACAGATACGACAGTTATATCAGAAACACAGTACTTCAGAGAAGAAAACGGAATGAACCATTCTTGCCCAATCTCCGTCTTTCAGGTCCATCTCAGTTGTCCGGCCAATACTTTGGGGCTTGTGAAGGCTGAACAGGCAATTATCAAACTGCCCCACAATATTTTCCGCACTCAGGAAGTCATAGAACATCCATTGTTTTCTCAAACAGCGGAGATCGGCCCGAAAGATGGAGGCAGAGAACGGGCGAAAGTGACCTGGCTGGTAAACAGTAATTAGGACATCTTCAAGTTTGAGAGATTCTAGCTCAAAGTCGCCAGGCTGAGATGTATGACGGAACGTTGCAGGGTCAAGTGGGCGGGAAGGGTCCCAATGTATCGATCGTCGGTCTATTATACAACGGTAAGTTGTAAAAGGAACCCGTTCAAGGGTAGACATATACCTAGTACACCACGAACACCTTTGACCACCGCGTCCTTGACTAGACCTTTTCCATCCAGCCATCGCCGCAACGATAATGTCACGTCAATAGAATCGACGTTCAAATCGAACATGGACCAATTGTCGTCAAATTTTTGAACATTGTTCGTGTCATCTTCCCATTCATCGTCCACCCCATGGTACGCAGGATGATTGCCAACATCATAACCGATAGCTGCCATATGGCCAACATTTCTCGCAGTGGACGGTGAAGAAGAGGGACGTCTGGAAATGTACACATTTTTGAAGGATATCGAGGAGTCCTTCCATTTGGGCACTATTGCCGACTCAAAAATTATTGAAACACCCGTTTCTGAGGTGAGGTAGTCGCTTATTGCGTGCCCTACATATTCTGATGCCAAAGGTAACGTCTATGAATACAATGTATAGCGAACAACACTCACTTTGCAAACGGAGGCTATTCACGATGGCAAATATTACGGAAAAGAATGTAGTCCTGGACACAATGTAAGGATATGAATCACATTTGACAAAAGGCTAGTCTTACGTCCCAACAAATATCCACAACGTCTGGCTCATTAGGAACCATGTCACGAATGCAGAAATATCATCCGCATTGAATTTACGAAAAGACCTGATAGATAGCCATCTGAAACGAATGAGGGCACGCTGCCAAAATCCGCTAGAAACTTTGAGAAAGTCGTCCCGACTGGGCCGATGGAGATGAGGTAAAGAGACGGCTAGTCGACGTAAAAACCGTGGGTAGTTTTCCAAATTACGAGGGCTCTGGTCAGGATGGGGCTCCGAGAATTCCGATTTCAAAGGCGCCTCAGGAGGGTCTGGTAGTGACTTTTGTGGAGCCATACCTGATGTTTTATTACTTTCGACATCTGAATGCATAGAACGGAGCTGGAGATGGAGATTGGCTTGAACAATACTAGGGAATCCCGCGTGGTCTAACTGGCTGATGTTTCCGTGAAAACGAGACACGAAAGGCTGCACCACACTCTTCCGTGGCCGAGGGTCTGTACGATGGTTATGAAGCTGCTGAAAAAAGGTTCGAATAACGCTATATCGGTCCAAAACAGCTGGATCCACAACACGTCGGGGCTGTCTGGAAACTTGTAGGCGTGCTCGCTGTGTTATCCCGTTTTTGAGACAAGACATTCATCAGAAAAAGTTGCTCGCCCTCACGTGCTCCTCCGTTAGCGTAAGTTGATTATCTCTCAGCACGTCCCCGTCACTTCGAGATTCGCGTAGAATAATGCTAGAAGCTGTACAAGAAATTGGATATAACCTGCTGGACAGGGTACGTTTTGTTCGTCAGAGTGAAGCTTTAAACTAATCTTGTTGCCAGGGGTTAATACCGGACGTACTAATTCGTCACGCCATTCGCGCTCTTGTGCGACAAAGACTACGTGAAATAGATCTTGGGTCATTCGAAGCGAACCACGCTGCCAAAATGAATTGGATAGAGGATGTTCGAACTCGAGACACCATCGCAGAACTTACTCAGAAAGCGAATGAGCAACATTACGAGGCGAGTTCTGTTCACAGCTCTTGAATGATCATGCATCTCACTGTTCCCAGGTGTCCACACAATTTATTCTCTCTTGTCTCGGACCATACGCAAAATATTCCTCGTGTCTCTATCCAACTGGCAAGGAAACTCTTGAAGAAGCTGAGATTCTCATGCTTGAAAGTTACTGCGAGAAGGCACAGTTAAAAGACGGACTCGACATCTTGGATCTAGGCTGTGGTATTTTGAATTCGTTTTCATACAAGTAACACTCGTAGCTGAATTCCTATTCACAGGTTGGGGGAGTCTGTCGTTGTATGTGGCAGCAGTGAGCCGATTTCTGACTTTATGAATCGGAACGGGTGCTTGATCTCCATGATAGAAGTATCCCAATTCGCGCATCACTGGATTGTCCAATTCGGCGACTCAAAAAGAACATATAGACGCAACGGCGAAATCTAGAGGATTACGGAACATCGAGGTGTTTTATCGTGCATTATATAAGTGTCAAGCAAACAACTGATTCTCATCTTTAGATTGTCACTGCAGATGTCAATGATCATAACTTTCCAAGTTCGAAATAGTATGTGAATTCTTTTCACTGCACACCCTATCAGCTCATCCTACTCTAATTATGAGTTTTGATAGGATCCTGTCAATAGAGGTCTGCGAAATACCCATTGTCTTTCCTCAAGTATTAGACCACCATTTTGCAGATGTTCGAACACATGAAAAATTACCAGACTCTTCTCCGAAAAATATCTACTTGGCTCCGCCCAAAAGCCACAGTGCCAGGCAAACCAGGGGACGAGTCTTTATTGTTTGTGCACCTCTTCTGCCATCGCACGACGCCGTATCACTTTGAAGGAGACGGATGGATGGCGCGGACCTTTTTTTCGGGTTTGTTGTCGCATTTCGCGCCCTCAACTCTTCGGTCAAGAATTGATTGATGCGTCATTAATATTCCTAGGCGGTACAATGCCCTCTCACGATCTGCTCGTATGTCACCTCTGAACCTTTCTCTTGCTAAAATAAAATAACGCCATGCTATAGCTTTATTTCCAATCGGACCTGACCCTCCTCCGTTCCTGGTACCTGCCTGGTACCCATTACTCCCGTACACTTGAGCACTGGCTCGCCAAGCAAGACGCCAACAGCCGCATAGGCTTGCAGGAACTTGAGCGAGATGCATCCGCAAAGGGGCACAACGATGAGGGGAAGAAGGCATTCTATAGATTTCGTGTGTTCTTCATGGCGTGCTCGGAGTTGTTTAACTTCAGGGCTGGGCAAGAGTGAGTTTTGTCTGTACTCACATCTTATGATACACTGAATCTCTGCACTTAGGTGGGGCGTTGGACATTATCTATTTAAAGCGAAGGACTTGCAATGATTTCTAGTGTGGTGAATGGCACCACGAATGACCCTGAGGGCAATGAATGAACTGAGTGGACTGAG
>Ga0209006_10001515_pt1 | contig 21050 bp, 16 predicted proteins | sample JacPin_JW_Ref_O2_FD_188567 | JGI IMG/M metagenome (GOLD analysis project Ga0209006, IMG submission 188567) | Forest soil microbial communities from Algoma, Ontario, Canada - Jack Pine, Ontario site 1_JW_Ref_O2 (SPAdes) (version 2) | ecosystem: Environmental > Terrestrial > Soil > Boreal...
GCGATGATGGCCCAAGTGGCGATGACGCTCGCCGCAGTGGTGAAAGGGCCGTACTCGGTGTAGATGTCGCCTGCCTCTTTATCGGCCGCCTTGTAGGCCGGGCCGGAGGGCGTCGGGATTTGCCCCGCGGGAATCTGGGGATCCGATGCATTTCGGATGGCGTACCAATTTATATGCGGAAATTGTTGCATCACCTGGCCCACCATCGCGTCGCCCATGTCGCACGTCTGGCCGAGTCCCTGAATTTTGAACGGAGTGTTGCTGGAGGTATCGAACGCAAAGAGGTCGGTCGTGACGATCGTCGCCGAGGCGCCGCTCCAGATTTTCGGCTGCGCTCTGCCTGGGATAGGAGTCGCGGCCGCGACCTTGGCGGCATTCACGGCGAACAGAGCCGGAGTCATCAGTTGGAGTGCGCCCGCCGGCAACGCGCTGGTTTTGTAGGACGCCTTTGCCCACGATTCGTTGGCAAACTGAGTCGTGCAATCGAATTGTGTTTTCGCCGCGATCACAACGTCGCCGAGCTTCACATCGGTGCCGATCCCGCCTCCAGTGCCGGTGGTAATTAGAATCTTGGGCTTCACGGTCTGCACCAATTCGGTGACCATTTTATTTAATGGGATCTCAGTTGGAGGGCTTGCGGCATTGTGTTTCGTGTCGTAGTCGAGATGCAGACCCGACTTCAAGAGCAACACTTTGCGATTCCCGATGGTGCAGGGGAAATACAAACCCAAGCTGTGGAAGTAACGCGCAAACTCCTGCCCCGTCGCATTGAAAGGCGCGTCACCGCCGGTGACGATCGATTCGTACTGCTGCACGTTGTGCTTGTATTCGTACCACGTTGAGACCAGGTGCCCAGGCGTGAAGAGCGAGGCCAGTGTCGCGGCCTCCGCCGATGTATACGTGATCACCACCGCGTCATAGCCCTTGAATTTCGACAGGTCCTCAGTGGGTGCGGGCTGTTTTGCCAGGGGAGCCGGCTTCGGCGCGAGGTTTGCGGGCCACGGTATCGCCCTTGGCAGAGTCTCCGCTGCGGCGACCGCTGGCGCTGCAGTTTTCTTCAGGAAGCGTGGCTGCGGTTTTTCCGGATCGTAATTCAGCCGCGCATCTTCTGCATACGAGAGAGCCATGGCGTTTCCCCCTTCTCCCCAATTCGCTTTCGGCGTCGATGTGTTTATAGGACGCTCGCGCGAATATCGCGTGCTGTATCTGTATACGCCAATACACGCAAGATGCAACCACTAGTTCAATTCGACATTACTGTGACATTTTTCTTTCATTGCTGCAGAAGCGTTGACGGGCCACCACTTTTCGCAGCCCGAAATGCTACGGAAGAAGCTTGTCACGGACGGCGAGGCGATGCGCGAGCCGGAAACCGGAACTCAATGCGCCTTCCATATACCCCATGAAAGCGTACGACGTGTGTTCGCCGGCGAAATGGAGCCAATCCATGTATCCAGTTTTCCAGAACGGACCCCAGGCCCTCACTTCTTTCGGCGCCGGGAAATAGTAGGAACCCTTCGTGAAGTGCTTCTTGGGCCAGTTCATGAATTTGGAGTCGATGACTTCGGCGTCGATTCCAGGATAAACGCGCCTTAATTGATCCAGAAGAGTTGCCTCACGCGCTTGATCCGAACGCTTGTTCACCAGCGCCTGCGAGTGACCCGCGCCCGAAAAAGCAACGAAAGCGAAATTCGGTTTCTTGTTTCGATTTGTTTTCCGTCTGGGATGGTGCATGTCCTCTGTGGTTTCCCAGGTCATGTCGGCTGGACCAACACTGTCAGTCAGGTTCGGACTGCTGGAAAAGGATTGCCAGAAGCGGCTCTTGAGAGAGAAAAGGTTCTTGGTATTCACCCCTAGCTCGGGAGCAGTGTGAAGCTTTGTCCTTAGATCGCTGTTGTTGAAACGAATCAGGTGCCAAACAGACGGGGGGACGGCGAGAATGACATCATCGGCCTGCACCGTCTTGAGTGGCTTGCGCTTCGCGGTTCTAGGCTTTCGCCAGTACAGCCCTGCCTCCAGATCCTCTTCCTCATCGCGGTCGGTCGTGTACGCCAGTTCGACCGAAACGCTTCCGCCTTTTTCCGTGATCGCTGTGACCTTGATGCCGGTATGGACATCGTCCTCCAGTTTTTTGCGAAATCGGCGTGCGAGCTGCTCATTGCCGCCGATGCATCGATAAACTTCGGTGTCCACCCAATAGCGGTCGACACCATGACCTTTAATCATCGCCAAAACTCCGAGAAGGCTTTGGCCCCTCGCGGACCGGCCATTGTCGGCGACGAGTTGCTGCTCCACTGCGTCGCGCCCTTCCCTGGAACTTTTGGTAGTGCACCGCAAAGAGTTGAGCCACGTGGCCAGCGAGGTTCTGTCGAGCCAGGCGGAATTGCCATTGGTCCACGGCTCGAAGGGATCGACGATCGAGTCGGCGAGATGATTGAGCCGCTCCATATGCGGCTCCATGGCATCCGCAAGTGCCTGAGAGTCTTCAAAACTCAGCGTGCGCCCATTGAAGCGGATGGGCGAATTTCCGTAGTCGAAGACGTCGGAGAATTTCAGGCCGAAGCTTTGAGCGTATCCGCACCAGAGCGGATGATTCCGGCCGATGAGTTCCCCGCCGCCTTCGACAACCTTGTTGCCCAGACGGAAGCTGAAGGCGCGTCCTCCCACGCGGTAGCGAGCTTCATAAACGGAGACGTCGTAGTCGAGCTTCTTAAGCTCGTAAGCAGCGCAGAGGCCGGCGAGTCCTGCGCCAATGACGACGATTTTTCGATTCGGTTTTATTTTGAAAGATTTTTGCTGGATTGGCGTGAAGTGTTCCAGGAGGGCGTTACGCAGTTTGTGGAGTGAAGTGTGTTTCGGGTAGCTGTCGCTCGGTGCTCTATCGGCAACGTATTCCGAGACAGGGCGCGAATGACGGTGCTGAGCGCGCAGGCTGGTATAAAAAGTCGGCATCGCGACTCCTAAAATTGCGCGTTAGCCTATCACAATATTCGCTGTCTATTAATAGCTGTAGCGATTATGTATCTGATGGTTCCCTTTTCAGCGCCAGGCAGGTCACGCTGCGGTGGAGTAGGGCGACTTTTCGCGGGCGGTGCGGAGGGCGGTGGCCCACCAATGGAGTTTGGCGAGCATGCGCGACATTTGGGTGGAGCAGCGGTCGGGATCGGCGGGGCAGCCGTCGGCGTCGAAGCGTTGCCAGGCGTTTTGGAAACTGACGGAGTCGCGGATCGAGACGACATGCAGTTCGGCGAAGACTTGACGGAGTTGTTCGACAGCGCGGAGTCCGCCGGATACGCCGCCGTAGGAGACGAAGGCGACCGGCTTGGCGTACCACTCTTCGCCGGCGGAATCGATCAGTTCCTTTAGAGCGGCGGGATAGCCGTGGTTGTATTCCGGTGTGACAACGACGAAAGCATCGGCAGCGTCGAGCTGGGCCCGGAGCGAGCGATAGCCGCCGGCCCCATGTGCCGACCCTTCGTTTTCGTGACCTTCATGCCGGACCGCTCGGCCGTGCGCGACTGGATCGATCACTTCGACGCTGAAGTGGCCGCTTGCTCCGAGTTCCTTCTCCGTCCATCGCGCGACGGTATCGCAGAAGCGGCCCTGGCGGGCGCTTCCGTAAATTAGTCCGACTTTAACTTGTTGACTCATCTCTCTCTCCATTTCCTCGCCGTGTCGCGGTTTCGCTCCCTCGAACACATCCGGATTCAACAATTCTGCAACCTCAAGTAAACTTGAGGTCAAGGACAAATCTATGAAAAAGGATTTTGTCGATCAATTTCGAAAACCGCTCACAGTCGGCGAAGTTGCGCGACGCAGCGGCGTGGCGGTGTCGACGCTGCATTTCTATGAGGCGAAGGGACTTATCCGAAGCTGGCGAACGAATGGAAATCAGCGTCGCTACGCCCGCGAGGTGCTGCGGCGAGTCGCGATCATTCGCGTAGCGCAGCGGACGGGGATGGAGTTGGAGGCCATTCACAAAGCGCTGAAGACGCTTCCCCGCGAACGAACGCCGAACGCTGCGGATTGGAAGAAGCTGTCGGCAAACTGGAAGAACGAATTGAACGATCGTATCGAGCGGCTCACCCGGCTGCGCGATCAACTCGAAGGCTGCATCGGCTGCGGATGTTTATCGATGGAGGCCTGCCCCCTGCGGAATCCTTGGGATCGACTATCGAAAGAGGGACCAGGGCCGCGCTTACTTGAACCAAAGGTCAAGTTGCGTCGACCGAATGGCCCGTCATCTCCGGTGGGAATAAGCTGATTGAAAGAGGTAAACTCTGGCGGTTCAATATGCCCGAGATAAATCGTTTTTTGCCTCGAATCGCGCACGCACTTGCGCTTGTTGTACTTGCGGCGACGTTGGTTGGTTGCCAGAAACCGGTTGAACCGGTAACGATCACCTTCCTCGATCCTGAAGGATTGCAGGATATGGGCGATCGTCGCATGGTGTCGGACACGGCGATCCGCGAGTTCACCGCAGAAACCGGAATTCGCATTAATCACCTTCCGACTCCGCAAGACAATCGTGCACAGGTTCAACTGATTCGGGATTTGTTGCAGCGCGGCGCGTCAAATCCCGATGTGTATGGCATCGATTCGATCTGGCCGGGGATGTTCGCCGAATATTTGATCGATTTGAGGCCGTACTTCCCTGTCGAACTGGCGGATATCGACACCGAGGTGCTCGCGGCTTACACGATCGACGGCAAATTGACCGGGATTCCCTATCACCCCAACTCAGGCGTCCTGTACTACCGCGCGGACTTGCTGCGCAAATATGGATACAGCGCGCCGCCGAGAACTTGGGATCAGCTGGAACAGATGGCGGTGAAGATTCAGACTGGCGAGCGCGCCGAAGGAAAGAAAGACTTCTGGGGATTTGTGTGGCCAGGAACGACGAAGGAGTCGGTGTCGCATATCGCCACGGAATGGCAGGTAACCCAAAGCGGCGGTCGAACGATCGAAGCCAACAAAATCATCAGCGTGAACAATCCGAATGCGATTCGCGCGTGGGAGCGGGGAGCGCACTGGATCAACTGGATCTCGCCACCGAGCATTCCTTCGTACACCGAATGGGACGCGAGCAATGCCTTCTGGATCGCGGGCACCGCCGCCTTTACACGCGGATGGTCGGACTACTTTCAACGACATCCGCCCAATGAGCCATTCCGTCAGGACGCGGGAGTCACGAGCATTCCGCACGGAAGCGGTCCGCGCGTGTCCGCGTTGGGAGGCTGGGCACTGAGCGTCTCGCGGTTTTCGGTACACCAGGCGGAAGCCATCAAGTTTGTCGCGTTTCTTCGGAAGAAGCAGAGAGAGATCGAACTGGACCAGGCGAAGTCGGGGCCGCGATGGCAACGACTTCAGTTGGTCGAGCTGCCGAAGTTGTTGGACGAAGCGTATCCGTGGGCGCGTAGACCGGGCGATCAACCGGGCGGAATCCTGATCGCGCGTCCATCGGCGGTTTCGGGCGCGAAGTATGAAGACGTCTCCAAGGCTTACACGGAGGCGGTGCACTCCGTGTTGGCGCGTGAATCGACGGCGACGGCGGCAGTGGCGAAGGCGGAGAAGGAACTCGTGCAGATCACCGGCTTTAAAACAGGACGTCCGCAGCCATAAAGGATCGGAGGAGGATGCGGCTCAATATCGGTCGGCTGAATATCGGTCCACGTCTGGCGCTGAGCTTCGTGCTGATTATCGTTGCGATGTTGATCGGTGATGCCATCGTCCTGTGGCAATTCCAGACGGTACGCAGCCAAGCCGGACGATTGAATGGCTACGACCAGGAATTCGTCGCGGTGTTGCGGGCGCACGCGGGCCTTCTCTCGTTTCATGACAAGCTCGAAGCGCTCGCCGATGCGCAGGATCCTGAGCGCATGGCCGGGGAAGCCGGTTCCCTTGTCCAGGGGTTCGCCGACGACACGAAAAGCGTCAAGACGATTTTGGATTCCCTGCCACCGGAGATTCAGGTGGACGCGTCGATTGTGCCGACGATCGAAATCGTTCAGAGAACCTTTCGATCGCAACTGGAAGAGATCACCGATCTCGCTGCCGAGAAAGACTGGAGTGCGGTTCATCGACGCATCGCGAACCAGGTGCGTCCGCTGGAGTATTTGACTTCGTCGCTGGTGGAAAGAGTCGACCAGGAAATCGGCGAAGAGCAGGCTCAAGCTGCGCAAAATATCCGGCGCGTACAACAACGCGTTTTTATCATGGTGCCGGCGACGTCGATTCTCACCGTGCTGATCGGTTCCGCGCTGGCAGTCGGGATCACGCGCAGCATCACCGGGCCGTTGGCGCGGCTCGTGGAAGGATCGCGGAGGTTGGCGCGCGGAGAATTCGACTACAAGGTCCCGGTGCAAGGAAATGATGAACTCTCACATCTCGGACAAGTGTTCAACGATACCGGCCGGCAATTGCAGGATCTGTATGCGAGCTTGCAGAGCAGTGAAGACCGCCTGAGGCGCGTCATCAACACGATTCCGGCGTATGTCTGGAGCACGCTGCCGAATGGTTCGGTCGATTTTGTGAATCAGCGACTGTCGGATTCCACGGGGCTGTCGGCCGAGGATTTGTCGAAATCGGGTTGGAGTTCGATCGTGCATCCGGACGATCTCGGCCGATATGTGTCCGAGTGGCACAACGCACTGGCGACCGGCGAGCCAACCGTGAGCGAAGCCCGCATGCGTACGGCGAAGAACGAGCATCGCTGGATGCTTGTGCGCAACGTGCCGCTGCGCGATGCTCCGGGTAAAATCATCAAGTGGTATGGCACGGGTATCGACATCGAAGATCGAAGACGGGCCGAGGAATCGTTGCGCCAAGCGCAGGCGGACCTGGCGCACGTCAATCGCGTGACGACGATGGGCGAATTGACGGCAACCCTCGCGCATGAAGTGAATCAACCAATCGCCGCGGCGTCGATCAATGCGAATGTGTGCCTGCGTTTGTTGAAACGCGAAGAGCCCGATCTCGAAGAGGCGAGCCGGGCCGCGACGCGGATGGTTGGCGATGTAAACCGGGCGGCGGAAGTGATCGCTCGAGTGAGGCAATTCTTCCGGAAAGGTTCTCCTTTGAGAGAGCCTGTCGATTTGAATGAGCTGATCCGCGGTATGACCGGCATTCTTCGGAATGAGCTGACGCAACATGCGATCGGCGTGCGGATGGAGTTGGCTGAAGATCTGCCTCCGGTGATGGCGGATCGGGTGCAACTACAGCAGGTCCTGATGAACCTAATGATGAATGGCATCGACGCGATGAAAAGTGTGAATGGAACACGGCAGCTTTCGCTGATTTCGCAGCGAGGCGAGGATAGCGCGTTGTTGGTTTCGGTCGAGGACACCGGGCTCGGGTTGCCTGTCGAGCAGGCGGATCAAATATTTACGGCATTTTTTACGACCAAGAGCTACGGCACTGGCATGGGTCTGTCGATCAGCCGGTCGATCATCGAGTCACACGGCGGACGGCTGTGGGCCGGGCCGAGGCCCGAGTGCGGTGCGAGCTTCCGGTTCACGCTGCCCGCCGTGGCCGCTGAGCACGTCTGATGAGCGCGGACAATCCAATCGTATTCATCGTGGACGATGACGCAGGTGTGCGCGATGCCATTCAGGGGCTGCTGAAGTCGGAAGGATGGCGGTCGGAGGCGTTCGAAAGCACGGAGGCGTTCCTGCAAGCGAAGATCGGCGACGAGCCGTGTTGCCTCGTTCTCGATGTGCGGCTGCCGGGCGTCAGCGGGTTGGAGTTTCAGAAACAGTTGGCCGACGCGGGTGTCGAGATACCGATCATTTTCATCTCGGCGCATGGGGATATACCGATGTCGGTCCGAGCGATGAAAGCAGGAGCGGTGGAGTTTCTGGTCAAGCCTTTCGCCAACGAAGAGTTGCTGGCGGCGGTACGGCAAGCGGTCGATCGAGATCGCAATGCTCGGCAGCAACGAGCAGAGCTTGCCGAGTTGCAGAAACGCTATGTCTCGCTCACAGTGCGCGAGCGGGAGGTTCTGGCGCTGGTGACGACGGGCATGTTGAACAAGCAGATCGCGGCGAAACTTGGGACGAGCGAGATTACGGTGAAGATTCAACGCGGCAACGGGATGCGGAAGATGCGGGCGGACTCTGTGGCGGAGTTGGTCAAGATGCTGGAAAGGCTGAAACGACTGATGAGTCGATGATGGCGTCTGTTTGAAGCCCGGAGACTCGGTTTGTTGGTCAAAAGCGGCGCGGGAGCGCCGCACTCTATAGGGGCGGCCGGGCGGAACCGGCGGCCTTGACAAACGGCTTGTCCTGTGCTACACTCCGTAAGTTAAGAATTTCATCGAAGCGCCGACAAAACGGCGCTTTTTTTCATTTCTAAGTCGAATCGCGCACCGCTGTAACCCTAGTCAAATGAGCAAGTTCCCCATTCCCAAAAGTGGGACGTCTGCAACTATAGGTATTTAAACGCTTTATTCACTCTTACAAAAACATAGAGGGGTATACCCCCAAAAGGCGAAACTGAAGCGAAGCCGGCCATAAACACCTTGGGTTGGGTTGCGATTTGAGTCTCGCGGATTGAGATGACGGGTGGGGTTGGATCTAAACCCCGCGATCGCGGCTACAGGGTGGCCGTTGGCTCGAGAAGGTGGGGATCATACACACGTATGATTGCGGCGATTGGCCTCGGAAGGATTAACTAGCCTCCAAAATGGTCACTCAGAGGGGTATGAAGTTCGTCGCCATCGTTGACGACGATGAATCGATTCGGGCGGCGCTGCAGGGATTTATGAAAGAAGCGGGCTTACCTGCACAGGCGTTTGCGTCGGCCGAGGAGTTTCTGGGGTCCGGAGATCTGACCCAGGTAGGTTGCCTGGTGGCGGATATTCGGATGCCGGGAATGTCGGGGCTGGAGCTGCAGGCGCGGCTCAACGCGGATCGCCGGCGGATGCCGATCGTGTTCATCACGGCTCACGGCGATGAAAGTATGAAAATGCAGGCTTTGCGGGCGGGCGCGGTCGAGTTTCTGGCGAAGCCGTTCGACGAGGACGTGCTGCTCGATTGCGTGAGAGCGGCGATGGAGAATCGGGCGCGGTAGCGGTCAGCCTTGCAGGAGGTGCCGTGAGAACGTTTGGACAACGAAGGTCTCGCGAACGGCAAGCTCCAGAACGCAGGTTTGAACAGATTGTCGGGAAGAGCCCGAAGCTAGAGGCTGTGCTCGAACAGGTGGTAAAGGTAGCGCCCAGCGATTCCAGCGTTCTGGTGCTGGGCGAAACGGGGACCGGCAAGGAACTTATTGCGCGAGCGATTCATAACCTCAGTGCTCGCTGCGGCCGCCCCTTTGTAAGGCTCAACTGCGCGGCAATCCCACTGGATTTATTAGAGAGCGAGCTATTTGGACACGAGCGCGGAGCGTTTACCGGCGCGATCGCGCAGAGGATCGGGCGCTTTGAAATGGCCGATACGGGAACCTTGTTTCTCGATGAGATCGGGGATCTGCCTATCTCGTTGCAACCCAAGCTATTGCGCGTGCTACAGGAACAGGAATTCGAGCGCCTAGGGAGCAGCGCGACGCGACGCGTCAATGTGCGAATGGTGACGGCGACGCATCGGGATTTGCCGGAGCTGGTGCGGCAGAATCGGTTTCGGCTCGACCTTTTTTACCGGCTGCATGTGGTGCCCATTCATTTGCCGGCCTTGCGCGAGAGGCGCGAGGATATCGTGCCTCTCGTGATGCATTTCGTTGAGGTTTATTCGCAGCGGATGGGCAAGCGCATTGTTGAAGTGTCTCCGGCGACGATGAAGGCGTTTAAGTCTTATTCCTGGCCCGGGAATATTCGCGAGTTGCAGAACCTGGTTGAACGCGCTGTGATTATGTCGAGTGACGGCGGCGTGCTGCCGAATCCTTTTGAGGATGATGCCGACGAATTCGGATCTTCGGAAGAATTCGCGACGAGGTTGGGTGGCGTTCGAGCTGAACCGAGGCGCGCACTGTCGGTTGGACGAATGAATCGGATTGCTGGCCCGCAGGGGCCGTCGTTGAAACAGCAGAGTCCGGAAGTCGTTCCTCCGCGGTTTCGGGCTTAGAAAATCTCTTCGTTTAGACCTGCCAGGCTGAACTTTTAAATAAATCACAACTGTTGGGAGCGGTTGCGTCTAAACCCGCACCCTTTAAAGACAAAAGGGTGCGGCACCCAAAAGCCATTCCCGCGCGAATATAACCGGAGACAGCCTCCGGTTATCTAACGTTACGGAGTTAGCCTTCGGTTTTGGTTAAGCCGCGAGAGTTTCGGTCTCCGACGCCAAAGAAGGGGCGAACGAATTCACTTTCGAGGAGAAGAAAAAATGCGCGTATTTGTGACAGGAGCGAACGGATTTATCGGCTCGTCGGTGGTAAAGGAACTGATCGACAACGGGCACCAAGTACTTGGATTGTCTCGAAGCGACGCAGGAGTGAAGGCGCTGAAAGAAGCTGGGGCTGAGGCGTTGCGCGGGGACATCGGAAATCCGGAGAGTTTGCGCGAAGGTGCGACGAAGGCCGATGCGGTGATTCACACGGCGTTCAATCATGATTTTTCGAAGTTTGTGGAGAACTGCGAATCGGATAGGAAGGTGATCGGAATCTTGGGCGACGCGCTGGTTGGGACGGACAAGCTGTTGATCGTTTCATCGGGAGTCGCGCTGGCGCAGGTGGCTCCGGGGCAAGTCAGTACGGAAACCGATCCACCGATGAGTTTGAAGCAGTTTCCGCGGGCGGCTTCGGAAGAGGCGACGAATTCGTACGCGGATAAAGGCGTTCGCGTCGCGATCGTACGGTTGTCGCAGATTCACGATACGGAGAAGCAGGGGCTCGTTTCGTTTGCGATTCAGATTGCGCGCGAGAAGGGGGTTTCGGCGTACATCGGTGAGGGAAAAAATGCTTGGGCGGCGGCACCGCGGTGGGACACGGCGCGGCTATATCGGCTGGCGCTGGAGAAGACGGGAAAGCGCGCGATCTATCACGCGGTCGAGGAAGAAGGCGTACCGATGATCGACATCGCGACGGTGATCGGCCGTGGGTTGAAGGTGCCGGTGAAATCGATGACGCCGGAAGAAGCCGCGGCGCATTTTGGCTGGATGAATCACTTTGCCGGGCTGGATATCCGGTCGTCGAGCGCACAGACGCGGAAACAGTTGGGATGGAATCCGACTGGGCCGAGCCTGATTACTGACCTGGAGAATATGCGGTATTCGTGAAGGCGATGTAGTCGTTGCGGTGCGATCGCGCGATTCCCTTTTGTCGCGGTCGTCGTTGAGGGATGGGCGCGGGGCGTCTAAACCCGCACCCTTTCCAAAGGCGAAAGGGTGCGGCACCCAACTGCCGCCGTGGAGAGATCGAAGGGAGATTCATCGCTCGCCGTCCGGAGACCGGTAGTTCATGTAAAATTAACCGAATCTGGGTAGGTGTCTGGGGCAGATAGTGGGACCGAACCAGGACTGGGAACCGACCGAAAAAAATTTCCGAGATGTGCTGCATTGGCTTGATGAGGGTAAGAACTCCGACGGCCAACGGTACCTGGAGGTGCGTCGACGCCTCGAACTTTACTTCGACCGAAAGAACTGCGTGGCGCCCGGCGAGCTTGCCGCCGAGACGTTGAACCGAGTCGCGAAAAAACTGAAAGAGAACGGCGAGATCACCGACGTTGGGCCGCTTCAGTATTGCTATATCGTGGCGAAATATGTGTTTTTAGAGACGTTGCGGGCGGAAAAACGCGCTCCGTTTTATCGGCCTCTGACCGGTTCCAACCCAAGCAACGTCAACGGGCCAACTTCGACTCTTTTGGAAACCAACTCTACGCCGGACAAGAAAGAGAAAACCGCCGGCTGCCTCGACGACTGCTTGAAAAGTCTGTCGACGGCGGATCGGGAGTTGATCGTCGAATACTATCGAGGCCAACAGCGAGTCAAGATACAGCGCCGGGCTGCCCTCGCGACGCGGCTTGGACTGACGGCCAATGCGCTGAGCATCCGCGCGTGTCGCGTGCGGCAGAAGCTCGAAAGCTGTATCGAGGCGTGCCTGAAGAGGCGCGAGGTATGACGGATTTTGACGGGGAGAGCCTTAGTTAAGTAAGAGATGATGCCTAGTTCTCAAAAATTCGAGCCGAGCGACGCGGTGCTGCTTCGCTATCTGCTTGGCGCTCTGCCAGTGGACGAAGCGGAACCGGTCGAAGAGGCGTCGATCGTTAACGAAGATCTCGCCGTGCGGTTGAACGCGATGGAATGCGATCTTGTGGATAGTTATGTGCGAGGTGAACTGGATGGGGCTAATCTCGCGAAGTTTCAGAGTTGGTATTTGTCGTCGCCGTTGCGCGCGAGGAGGGTTGAAATTGCGAAGGCATTTCTGCGCAACGCCAACACAGTCGAGCAGGAATTTGTAGGGACTGTTACAGAAGTGAGATCGCCGATCGACCAAATATCCACGTCTGTGAACAGTGCTCCAGCACTTTCTTACGGCGCTAGGAAGACTGCGCCAAGCTCGAAGGGAATGCACTTCGGGATGTTTCGCGCCTGGCCGATGTTGGGATTTGCGGCCGCGGTGTTGATTCTGATCGTCGCGGTGGGATTTCTTACGAGCCGGAACAAGCGGCTGCGCAATGAAGTCGCGGAGACGAAAAAGGAAACGACGGAGCTGACGGCGAAGTTGAACGAAGAACATGCCGCGGCGAATGCGGGCGGCCAGAAAGGCGGCGCGCCAGAAAATTTGGCGCACGGGCTCGACAACGTTGCGACGGTGACGATGTTTCTGCCGTCTCCGACGCGCGGCGCGAGTACGGTTCCGACAGTTAAGCTGCCGGCGGGAACGGGATTGGTCGTGCTGTCGTTGGGACTCGGTTCGAATAACGAAGATTCGTATCGTGCGCAACTGATGGATCCAGCGACGCAGAAGGTTTTGTGGCATAGCGGCGTTCTTCGACCGGGGAGCGATGGCACGTATGTTTCGGTCACAGTTCCGGCGCCTGTGTTGCAATCGAAAATGTATTTGCTGCAATTGATGCACGATGCCGCGAACGGTGGGGCGGAGTTGCTTGCGTCGTATCCGTTCCGTGCGGAAGTGAAGTAGGAATTTCGATTGTCCACGGTGGACTTTGGCTAGCACGGGCATGGGGCGAGTTCGGGACTTGCGCGCTAGACATGAGCCTGTGGCCGGTGAGCGACGCGGTAACGCGCGAAATGATTGTGGATTACTACACCGGCCTGAAGCATGGCCTCGGCCGAGGGGAGGCTTTTCGCCAAGCTGAGCTCGCGATGCTGAAACGCAAAGGTCGCCAACATCCCTTTTACTGGGCCAGCTTTATCGAATCGGGGGAATGGGCGAACCTTGATGGCAAACGCTGAAGCGATGTCGTAATCGGTTTGGCCGCCGGGAATCGCTTGACCTGACAACCTTTCTTGCCTAAGCTTCGTCTTATTAATCACATGAGTGGAAAACACGCCCGGCTGTTCTTTGTCTGCCTGCTTGCGATTCTGTTCCTCGCCGGCCAGTTCCATTTGTGTGCCGATACGACTTCGGGTGGGTACGCATCGCATATTTGCCCGTTCTGTGCGACGGTCGGTTCGGCAATTTTCACGCCGTCGCCAAGCGTCGCGATGATCCCGGTTCTCGGCAAGCTGGAAGTTGCCGCAGTTGCGTTTGAGATTTCCGTTGATGTAGCGCGTACGACTTCACCGCGCGCACCTCCCTCCCTCGCGTAGTTCTCTCTTCCCTCTCGTTCGTTACAGTTCCCTTCGATCGTTTTGTCTGTCTCTTCGTGAGACATGAGGTCTGTTCCATGAAGAAAGGATTGGCGTGGGCTACGGTGCTTCTGGCACTGCCCTCTCTGGCTGTAGGCCAAGGGCAGAAGATGCCGCCGTTGCCGCCAGCGACTCCGCCGGCCACGGCGCCGACGCCGGCTGCGAATGCGCCGGCGAAGCTTACGCTCGACGACGCGATTCGGCTGGCGCTGCAGCACAACCATGCGTTGCAAGCGGCGCGCACGACGATCCTGCAAAACGAAGCCGAGGAAGTGACGGCGAATCTGCGGCCGAATCCCAACCTCTCCTGGGACTCGCAATTCTTCCCGTTGTTTAGCCCGAGCCAATTTAGTGCCGACTATCTTGAAAACCAGGCGCAGTTCGACGTCGGCATCAGCTACTTGATCGAACGCGGCAAAAAACGCCAGCACCGGCTGCAGGCGGCGAAGGACCAGACCGCAGTCTCCCGGTCGACAGTGACCGACAACGAGCGCACGCTGATTTTCAACACGAGCCAGCAGTTCATCTCGGTGCTGCTCGCGCAGTCGACGCTCGATCTGGCAAAGCAGGACGCCGCCAGCTTCAAGCAGACGGTGGACATCAGCGAATCTCGCTACAAAACCGGCGACATGAGCGAGAGCGACCTGCTGAAAATTAAATTGCAGTTGCTCCAGTTTCAGAGCGATTACTCGGCGGCGAAGCTTGCAAAGATTCAAGCGTTGGCTGGGTTGCGGCAATTCATTGGATTTGAGTCGGTTGCCGACGACTTCGATGTAAGCGGCGATTTGGACTATTCGCCGGTGCACGCAGATTTGCAGGCGCTGAAAGGATTGGCCATGCAGGATCGGCCGGACCTGCGCGCCGCGCAGGAAGGCGTGACCGCGGCGCGGAGCCAGGAAGCGCTGATGCGCGCGAACGGAAAGAAAGACTTGAGCGTCAGCTTCGACTACACGCACACGGCCGGAATCAACAGCGGCGCATTTTTCTTTAACATCGATCTGCCGATTTTCGATCGCAATCAGGGCGAGATCGCCAGGGCGCGCTTTGCGATCACGCAAGCGGAAGAGACGGCGCTCGAGACGGCGCAACAGGTGAACACCGACATCATCGATGCATACGGCGCGCTGCGATCGAACGACGAAATCATTCAGCTCTATCAGAACGGATATATCGATCAGGCGAAACAGTCGCGCGACATCACCGAGTATGCCTATAAGCGCGGCGCTGCGAGCCTGCTCGATTTTCTGGATGCCGAGCGAACGTATCGCTCGAACCAACTCGCTTATCGCCAGGCACTGGCGAGCTACATGACGGCTCTCGAGCAGATGCGCCAAGCCGTGGGAACGAGGGAGCTGCCATGAATACCGGCAAACCGTTCGATCGATTGCACGGGTTGCATTTTGCGGTGACGCGCGGAGCCGGCGCAGCAGCTATTGCTCTCGGCTGCGTGTGGCTCGCGGTTGGCTGCGGATCACGGGAGGGCGAGAACGAAGCGAACATGACTTCGTACTCGACGGGCGAAAACAAGAACGACACGGCGGATTTGTTCACCGTCCCGCAAGATCAGATGGCTCACGTGCAAGTCGTGGCCGTCGAAAAATCCAAAGTGCCGCGGACGCTGCGGCTGACAGGCGCGGTTGCCTACAACGCATTCAAGACGACGCCGGTCTTCAGTGCGGTTGGTGGACCGGTGCAGGAAATCATCGTCGAGCCCGGCCAGGTTGTTCACGCGGGACAGACCTTGCTGACGGTGACGAGCCCCGACTACTCGGCAGCGCGGTCGGCGTATTTGAAAGCGGTGAGCGCGTTCCAGCTCGCCGATAAGAATTACGATCGCGCGAAGGATTTGCTGGAACACAAAGCGATCGCGGAGCGCGATTTGCAACAAGCGGAATCCGATCGCGCGCAGGCGCTCGCCGACCAGGAAGCCGCGGCCGACGGGCTGCGCGCGCTTGGCATTCACGATCCAGAAGCCCTGGTGAAAGAGCCGCCGAAGAATACTGGGCAGATTCCGGTGCCGGCGCCGGTCGCTGGACAGATCACCGAGCTACTCGTCGGCCCGGGGCAACTTCTGCAAGCCGGCTCGACGCAGTGCTACACAATCTCGGACATGAGCACTGTATGGGTGCTCGTCAATGTCTATCAAAGCGACATGGCGTACGTGAGGGTCGGCGACAACGTCGAAATCACGACGGATACATATCCCGACACGTTCCACGGAAAAATTTCGTACATCGCGGATGCTCTCGATCCGAACACGCGCACGCTGCAAGCGCGGATCGTCACGCAGAATCCGCAATACAAATTGAAGAAGGATATGTACGTGACGGCCAACGTTCACGCGGGCGCGCTTGCCGATGCGTTGACTGTTCCAGATTCCTCCGTGCTGCGCGACACGGAAAACGCGCCGTTCGTCTATGTGCAGACCGACGCCAACAAATTCGCTCGGCGTCTCGTCAAGATCGGCGACACCGAGAATGGCAGAACCTTGGTGCAGGACGGATTGAAGGAAGGCGAGCGCGTCATCGGGAACGGGAGCTTGTTCCTGCAATTCAAGAATTCGTTGCAGCACTAGCCTTGGTGGAGATTTTACTGACTTCATGATCAAGCTGAAGACAAGAGTTTTTGCGACGCGGCCGCGCTCGAGCGAATCGAGGGACGCGCGATGATTCATCGCATCGTTCAATTCGCGCTAAAGCAGCGCTTTGTCGTGTTGATGTTCACGCTGCTGATCGTCGTGGCCGGCGCGATTTCGTTTCAGCGCATGCCCGTGGACGCGTATCCCGATTTGTCGCCACCGATGGTCGAGTTGATCACGCAGTGGCCGGGTCACGCCGCCGAAGAAGTCGAGCGCCTCACAACTCTACCGCTCGAACTCGCGATGAACGGCACGCCAAATCTTCGCGTGATGCGATCGATTTCGCTCTACGGGCTTTCCGACGTGATCCTCACGTTCGACGAAGGCACAGAGCCCTATTTCGCGCGCAACGTCGTCTTCCAGCGCATCGCCGACGCGCAACTGCCCAGCGGCGTGACGCCGAGCATGGCGCCGCTCTTCAGCCCGAGCGGGCTTGTCTACCGCTACGTGATCGACAGCCCCGACCGCTCGCCGATGGAGCTGCACACTTTCGAAGACTGGATCATCGAACGCGCGTACCGCAGCGTACCGGGCGTTGCTGACGACTCCGGCTTCGGGGGCCCGACGATGCAGTATCACGTCCTGCTCGATCCGGCGCGGCTCTATAACTTTCATCAGTCGGTCGCGAACGTTTTCAACGCGATCCAGTCGAACAACGCGAACACCGGAGGCGGTTTTTACACGCAGGGCGGACAGTTCTACTACGTGCGCGGCCTCGGCCTGCTGAAATCGACCGACGATATCGGCGAGGTCGTCGTCGGCAGCAACAATGGCGTGCCCGTGCGCGTGAAAGATGTCGGCACCGTCGTGATCGGCAACGCGCCGCGCCTTGGAATTTTTGGATTTCAGGACAAGGTCAAGAACAACGACGACGCCGTTGAAGGCGTGATCCTGATGCGGCGCGGAGAGCAGACGCAAACGGTCTTGCGCGGCGTCGAGCAGAAAACCGACGAGCTCAACCGCAGCACTCTGCCGCCCGACGTAAAGATTCATCCTTACTACGACCGCAGCGACCTCGTTCGCGTTACGACCGACACCGTCGAACACAATTTGTTCAGCGGCATGATTCTCGTATTCCTCGTGCTGCTGTTTTTCCTCGTCAGCTTCCGGGCGGCCGTGATCGCCGCTCTGACGATTCCGCTCGCGCTTCTCTTCGCCTTTATATTTCTTCACGGAACCGGCGAAGCCGCCAACCTGCTCTCGATCGGCGCGATCGACTTCGGCATCATCATCGACGGCACGATCGTGATGGTCGAAAACATCTATCGCGAACTCTCCGAACGCGAAGGCACCGATTACAACCTGCACGAAGTGATTTTGCACGCCGCGCGCGATGTCGATCGTCCGATCTTTTATTCGGTCGCCGTCATCATCGCCGGATATTTGCCGATCTACGCGCTGACCGGGCCTTCCGGAAAATTGTTCCACCCGATGGCCGACACAATGTCGTTCGCGCTCCTCGGCGCGCTCGTCTTCACGCTGACGTTTGTTCCGGTCATCGCGTCGTACTGGTTCAAGAGCGGTGTCAAAGAAAAGCAGAATCGCGTTTACAACTGGGTCCGCGACCGATATGCCGGCCGCCTGGTGTGGTGCCTCGACCATCCGAAAATCACGGTGATCGGCGCGCTGCTGATTTTCGGACTCACGCTACTACTTGTCCCACTGATCGGCGGCGAATTTTTGCCGCATCTCGACGAGGGCGCACTATGGGTGCGCGCCACGATGCCCTACACAATCGGCTTCGAGGATGCAGCGAGGTTTGCGCCGCAAGTCCGCAACGTGCTCGTCAAGTATCCGCAAGTCACCGTCGTCGGCTCCGAACTTGGCCGCCCGGACGACGGCACTGACCCGACCGGCTTTTTTAACTGCGAGTTCTACGTCGGCCTCAAACCGTACGACGACAAGACCTGGACCTCCGGCAAGATCCACACAAAAGAAGAGTTGAGCCGCGACGTTGAAAAACAGCTCTCCGCGTACCCCGGCGTGATCTTTAATTTCACGCAGCCCGCCGAAGACGCCGTGGACGAAGCTCTCACCGGCCTAAAATCCGCGCTCGCCGTGAAAGTCTTTGGCCCCGATCTCGATGTGCTCGAGAAGAAAGCCGTCGAAATTCGAAACGCGCTCGATCGCACGCCGGGCTTTACCGAACTCACCGTTGTTCGCGAACTCGGCCAGCCCAGTTTGATCGTAGACATCGATCGCCCGAAAATCGCGCGTTACGGGATCAACGTCTCCGACGCCGAGATGGTCGTTCAGACTGCCGTCGGCGGCCAAGCTGCGACGCAAGTGATCCAGGGCGAGAAACTCTTCGATCTCGTCGTACGCATGGAGCCGCAATACCGCTCGAACGCGCAGCAAATCGGCAACCTGCTCGTACCAACGCCGAACGGCCAGCAGATTCCGCTCTCCGAACTCGCGACCATCAAGGAGCAGAGCGGCGCATCTTTCATCTATCGCGAAAACAATTCGCGCTACATCGGCATTCAGTTTTCGGTGACTGGCCGCGACCTCGAAGGCATCGTGCAAGCGGGACAGCGCGCGGTCGCGAAGTCCGTGCAACTGCCGGAGGGTTACCATCTCGACTGGGGCGGCGAGTACAGCGAACTGCTCGAAGCGAAACAGCAGCTCTACATCATCGGACCGCTGGCAATTTTCCTAATCTTCCTCATTCTTTTCGCGCTCTACGGCAACTTCAAGTTTCCCGTGACGATCGCGCTCGGTGTCGTTCTCACGGAACCTGTCGGCGCATTGATCGCGCTGAAACTTCTGCACGTTCCATTCAGCGTGTCGAGCGGCCTCGGCCTGCTCGCTTTGCTTGGAGTCTCCGTCGAGACCGCCGTCATTCTTGTCAGCTACATCAACAAGTTGCGCCTCGAAGGCGCGACCATTCGCGACGCGACCCGCGAAGCTTCCCTGCTCCGCCTCCGCCCCATCATGATGACGGCGCTCGTGGCCTGCCTCGGCTTGTTGCCGGCGGCAATTTCGACCGGCGTCGGCAGCGACACGCAGAAACCGTTCGCGATCGTCGTGGTCGCCGGCCTTCTGTCTCGTTTGCTGCTCGGATTTTTCGTAAATCCGGTCCTTTACGAAATCGTGGCCCGCGACGGCGACGTTTTGCAGGTCTGAAGCGCTCCCAGCCAGCATCACTTTCCGCCGCGCTGCGGCTGTTTCGGTGTACTCAAGCCATTACTGGCCACAAGTACTGTGTCCGTTTCGACATTCCCGCGAACGGCGCGCTCCCGCGACACAAAACCCTTGTTAATTTCGTATCTGGAGACGCTAGTCCGCTCCTGGGTCGCTCTTCGTCCATTTCACGCGCGTTAAACGGCTAAGGCCTCGCGATGAGAAAAATCCGGCTCCGCACAAAGTTTCTCATCTCGCTGTTGGCCATCTCCGCCGGCCTGACGGCTGCCACCCTGTTTATCGTTAGTTACAACGTCGAACGCCGCATCCGCGGCGACATTCGCGTCGATCTCGAGAACTCCGTCAACAACTATCGCCGGTTTGAGCACCAACGACGCGATGCGCTCGCCCGATCCGCACAGTTGCTCGCAAGCCTGCCCAACATTCGCGCGCTGATGACCACGCACGACGCGGCAACGATTCAGGATGGCTCCGCGGAAGTCTGGCGCATGAGCGGCGCCGACCTCTTGCTGATGGCTGACCGCGGCGGAAACGTGGCAGCACTACGAACGAAGGTCGCGGGTCTGTCGCAGAACGACGCGCAAGCCTTGCTCCGCAAATCACTCGACAGCGGCGAAGATCGGGGCTGGTGGTTCGGCGGCGGCCACCTCTATGAAACTTGGGTGCAGCCAATCTATTTCGGCGCGCCCGGCGCCGGCTCGACGCTCGGCTTCCTCGTCATCGGGCATGAAATCCAGGATCACGCGGCGCATGAATTCGGCAGTCTTCTGGCAGGCGATATCGCCTATTTCGACGGCGGCGCTCTCGTCGCATCGACACTCAATGCGGAACAGAAGCGCGATCTCGACGTCCTGTGTCGCGACTATCCCGGCGGCCCGCTCGTCGCAAAAGAAGTTCAGCTCGGTCGCGAACGATTTCTGGTATCGACAGTCACGCTCTCTGAGAATGGCGACGCGAGTGTAACTCTGAGCATCTTCAAATCGCTCGATCGCGCCACATCGTTGCTGCATGATCTCAATCGCGTGCTGATTGGACTGGGCGTTCTCAGCGTCCTCGGCGGCAGTGTTCTCGTATTCCTGATTTCCGGCACGTTCACGCGGCCGCTCGAAAATCTCGTTGGGGGCGTGCACGCCCTGGAACGAGGCGACTTCCAGTATCCACTCGAAGTCACGACCGGCGACGAAGTGGCCGAAGTCACCGCCGCGTTCGACCGCATGCGCACAGGCATGCAAAAGTCGCAGCTCGAGCAAAAGGCGCTCGAGGAGCGGCTCCGCCAGGCGCACAAAATGGAAGCCGTTGGCCGCCTCGCCGGCGGTGTTGCGCACGATTTCAACAATTTGCTGACGATCATTCGCGGCCATAGCGATCTGCTGCTCGACCGCGGCCAGTTGGACGACGCACAGCGCCACAATCTCGATCAGATTCAGAAAGCTGCCGGCAAAGCGGTGACAATGACGCGGCAGCTCCTTGCATTCAGCCGCATGCAGGTACTCCAGCCGCGCGTCCTCGATCTCAATGCCATCGTC